>FTEY01000409.1_pt1 | contig 47651 bp, 39 predicted proteins | sample 1640321 | NCBI WGS metagenome assembly FTEY01 (sample SAMEA3914816, study PRJEB12502) | metagenome | biome: forest; material: soil | place: USA | collected 2011-09-16 | depth 0.3 m
AGCGCGTATGCGCGGCGCAGATTGAGCTCCGCATCCTGCCAATGCCGCTGCTTCTGCGCGATCGTACCCAACATCAGGTACGGGCCCGCGGCCGCGGGCGACATCCGGCGATATTCTTCTGCCGCCACCGTGGAGGCCTTCAAGTCGCCCTGAGCCAGCAGGGCGGCGACCAGCGCCTCACGTATCTGCGGATTGTCGGGAACTCGCTCGAGGGCGTCCCGCAAGGTGGTGACACCCTGCGCGATCCGGCCGGTCTGTGCCAGAAACTGCGCGAGTTCGATTCTGGTCGAGGCATCTTCCGGCACCGCAGAAAGAGCGGACCGCAGCGCTTCCTCGGCGAGAGCCGTCTGTCCCGCCGCGAGATGAGCTCGCGCGAGCATTCGGTATACCGCCACCTGCCTCGGGTGCTCTAAGACCACGGCGCGCAGATCGACGATCGCCTGAGCCCGATCACCGCGCTCCGTGGCGAGATTGGCGTCGATGATCAGTGCGTCGCTATCCCGGGGACTCTCCCAAAGCACCTCGCCGATCAGCTGTGCTGCCTCAGCCTGATTCCCACGGGCTGCTTCAATCGCCGCAATCCTGTCGCGCGCCAACAGGCCGTCCGCGTTCTTTCCGGCACGCTCGATGATGTCCCGAAAAGTCGCGAGCGCCTCCTCGATGGATCCGGCCTTCTGCTGCAGAGCACCCAGGCCGAAGCGCAACTCCATGTTGGCCGGTTCCTGGGCAATGAACTGGCGTACTTTGTCCTCGCCCTCGTGTAACGAGCGGTTCGCCAGGAAATCCACCAGCGCGAGCCTCGCTGCGGTGTCCGCAGGAAGTGCCTCGACGGTCTGGCTCAGCACCCGCTGTGCATCCACGAGCTGATGGTCCAACGCCAGCCGGGCCGCCAACTGCAAACGCAGCGGCAACTTGTGCGGTTGGAGTTCGACTGCGCGCCGCAGCTGCGCCTGGGCTGCAGCGTGGTCTCCCACCGCCACGTCGAGCATTGCCAGAGTCTGATGCAGCTCGACCGAATCCGGGCTCAAGTGCACGGCGGCATCCACCACCTGCAGCGCCTTGGGATAGTCGCCCGCTGCCTGATACAGGCCGGCGAGAATGCTGACGGCATTCTCGTTACGAGGCGCAATCTGCACGGCACGCCTCGCATCGGCGAACGCACCTTCATCGTCCTTTAGCTCATGGCGTGCCGCAGCTCGCGCTGCAAGCAGATCCGGATTATCGGAGTGCTTCTCGAGACCGGGCTCAATGATGTGCAGTGCACGGTCGAGCGCGCCACCCAGGATCAGGGTCTTTGCGAGACTGGCGCGTGCCGGATCGAAATCCGGATCGCTGTCGAGCGCGGCTTGATAGAGTTCGACGGCTTCACCGTACTGGCCGCTCAGCTCCTGGACGCGCCCCATGAGGTAAGCCGCTTCAGGGTTCTGCGGCTCGATCTGCAACGCGTTGCGGAACTCGATTCCCGCTTTCGCGAGATTTTCCTGGGCGAAGTAGGCCTTGCCGCGATCGATGTGGCTCTGGAACCGCGAATGGCCCGCACCACAGCCGGCCATGACGACCCCAATCGCCGCCACCACGACAGTGAGCCAAGAGCGTGCCGAAGCCATCAACCGTCGCGTCGTGAGCTGGGAAGTGAGAGACGAAAGAGCGTACGTGGAACGCATGACGAGTGCGTGACACGCGGGGGCCGGCGCTGCCCGCGGAGGGGGCGCCGGCTCCCGGGGGCCGGTTCACGACCGCGTCAGCCGCTGCCCCGCTTCAACGTCTTCAGGTGATCCGCAAGCCGCAATGACAGCGCGAGGGCGGTGAAGGTCGGATTGGCGATCCCGCTGGTCGGAAAGACGGACGGCCCGGCGATGTACAGGTTATCGACGTCGTGACACCGCAAGTCGGAGCGGGTCACCCCGTCCTCAGGCGACCGGCCCATGCGCGTCGTTCCCATGTGATGAAAGATGTCTCGAGCCGCTCCAAGCGTCTCGCGCGCAGAGAAATCCGGACCTTCGGCCAAACGCACCCGACCCAACCCCAGCCGCTCGATCTGGTCAGCAAGGGCCCGGGCGAACCCGGTCATCGTTCGAGCCTCCAGATCGGTGATCCGCCAATCCAGTCGAGCGCGAGCAACACCGAGGGCGTCCGTGCTTCCGGTCAGCGTGAGGCGACTCAGCGGATTGGGGGCCTGCTCCACGTCCACCAACAGCCGGATCGCGCCGGAGTCAGGAGAACGCCGGCGGCCGGCGATGTAGCGCGTCAGGACGAGGCGGGTCAGTTCGACGCTACCGCGCAGCAAGGCGCGCAACTCGTCACTGGAAGGCAGCTCAAGCCGACCCGCCTGCACCGATCGCAGGATGCGCCTGACTTCCAGCCAACCGAGCGCCTCGGGAATCTGGAAGGCCACGTGACCCATCGCATTGAGCCAGCCGTGTCGCTGCAACTGCGCGTCGGTCGGCTCCAACTTGACGCTGTACATGGTCCCGCCGACGTAGCGCGGGTCGAACAGCTGCTGCACGCTCGAGCGCGCAGCAGGCTCGATCTCCCCGGCGATCCAGGAGATGTGGTCTTGAAAATAGCGGCCGACGCAGTTGCTGCGGTTGGCCACACCCCGATCACCGGGGCCGGGCGAAGACAACAGCAGGCGCGCCGATTCCAGGCCGCCGCACGCGACCACGAACGACCGGGCTTGAATGCGGATCTCGCGAGAGCGATCCAAAGTGCGCGCTGTGATCGAGTCGCAGTGACTACCGTCGGCGACGCAGTCCACAGCTGTCGCAGTCGCACCCAACAACACGGTAACGTTGTCGGAGGCCTCCAACTGACGACGCAACAGCACGGCGAAGTTGCGTCGGCCCAGAGGCGCCCACTGCGAGAAACGCACGCACAGCTGATCCGGGTCGAGGGCCGGAGCAGGTACTCCGATACGACGCCAGACCTGCTCGTCGTACGGAGGCCCTCGCGTCCCCAGCAGGTGCTCGACCCGACGATAATACGGCTGCAACTCAGCGAGCGTCAGTGGCCAACCGCTGCCCGCAATCCACGGCCGCTCGGCAAGCTCACTCGCCCGCAGCGGCACGAGTTGACCTCCCCATGCGCGTGTCGTGCCGCCCAAGGCACGAACGCGGCCTTCGTTCCAACCGTCGTGCCTCAGGCCAACCGAATCGAGGGAATTCAGAGCTGTACTGCCGGCGTCTGGCTCTCGCAATCCGGACTCGAGAACCAACACGCGCCGGGCAGTACCAAGGAACTCGGCAGCCAGCGCCAGGCCCGCGGCGCCCGCCCCGACGATGCACAGATCCCAGAACGGGGGACAGCCCGCGAGCGGATCCCCGGGATCCGCGCAAGTGCGAATCATCGCGCGGACCCGCAAAGAGCCAGGACCTGTTGGACGCGAAAATCATCGCGGTCGCTGGAGGCTGCACGCACGTTGCGTTCGATGCGAGCGACAGAACGCGACTGCATCAAGACGATGCCATGGGGGTTGGCGAGGGCCATTGCGCGCAGGAGCAATCCACCGAGGGTGTCGTCGTCGAGGTGCGCCAGGTCAGCGGTTGCAGCGGCGGGCGGCGCGCGCGCCGGAGCTGTGTTGGCGGCCGCCGCGATGGCCGCCAGGCGCGAGCGCAATGTTGCCAACCCACGGCTCAGCAGGCCATAAGTAATCAGCAACTCGGCACTGCCGGACAGGGCCCGCGCGTTTTCCCCGTTTGGATCGCAGTCGAACTGCACCACGCGGCCGAGCTCGGGCCGCTGCTCCAACACGGGGGCCAGCCAGTCGAACTCCGTAGCGACACCCCAAGCCCGAATCTTCCCGGCCTGCTGCAGCTCGCGCAGGAGTCCGATGAGATCCGGGCCCGGCAGCGCCCGGGCATTAGCTTGGTGTGCTAGAAAGAAATCGACGTAGTCCGTGCGCATCGCGCGGAGGCTCGACTCGAGGCTGGCGCGAACCTCTGCGGCAGCGAATTCTGGCGCGGCGTACAAGGCGCCGGAGCCACGAACCGCCGCGCTGCGCAGCGCGGGCAACAGGCGCACCGCCTGGCGGGCCAGCCGCTGGAAAGGGGCCAGGCGCGCGGCCAAGGCCGAAGGCCTCAGCCCGAACTTCGTCGTGACAGTCACCTCACTGCGACGGCCCCGCAGGAATCTTCCGAGCGTGCGCTCCGACTCCCCGAAGCCGTAGACCGGGGCGGTATCGAAGTGCTTGATCCCGTTAGCGAGGGCGGCGGCGAGCGTCTCACGCCGGCCCCGCTCGCTGCCGATGCGCAGCAGGCCACCGGTCCCAAAGCCGATTCTGGCGGTTGTCGACACGCGGAAAATCTCAGACGGGAAGGCCGCGTCGGCGGCGATCCAACTCGTTGCCTTTACACGCGATCATGTATTCGTAGATCGCCTGCAGCGTCGCATATGTCAGCCCGGCACGCCCGTCGAGGAAGCCACGCCGCCACCCGTAGTAGTAAAGAAACTTCACCAGGGGCCGCACGGGCAAGCGGAAGAACACATCCTTCAAGGCGCGGCGGCGCTCGTTGGGGTCACGCGACCACAGCGATCCGCCATGAGCGAGGCGATCGCGAACCTTTGCGGCCTCGACCGCCTCCAGGTCCGAATAGCGGTTGTGTCGCGCAATCCAATGCGAGACTCCGTGGCTGAAAGGATAGTGAATGATGTGCGAGTGCAGCTCGCCGGTCGCGCCCTCGACGATCGCGACGGGATTCACCAGCCGCTCGTAGCGGATCCGCTCGGGACGAAACAGCCGGACCAGCCAGGTGGGGTACAGCTGCGCGTGCTTGAGCCACTGCCCCATGAAGAAATCCTTGCGGCGCACGCGGAACGCGACCTCGGTCGCCCCGGAGCGGGCGCGCTCGAGAACCTCATCCCGCAGATCATCCGGACAGCGCTCGTCCGCGTCCAGATACAGCACCCAGGGGTGGCGGAAGTCGATGTTGGTGACGGCCCAGTTCTGATGCGCGGACCAGTTGTCGAAGGGGCGCTTCACGACCCGGGCGCCGCGTTCCTCGGCCAGCGCCACGGTGCGATCGGTACTGAGCGAATCCAGCACCACGACATCGTCGCACCACGACAGGCTGTCGAGGCACTGCTCGATGTTGATCTCCTCGTTGAGGGTCAGGATCAGCACGGATACGGATACGGACACGGTCGCTCTCTCGCTCTCGTCACTAAATCGTCGTATTCGACAACTAAAATGCTGGGTCCGAAAAACGAGCAGCCAACATGCAGCCGCGTCTCCAGGGGTACCAGCTTCAGATTTATTCGCTGCTCGCGGTTGCGCTGATCGCCGCAGTCGTGCCCTTCGCCGGGGTACTCGGTGATCTCTACAATATCTGGAACCTCAAGCCCGAGTACAGCCACGGGATCATGATCCCGGTGCTGTCAGCCTTCCTCATCTGGCGCCAGCGCGTCGAGCTGCGGACGTTGCCGTTCACGGGATCCTGGCTCGGAATCGTCCTCATCGTCGCCGGCATGCTGCTGCGGCTGCTCGGGGTCCAGACGACGATGCAGACCCTGCAGCACTACGCGTTTCTGTTCGTCCTGTACGGCCTGGTACTGGCGCTCACCGGCCCGGTAGTCTTCCGCCGCCTGTGGATGCCGCTGCTGATGCTGGTTTTCGCCGTGCCGCTGCCGTCGTTCTTCAACAACGCGTTGTCCCTGCAACTGCAGCTGGTGTCCTCGCAGGTCGGCGTCTGGATCATTCGAGCCGCCGGCACCAGCGTGCTGCTCGAAGGCAATGTCATAGACCTCGGAAGCTACCAGCTCGAGGTTGCAGAAGCGTGTAGCGGGCTGCGTTACTTATTCCCGCTCATGACGCTTGGTTTCATCGTCGCATACCTGTTTCGCGGCCCCATGTGGAAGCGAATCACTATTTTCCTCGTGACCATTCCGATCACGGTGCTGATGAACAGCCTGCGAATCGGGTTCATCGGCATCACGGTAGACCGCTGGGGTCGCAGCATGGCCGAGGGGGCCCTGCACGATTTTGAAGGCTGGGTGGTGTTCATGGCGAGCACCGCAGTCCTGCTCCTGATAGCGGTCGCCCTGGCACGGGTAGGACGGTCGCGAACGAGTTGGGCGGAAGCGTTCGACCTGATGGGCACCGGAGCGCGCTCGAAGGAAGCAGCTACCGGCGCAGACAGCAGGTCCGCCGCCAGGAAGGGTTCCGCGGATCCGGGGGCGAGCTCTCCCGCACAGGTGGCCAATCCTCTGGCCGCACAGGCGCAGAAGATTCCGCGCCCGTTTCTGGTGGCGGCGATCGTCGTGGTGCTTGGTGCCGTTACGGGTGGCGTCGCAACGCCGACCGCGCAAGTCGCCACTCCCCCTCGAGTGGCTTTCGACGCATTTCCCTCGACAATCGGTAGTTGGTCCGGTCGGCGGACCTCCCTCGAGAAGTTCTACCTCGACGCGCTGCGACTCGACGACTACGTGCTCCTCGACTACCACAGCGAGGCCGGTGCCGACGTCAACTTCTACTCCGCCTACTACGAATCACAGGATTCGAGGCGCGAAGTGCACTCTCCACACGATTGCATTCCCGGTGGCGGGTGGGAAATCACGCGCATGGAACACAAGATGTTTCCTGCGACCGCGGGCCAGGCGGCGTTTCCGTACAATCGCGCGATCATCCAACTGGGCAACACTCGCCAGGTTGTCTACTACTGGTTCCAGGAGCGGGGCCGGTACCTGACAAATGAGTATGTCACCCGCTGGTACCTTTTCTGGGACGCCCTGACGCGCCACCGGACTGATGGCGCACTGGTGCGGTTCGTTGCGCCCTATCCGCAGGGCACGAAAGAGGCCGACGTGGACGCGAAGATCATGGCGTTAGCAAATCAGATCGTGCCGACGCTGCCGCAATATATTCCGAACTGATCAGGCGTATTGCTTCTCGATCCAACGACGGTAGCTGCCGTCCATCACGCCGCGCCACCACGTCTCGTTGTCCAGATACCACGCGAACGTCGAGCGCAGTCCTGCCTCGAGGGACACGGTAGCGGCAAAGCCCAACTCCTTCTCGATTCGGCCACAGTCGATCGCGTAACGACGATCGTGGCCCGGGCGATCCTTGACGAACGAGATCAGGGAGGCAGCGCTTGTGCCCTGTGCACAGGGGCAGTCGGGGAAGCGCGCGTGCAGATCCGCGCGCTCTGCGAATGCCCCGTCGGCAACGCGACACAACAGACGCACGAGCTGAATGTTCTCGCTCTCGGACCGGCCACCGATGTTGTAGACGGACCCGGGTACGCCCTTGGTCAGCACGTACTCGATTCCGCGACAGTGATCGCTGACGTGCAACCAGTCGCGTACGTTACGCCCGTCGCCGTAGATGGGGAGCGCCTTGCCGTGCAGGATGTTGACGATCACCAGAGGAATCAGTTTCTCGGGGAAGTGCCACGGTCCATAGTTGTTGGAACAGTTGCTGATCGTGGTCTCGAGACCGTACGTATGGTGATACGCCCGGACGAGATGGTCCGAGCCCGCCTTGCTCGCCGCATAGGGTGAGTTCGGTGCGTACTGATTGGTTTCCGTGAACGCCGGGTCGGTCGGCCCCAGGGAACCATACACCTCGTCGGTCGATACGTGGTGGAAACGATGCGGCAGGACGTTTCCGGGCCGCAGCCAGACCTGCCGGGCAGCCTCGAGCAAGCTGTGAGTCCCGAGCACGTTCGTGCTGATGAACACGGCCGGCTCGTTGATCGAGCGGTCGACGTGTGACTCGGCGGCGAAGTGCACGATCGTGTCGATCCGCTCCTCGAGCAGAGTCCGTTGCACCAGATCCTGATCACAGATGTTGCCGCGAACCATGCGCAACGCCGGGTGTGCATCGAGACCGGCGAGATTGGCCATGTTGCCGGCATAGGTCAGCGCGTCGAGGACGACGATCCGCTGTTGCGGCCAGGTGCGCGCCCAATGATGGACGAAGTTGGAACCGATGAACCCGGCGCCGCCGGTGATCAGCAGCCGCCTGTCATTCATGGGAACACCTGCGCGTCACGAAAGGAGCCCGCCACCGCATCCTTCGAGGACAGCACGGGGTCGACCCCAGGAGGTAAAGGCCACTTCACCCCGATCTGAGGATCGTTCCACCGGATCGATCGCTCGTCCGGCGGCGAATAGTAGCTCGTGCAGCGGTAGATGAAGTCGGCTGACTCGCTCAGCGTCAGATAGCCGTGGGCGAACCCGGCAGGCACCCACAGCATGTGGTGGTTGGCGTCGGACAGCTCCACGCCCACCCATTGGCCGAATGTCGGAGAACTGCGCCGGATGTCGACGGCGACGTCGAATGCAGCGCCACGAGCGACGCGAACCAGCTTGCCCTGCGCGTTGGGCAGCTGATAGTGCAGGCCGCGCAGGACGTTCTGCGCCGAACGACTGTGATTGTCCTGGACGAAGTTGACGTCGACGCCGCCGGCAGCGAACTTCTGTTTCTCCCACGATTCGAGGAAGAATCCGCGCGAGTCTCCAAACACCCGGGGACGAATCAACACGACGTCGGGGATGCGTGTGGGCGTGAATTCCATCAGGGCGGCTCATCCAGCAGGGCCGCCAGGTACTGGCCGTAGCCGGTCTTGGCCAGGGGGGCGGCGAGGCGCTCGAGCTCGGCACGCCCGATATAGCCGGCGCGGTAGGCGATCTCCTCGGGACAGCAGACCTTCAACCCCTGGCGCGTCTCGATGGCTTCGATGAAGTTGGAAGCCTGCAGTAGCGATTCGTGTGTGCCGGTGTCGAGCCACGCGACGCCGCGGCCGAGCAACTCGACGTGCAGCTGGCCCTGCTGCAGATAACGACGGTTCACGTCGGTGATTTCGAGCTCGCCACGCGCCGATGGCTGCAAGGACGCGGCGATGTCGAGGACCCGATTGTCATAGAAGTACAGACCGGTCACCGCGTAGCGGGACTTCGGTTGTGCAGGCTTCTCTTCGATATCCAACGCCCGACCCTGCGAATCGAAATCCACCACGCCGTAGCGCTCCGGATCACGGACGCGATAGGCAAATACCGTGCCGCCGGACTCGCGAGCCGCCGCAGCGCGAAGTTGGTCCGGCAAGCCATGACCGAAGTAGACGTTATCTCCCAACGCCAGGGCTACACGTTGGGTACCCACGAACGCACGGCCGATGGTGAAGGCCTGCGCGAGTCCTTCGGGGCGCGGTTGCTGCGCGTACGTGATCGCGATACCCCATTGACTGCCGTTGCCCAGCAGGCGCTCATACAACGGCAAGTCCTCCGGCGTCGAGATCAGCAGAAGGTCGCGAACACCCGCCATCATCAGAGTAGCGAGAGGGTAGTACACCATCGGCTTGTCATAGATCGGCAGGAGCTGCTTGCTGATGCCGCGAGTAACCGGGTGCAACCGGGTGCCGGAGCCGCCGGCCAGAATGATCCCCTTCAACGACATTGGCCGTAATCCTGCAAGCCTTCCCAGTGGGTCGTGAATTGAACTACAGGTGGAGGCGGCGATCAACCGGCGCGCAATCTGGGCGTGCTGTGTCTAGTCGAGACCACCGGTCGCAGATTGGGGATGGGTGGTCGCATTGGCAGCGGCGTTCGCGTTCGAATGGTTACACAGCGAGCGCCACAGCGACGGCTGACAACAGACCGATCCCGAGACTGATCTTGTCCCGCAACGCGAAGACGACCGGATCATCATGCATGGCGCCACGATGCGCGAACATCCACACGCGGCTGATCCAGTAAAGCAACGCGACGCACAGTGTCCAGATGAATTTGGGCTGATGGTAGAGCGACTGGATATCCGGCGAATTGATGTACAAGGCGAGGACCAGCACGCTCATGTATCCCGAGGCCGTGCCGAAGCTCTGCAGCACCGCGAGATCCTCCACCCTGTAGCCACGCCCGACCGCCTGCAGCCGCTGTTGGCGACGCAGCACATCCAGCTCCGCGTAACGCTTTACGAAGGCCAGACTGAGGAATAGAAAGACCGAGAAGAGCAGCAGCCAGAACGACAGGCCGACTTGCGCAGCTGCGGCTCCGGCAATGATCCGCAGCGTGTACAGGCCTGCGAGCGCGACCGCATCCAGCATCAGGATCTTCTTGATACCGAAGGAATACCCACAGGTGAGCACGTAGTAGGCGGCAAGGGCCAGCTGGAATTTCGGGGGCAGCCACGCGGCAAGCACTGCGCCGAGGAGCAGCAGGCACGGCAACAACAGCAGCCCCGCGCCGATGGTCGCGTTGCCGGAGGCAAATGGCCGCCGGCACTTGCGCGGATGAGCCCGATCCGCTTCGAGGTCGAGCAGGTCGTTGAGGATGTATACCGAGGAGGCGCACAAGCACATTGCGGCGAATGCCAGGATCGCGCGCAGATCTGTGGCCAGGTCGTTTATGCGGTGAGCGGCGAGTACCGGGACGAAGACCAGGATGTTCTTTGCCCATTGATGCGGACGGACAGCCTTCCACAATGCCCGCACGCGGGAGGAGGCTGACACGGGCGACGTCGTAACAACCTCACCACCAACCGCAGTCGGGGCAACGATTCCGGCGAATATTTGCAGATGCTGCGCAATAGTCTTGGCGAGTTCCGGGTCCGTGCCCGAGCGTAGCCACAGCTGCCTGCCTGCGGCTCGCTCGTTCTCCAGCCACGCGATCAGTTCGACGTCGTACGGCAGAGTAGCGGGGTTGAGGGTCACCCGTGCAGCAAGCTCGGCGGCCAACACCGCTTTTCCGCGCCATCCCCACCACAACACGAGCAGCGCGTTCAACGCGTTCTTTTTGATCAGCCGCAGCGCGGACTCCAATAGCAAGTCGGTACGAACCAACCCGCCCTCGAGCTCGACATGGACGGCGGCAAAGGCCTGCGCGGCCGCTACCATGATGCGCGCGCCTCAACCAACCGTTGACGCAGCATGGCGACGGCGACCCACCCGATCAGGACGGCAAGCCAAAGCGTGACGAGCCTGCACATAACGGTGATCAACAGCGCGTCCGCCACGCTCAGTCCCTGGGCAGCAAGCAGAGCTGTCATGATGACCTCGGTGCCCCCCAGACCGCCCGGCATGAAGGAGAGCGCACCCACCGACACGGCAACAGCATAGATCCCAACGCCGCCGGCGAGGCTCAGATGCGCACCTGGAATCAGTCCGCCGAGCGTCCACAATCCGACACCCTCGAACCCCCACGCGAGCAGGCTCAAGACGAATCCGCCGAGGAGAACCCCCGGAGTGAGCAACGCCCGGGCCGCTGACAACATCTCGACGCCCGCGGCGCACAGCCGCGCCAGCCGGCGCGGAATTCGCTGGGAATTCAGCAGACGCTGTCCTAGTTTGTTCCAGGGCAAAAGAAGCAACGCGGCGAGGCAGACGACACCGAGACCAGCTGCCGTCCAGGCAGCACCCTGATAGCGCGGTGCGGCGGCGAGGACCAGCGTTGCCAAGACCAACATCGCCAGAAGGTCCATCAGACGTTCGACGAAGAACGCGCCTGCGACATCGGTCAGTCGGATGCCCAACGGAGAGTAGTACCGCGCCCGCGCCACCTCCCCGACCTTGCCTGGGGAGACCGTGAACGCGAAGCCGGCCAGATAGGTCACCGCCGTAAATCTGAACGGAAGGACGTGACCCAGACGGGCGAGGTACTGCCGCCAGCGGATGATCCGGACCAGGTAATTCAGCAGCGACAGTATCGAAGCCAGGCCAACCACATTCCACGCTCGCGCCACCGGCCCGAAAGATATGTGCGAGAGATCTGCGCGGAACAGATAGACGCAGACCGCAGCGAGTGCCACCACGATCGCAAAACTGAGGTATCGCGCAACGGACGGCATCGTGCTGACTAATTCACTGCGGCGTTCGGGACCGGCCATCGCGCCCAAGGGCCGAAGAATACCCCCGGCGTGGCAGCCCGTGCCGCTCTTGTTACGCGGGTACGGTAGCCCGACACGCTTACAGCGTCGTGACAGGCTCCCGGCCAACGGCGACCTGTGCACGGCAAGGCTTCAGTGTGACGGACAGCTGTTGCCTCGTTGTCACACAAAGGCACCTATACTCCTGACGTAATGGAAGTCATTGCCTCGAAGATCCTGCTGGCCATCGCTACCGCCCTGCTCGGCGGCTGGGTTGTCCGGCGACCCGCGTTACCTACGATCTCGCCGCGCAAGTTCCTGGGGCTGGCTCTGAGCCTGCAGGTGTTGCCGGCCGCGTTGCTTTTCGTAGCGCTTTACGTCGTTGCCGGGCAGCCGGTGTCCTCGGATGTACCGGGATTCTACGTGCCCCCCAGCCACGCAGTCCTCGCCGGGCAGATCCCCTACCGGGACTTCGGACTGAGCTACGCACCTTTGTTTCCGTACGTGGGCGCGTCACTACTTTACATATGGGATGCCGACAAAGCCTTCGTGCTGTTCGGCATCGCCATGAACGCGCTCACACTGATCCTCTGGCACGAGGTTGCGCTGCGGTGCACATCCGTAACGCGTGCGCGTCAGGCTACAGTCCTCTACGCCAGCAGCGGACACGTTCTGATCCAAACAGCCCTGGGAACCAATCAGATCTGGGTTGCCGCGGCGCTGGCCGGCAGCGCGCTGTTGATCGAGCGGCAGCAACCGGCCGCCTCCGCCCTGGTGCAGGCTATCTCTGCCTGCACGACCAAGCTGCTGGCGCTGTTATTCTGGCCGGTCCTGTGGCTCTGCACCCCCCGTCGCGGCACCTGGCTTGCGACTTGCGTCCTGCTCACTGCCGGGGTCTTCGCCACGTTCGTTCTGCTGGGCGCTGATGTTCTGGACCCGCTGCGCCGTGAAGGTGAAGGGATCAGTTCGGGCAACCTTCCCTATCTGCTCGAGCCGCTATCGACCTCGCTGGGAAAATGGCGCTACCTCCCCTACGACGCACTTGCAGCCTGCACCCTCGCCGCCGCCTGGTTGTGGATGTATTGGGAGACGCGCAGGTGGGACGACCTTCGCCGTGCCCGCGTGTTGCCTGCGGCCCTCGCCCTGATCGGTCTGCTGTTCATGCTGTTCAGCAAGAAGAGCATTTCGGGATACGAAGTCTTCGTCATGTATCCGGCGATCCTGGTGCTGGCAGGCACCGCCCTGCCGCCCGGCCGGCAGATCACTTTCCTACTGGTCTTCAACGTGCTCCTGGTCGCCGAGCCCAGCGCCTGGTTCCGCGTCGGCCAGTTTCAGCCGTTGAGTCAGTGGCTACAGGGCGCAGGGGTCATCCCGCTGCTGCTATTCGTGTTGACTGACATCGCACTGATGGCCTGCTATGCATTTCTCGCGTGGCTGAGCCTCAGGAGCATTCACGTGTCAGGGCGTGACGCGGGCACCGCGAACTCGGAATCACTACCTGCGATTCTCGGGGCTACCAGCTGAAGTACGCTGAGCCACTGCTCCACCGCGTGCTCGCTGGAAAAATGCTTTAGAGCCAATCGCCGTGCGGTCACGCCCATCGCCTCGAGTCGGGACGGATTACGCTCCAACGCGCTGAGTTGGAAAGCCAGGCGCTCACTCTCTCCTACGCCGACGCTGATCCCACACTCGTGCGCGTCGATGAGGCGGGCCAGGTCGCCCTGCGTATCGCCGATGAACACGGCGGGCCGCCCCGCCCCCAGAATTCCGTAGATCTTGCTGGGGACGATCAGCCCCTCCAACGCGGGCAGCAGGCTTACCAGGTGCACGTCCGCCGCCGCGAGGCTGTCGGCGAGCAGGTGCGGGGGTTGATAGTTCTGAAAGACGAAGTTCTGCAGCCCCTGCGCGGCGACCGCCTCGCGCAGGGCCTTGATCTTGGCGCCACCTCCGGTGATCAGGAAGGCAAAACGCTCTTGCGTACGTAGATGCGAGGCGGCTCCCAACAGCGTGTCGAACTCGTGCGCGCGCCCGAGATTCCCCGAATACCCGACGACGAACCGGTCCTCCAGACCCAGAACCCGGCGGGTCTGGCTGTCGCTCACGGGCATCACGTGTGTGCTGCGAACATCGGCCCAGTTCGTGATAACACGGACTTTCGAGTCCTCGACGCGATGCGCGATCACTCGATCACGCATCGTGTCGCCAAGCACGATATTCATGGACGCCCGACGCAAGGTGCGATCCCTCGCTGCGACCAGAGCCTTGCCCAACCAGCTCGGCACCAATCCCGGTGTCAACACGGAGGCGACTTCAGGAAACAGATCCTGCAGCCAGTTGACCAGGTGGGCACCCTTCCAGAGGGCCGCTCTGGAGGTGACGACAGAGATCAGGGGCGGATCGGTCTTGGCGACGACGACGTCGCCTGCCGTCAGCAAGCTCAACAGCTTCATGCCGGCCGCGACGTGAAAGCTCGCGTAGTCGAGCGCACGGCCCACGAGGTTCGCGCGTCCTTGCGTCGCCGTTGCCACACGATGCACATCAACGCCTTCAATCATCTCGTGCGCCGGCAGCGCGGCGCGTGCATCTCCATAGAGCTGACGCGAGGTAACCACCGACACATTCAGTCCCGCCCGGGCCAACCGGAAGGATAGATCCGACAGGATGCGGCTCGTCGCCGACTCATCCGGTGAAAAATAGCGATTGACGAATACGATCTTGCCTTCAGGCATCTCACGCGTCCTTGGCTCGCAATGGCACCTTGAAAATGTCAGCCAGACGCCTAACGTACGCATCAAATGTGAATGGACCACCCTCGAGCACGGATGCACGGCCATTCGCGCTGATCCGTGCGCGAAGCGCGTTGTCATTCAGCACACGATTCATGGCTTCAGCCAGCGCCTTCGTATCTCCGTAGCGGACCAGCAAGCCGGTCTGGCCGTCCTGAACCACATCCACAGCCCCCTTTTCCTGGGCGGCAATCACGGGCGCACTGAAGAACATCGCCTCGAGGAATACGATCCCGAAGCCTTCCTTCCCACTCGGCAGGACAAAGGCCGCGCACTCGCGATAAAGGCGCGCGAGTTGGTTGTCGGAGACAGAGCCCAGGAAGTGCACCCGCTCGCTGATTTCGAAACGTTGGGCGACCTGTTGCAGAAAGGGTTGATCCTCGCCCCGGCCGGCGATGACGTAGTGAACGCTCGGGTCGCGGAGCATTGCCACCGCCTCGATCACCGAGATGACGCCCTTGTAGCGCTCGCCGCGGTCGAGCCGGGTCACTGACAAGACATATTTCTCGGGGAGCGGAAGCGGCAACTCCACTGGCTCGGCCAGAGTGAAACGACCGATCCAGCTCTCGTTCAACGCATTGGGAAAGATCGTGAAGCGTTCCGTCGTCAACTCGGGGAGCTGGGCTCGCATCCGCTCACGGGTGTATTGACTGACGCTGAGGATCAGATCGACGGCGGCAAACGAGCGCCGCCGCCCCAGATCGGAGATGCCGGCCCAGACCTCGATCCCGTGTGCGATCAGCAGGACACGACCGTGTCGCCGTATCCACACGTTCAACGCCACCAGCTCGATGAGATTGATGTGGCCGACGACGATGAAGTCGTATCCGCCGCGCAGAATGGCGGCGGAAGTAGCCAGGGCGAACTTCGGCTTGTTGCGCGCGAACACGCGAATCCGCGTCGACGGTGGTGCATTCCATCGGGAGCGCGCACTTTCGACATCCACCAGAGACAGCACCTCGCACTGAACATCCAGCCGATCGCAGGCGGAGAGAAACGTCCGGTTGAAGCGCTGAATGCCGCCATCCCCGAACGTCTCTGTGAGCAACACGAGGGCTCGCGGACGTTTGACCGCTACGGAAAGCTCGGCCTGCATCGGGGTTTCTTCAGGCGGCCTTGTGCGTACCGAAGTCCGGCAGCTCGGCGTTGCGCTCGTGTCGTGCGACGTAGCACAACAGCATCAGCACGGCCCAAAGAAGCGGGTGTGCGTTACGGGCACCGCTGACGTGCAGATCGAAAAGCTCGCGGATGCGCTCGTGCTCGAGCGGCAGACGGGAGGTCAGCGATGTGTCGTGCAGCAGGTCGAGAGCCCACTTTCGCAGCGGCCCCCGCAGCCACTCGGCGACAGGCACTCCGAAGCCGCGCTTGCGCCGGTATACCTGGTCGGGCGGTAGGTAGCGGCACAGCGCCTTCTTCAGGAGGTACTTGGTTTGCGCGCCCCGCACCTTGTACTCCACGGGCAAGCGCATCGCCCACTCGACCAGGCGATAGTCGGTCAGCGGGCAACGAGCCTCCAGGGAGAACGCCATGGTTGCGGTATCGACCTTGTGCAGATAGCCGTCGGGCAACATGAAGCCCAGATCCAGGCGCATCCCGGTTTCGGCACTGGTGAGATCGAGAGCAAAGCTTGCGGCGGCCTGCTCGAACCAGTCGCGGGAGGAGGCCGTCTGCTCGAGCAGTGTGGCGGTCACCAGAGGCGGGAAGTCCTTGGCGAAGCTGCGCAGGTAGTTGAATGCCTCCACGCCCCCATTGAGTTTGAGCGCACCCGCAAGCAGCTTCGCCCGATGGTTGGGCAGGTAGCCGGCGGCGGCTTGCAACAACGTGCGTAGTCCGCGCGGCCAGCGCGTTATCCGACTCAGACGGTCCGCAAGAGGATAGTAGTGGTAGCCGCCAAACAACTCGTCACCGCCGTCCCCTGTCAGCGCGACGGTGACATGACGTCGCGCGAGCCGTGCGACGGCCATTGTTGCGAAGGCAGAACTGTCAGCGAAGGGCTCGTCCTGCTCTTCCACGTACATCGGCAACAAGGCTAACAGGTCGGATACGCTGTGAGTCTCCGTAACGTGCTCTACGCCGATGGTGCGTGCAATCGCTGCGGCTTCGGGACCTTCGTTGTAGGCCTCTTCCTGGAAGGCAATCGTAAATGTCTTCGGGGCGCTGATCCCGCTGGCCTTCATCGCGGCCACGATCATCGCGCTGTCCACGCCACCGGACAGAAAGGCCCCGAGGGGCACATCGCTCATCAGGCGCAGCCGCACGGACTGGCGGATGAGCGAATCCAACTCGTCGACGAGCTGCGCTTCGGGTCGCTTGCGCAGCGTGACGTCGGGCGGAATGTGGCGATAATCCCAATAGCGCGCGATATTGAGACTGCGCCCGTCGATCAACATGTAGTGACCGGGGCGCAGCTTGCGCACCTGTCGATAGAACGACAGCGGCGCCGGGATGTAACCGAGTTCGAGATACAGGCGCAGCGCCTCCGGATCGGGATCGCTGCCGGTAGCCCCTAACAGCGGGGCGAGCGCGCCGGGTCGGGAACCAAAAGCGAACAGGCGCCCGTTGTAGCCGTAGTAGAGCGGCTTGACTCCCACGCGATCGCGCGCAATGAACATGCGGCGCTCGAGCCGGTCCCAGATACCGAATGCAAACATTCCATTCAGCTTCTGCAGACAGTCGACGCCCCAGGCGCGATACGCCTCGAGCAGCGTCTCGGTGTCGGAGCTGCCCCGCCACCCATCCGCCGGAGTCAGCTGCGCACGCAGATCCTGGTGGTTGTAAATCTCGCCGTTGAAAACGATGACGTAGCGACGGTCATGCGACTCCATGGGTTGATGCCCGGCGGGAGACAAATCGACGACGGCGAGCCGCCGATGTCCGAGGCGTACGTTCGGATCCGACCACAACCCCGAATCGTCCGGGCCGCGCCGCCGCAACCTCTCGACGCAGCTCGCAAACAGCCTCGCGTCCGGCAACTTGCCGTCGCTGTGAAAGACCCCGACGATTCCGCACATCCCCACGACCTTACTTTCTACTTCTATAGTGGATTATCAAAACGACGTATGACGTTTGTGTAACAAACCAGGCCTATTCGACCACCACGGTTCTCCAAGGCAGGCGGCAAAAACCACGCTTTTTGCCGCTGGAAACGCAGCCACTGTCCGCACAAACGCGCCGCAGGCGACTTTTGCCGATCAAATCAGTGAAGAAACCGCAATACGGAACGCTCGATCCCCTCGGCCGCCGCGCCGATCGACCAGCGTTCGCTGACGTTGCGAGCCGCAGCCCCGAGGCTCTGCAGTCTCGCCGGGTCGCACGACAGCGCATCGGCTACAACTTTTGTGAGTTCCGCGAGGTCGCCCGACTCGAAGACCCAGCCATTCACTCCGGGGGTCACCAGATCGCGGGTGCCGCCGGCGCGGCTCGCGGCAATCACCGCTCGCCCTGAGGCCATCGCCTCATTCAATGCGAGCCCCCAGGTCTCGCCGGGCCCCCGGGACGGCAGCACGAAGACGTCCCCCAGGCGGTAGACGCCGGGCATGGCCTGCTGATTATGGAAAGGAAGGAAATGCACGTCAGGGCGGTCCTGCGCCCGGGCGCGCAATTGCGCTTCCAACGGCCCGTTGCCGACGAAGACCAGGTGCGTGGCGGCGGCTTCGCAGCCCACGGGGGTGCGCGGTCCAGCCAGGGCACGCAAGCCGGTCGCCGCCCGATACGCTTCGAGTAGCAGCAAGGGATCCTTCTTCGGCTGCAGCTTTCCTGCAAAGAGCAGCACTCGCGCCTCGGGCGCGATGCCCAACCGGGCTCGTAGCCGTCCGGCCCACTGCTGGTGCTCGAGCTCCCGGTCGGCGAATCGCGAGGTATCGATGGCATGGGGCGCGAAATCAATCCGCTGCTCGGGGACTCCGCACCAGCGGAAGTAGTCGCGGTTGTTCGAGCCCACGGCGATCGCAGTATCGATGTGACTGTAAACCCAGGTCAGCAGCCGCTTTCGCAACTGCACGCGCCAGGAGGTGCGCTGGTCCAGCAAGGTGGAGTCTCCTCGGAAGAACACTGGGACGCGGCCCTTGAAGTGCCGCATGGCGCGCAGGTGCGCATGGGAGTTCCAGCCGAACACGAGCACGGCCGAGGGCTCCCAGCTTTCGATCGCCCGCGTCAGGCCAGGCGTGCGCAACCCCCAGAAGTGCTCGGTTCCGGGCCGGCGGGCGACATTTTCAACGAACTGCGACTCGTAGCCCTCGGTCAAGGGGATGTCCCAGGTGATTCGACGTCCAAAACCCGGATCCTCGGCACCCCCGGCGCTCTGCGACCAGGTGAAGAACACCTGGGGCTGCACATTCCCGGCACGGGTCAGGTGCTGAAAGATCGGGGCGTAGTACTGGATCGGGTGCGTCGAGACGACGGCCAGGCGGGGTGCGGGCATCTGCCGGAGGATACGGGCCGGCTGTGACCGATTCATGTCCCGGTCATTCGCGTGGAAGACGATAGCGGGACATTTGTCCACTGCGCTTGGCGACCATGAATCCTGTCTTTGCGCGGATCCGAACCGTGGCCCTGCTGATTTGCGTGTCAATGGGGGCCCGGGCGGCGCTGGCTTCGCCCCCTCAGGTATTTCACACGGCCAACTATCAGGCACCGGTGCGGGGGGCTCCTGACGATCTGTTGATGATTGCCGGCTACGGCTTTTCCGCCAGCGACCGGGTGGTCTACCAGGCGGCCGGCGGCAGCCCAGCGCCGCACCCCGCAGGGATTCCCGGCGAATCGACGGCGGACGTGGGAGTCGCCCCGATCGTGCAGGTCGCAGACCCGGCGTACGCCATTACCGTGCGGCTACCTGCGGCACTCATCCCAAACAAGATCTACCGACTGTGGGTCGTGAACCACGGTGGCGAATGGAGCGAGCCGGTGACCCTCAACGATCCACGGCCCCTGTGGATCACCCCGGCCTACTCTTATGAGAGGGTGGACTTCGCCGGCCTGGGCCGGGAAGTGCGCGTGGTCGGCCGAAACCTGCAACCGGTGCGGCCTGCAGGGCCGGACGGATCCGCCACCGTCTGGGTGCGACTGCGGGGCCTGCGGCCGGCACAGGGCCTGCACCCGGCAAAAGGCCCGCGGTCAGCACCAGGCCCCGCGACCTTCACCCTGAAATCCACACCACAAAACGACGCCCGCTTGGCGGAGTTGGTCGCCGCGGCGACACTCCCAGCACAAATGCCCCCGGGACAGTATGTCGTGGGATTGAGTCGCGACGGCCAGCAGTGGCTCGAGATCGCGGATCAACCGCTTCAGATCAGACCGGATCCTCCCCGGCGGCCACGGTTCAATCTCGACGCCGCCGAATTTGGCGGCTGCGCTCCTGACGATCACGCCGACGACTGGAATTGCCTCGAGCGCGCAGTGCAAGCGGCCGCCGCCGCAGGCGGCGGGGTCGTCGTTGTTCCGGCCGGGACCTGGGATTTCGACGCCGCTCACCCGCCGGCAGAGTTCGCCGGCCCCCATCGTGGTCCGGGAGATGGTGTGGTGCTGCCACCGGGCGTGGACCTCGAAGGAGCCGGTGCCGCACGCAGCATGTTGGTTCGACATCACTCCCCCGGAAGCACACCGGGCGGCGCGCTGCTGACCCTGACGGGACACAACACGATTTCGGGACTGGGATTCACGGATGCGGACCCCTACAGGAACGGTTCGCAGACGCGCCCGGTCCTGCAATTGGGCACACTTACGGGAATGACGCCGAGCGAGCTGGCCTCGGCGCCGGCAATCGACGACGTGGTGATCTCCGCGAACACCTTCCTGCGAGTGGGTCAGGCAATCTTCTCGGGCGGTTTGCCGCTGCAGCACCTGTTCATCACGCACAACGATTTCGGAGCGTACGACAACGCATTGATGATGACGGGGAGCCGCCATCTGCCGGTTCGCTTCCGGATCGACGACGCGGTGATTCGTGCGAACCGATTCTTTCCGGGCAGCTTCCTCGACCTGCGCGACGGGTCGGGCACGATCGCCACTCAGCTCGGAGCGTCGCGTCGCGTCGACTTCAGCGCCAACGTCGGCGACGGCGCGAGCACCGCGGGGCTGCAGTCACCGGAGGATCCCACGGGGTGGCGCGCGGGATTCTTCTGGAATACCTCGGACAATCACGAATTTCTGCTGATCTCGCAGAATCTGCTGTCCTGCCCGGGTGACAAGGTGAACGCGGGCGAGGCGATCGTCCTCGACGACAACGCAAACACCCCCGCATTCAACGGCGCCGTCACGGTCCTCGCCTCGGGCCCCGACTGGGTCACTGTCAGCGGCAGGTTGCTCGATCAACAGGACGGTCGTTCGGTCCCGGTCGGGACGTTCTACCTGCATCACTGGCTGACCGCGGTCCAAGGCCCCGGCCTCGGCCAGGCGCGTCGCATCGTGAGTTATGACGTCGATGCGGCCAAGGGAACCGTGCGATTTAGCGTGCAGCCTGCCTGGGATGTGCGCCCCCAGGCGGGAACAACCCGCATGGGCGTCACCCGGCAGTACTGGCACGTCTATACGGTCGCCAATGAGATCGAGCAACGCACGCCGCCGTGTCAGAAGTCGAATCTCTCGGGGCACTGGGGAGGCCCGATCGGCTACGTCGCCCCCACCGCGGATTCGGTCATCTCCGGCAACCGTCAGTACGACACGTCGGGCATCGTGTTCCAACAGGTGTACTCGATTCGATCGCCCGCGTGCAAGGAATGCGGCACGGCGCTGATCTTCCAGTCGGGACTGGAAATCCGTGGCAACACGGTGGAGGGCGAGTACGCCTGGGACTCGGACTGCAGCGATTCCGGGATCGCAGGCTCGTTCGCCGCGTCGCCGACGCCGGAGTCGCCACCGCCGGTGCTGAGCCTGGGCGTCACGATTGCGGACAATCTGATCTCGCATGCCGATGGCCTCGGGGGTGGCGGCATCGATATGGTCGCAACCTGGTATCGGGGTCCGCCGCCACACGACTGGGCGTTCGTGCAGAACCTGCTCGTCTACGGCAACACGCTGCGGGACATTTCCGGCCCATTGCCCGCCGCGAGTTGCCGGCGGGGGGTGAAGGCGCGGGTCGGGATTCGGCTCCAGGGTCCGGGGAGCGTCCGCGATGCGGTCCTCTACAACAACCGGTGCGAGCGGGTCGACGTCCCGGTCCAGGACGAGGGGGTACGAACGGTCCGCTTGGCCTCCACGTCCGGGGGGCAGGCCGAGGAGTCATCAAGCTGCAACGTGAGTGCGGTTCAAAGGGCCCCCTGAAATCGCAACCGTTCGATGGGAAACCGGATCAATGTCTTCGCTTGAATACGTTCAATACGGGTGCGGTCTGAGCGCCCCACCGCAGTGGACCAACTTCGATGCCAGCCCCACCCTGCTGATCGAGCGCCTGCCGTTACTCGCGGCGCTCACCGCGCGGCGCGGCAGGTTGTTTCCGCCGAACGTGCGATTCGGGGATATTGTCAAGGGCCTGCCGATTCCGCAGGGGAGCTGTCGCGCGGTCTATTGCTCGCACGTACTCGAGCATCTGTCGCTGAATGACTTCCGCACCGCGCTGGTGAACACCCGCAAGGTGTTGCGCGCCGACGGCGTGTTCCGACTGGTCGTTCCGGACCTCCGGGTTGCAGCGGAGCGTTACCTGGCCACGCGCGAACCCACGGCCGCCATGCAATTCATGACGGAAACGTCCCTCGGCTGCGTCGAACGCCAGCGCGGAGTGGGCGGCATGCTGCGCACGTGGCTGGGCAATAGCCAGCACCTGTGGATGTGGGACTTCGACTCGCTGCGGCCGGAGCTCGAGCGGGCCGGATTCCGCAACGTCCGCGGCGCCACGTTCGCCGACTCAGGCGATCCGATGTTCGGCGCCGTCGAGGAGCAATCGCGCTGGATCGACGCAGTCGGCGTTCAGTGTCAGGCATGAATGCGGCAACCGACCCTACCCCCACGTCGGAAGTCCCGCCACCTGTCGCAACACACCCGGGAGGCAGGATCGAAGCTCGCGCCGCGAAGATTTCGATCGTCAACGGGGTGACGACAGTACTGACGATGGTGTTCCAGATCGTCTCGGTACCGGTGTGCCTGAAGCAGTGGGGCAGGGAGCCCTACGGCACCTGGCTGGCACTGTTCTCCGCTTTCATGCTGCTGCGCTCGCTGGACGGTGGTTTCGTCACCTATGTCGGCAACGAGCTGAATTTTCTTTATCACCGCGACCAGAACGCCCTGCGCCGCCATCTGGCTTCCGCGGTAACGGGCATCTTCGTGATCAGCGCACTTCAGCTGGCGTTGGCCGCGGGGACCCTGTTCGTCGAGCCCCTCGCCGCAGCCCTCGGAGTGCCCGCGACCCACACGGATGCGCTCGGCAGCCGCTACGGTTTGATTCTCCTCATGATCTCGTGGACGGTCACGGGGTCTTACCTGGGCTTGGTCCACCGGCTGATGATTCCCGCAGGCCTGATGTACCAGGCGGCCTGGTGGGCGATGGGATTCCAGGTTACGCAGTTCGCCGCAACGATGGCGGCCGCCCTCCTGCATCTGGACATGCTGCACACGAGCGTGTTGTTCGCGCTTTCGCAGGTGGTGATCTACATCAGCTCGGCCTACTACGTGCGCGTGAAACAACCCGCCTTCACGCCCTGGTTGCGCGACCTGGATCCCGCAACTGGATTGACAGACCTCGGCAAATCCCTCGCCGTTACCGGCAGCAATCTCATCCAGCAGGGTGCGATCAACGGCGCGGTGGTGCTCGTCGCCGCGCTCGCCGGACCTGTCGCCGTGCCGATTTTTACGACGATCCGTACCATCGCGAATCTCTGGACGTCAGTTACGACTGTGCTGACCCAGCCTCTACTACCCGAGGTCGTGCGCCTTCACGCGACTGGGCAGGGCCACAAGCTGGTGGCCCTCAATCAAGCCTACTGGGTGACGGTCGGCTCGATCGTCAACTGGGGAGCCTTGCTGTCGTTCCCCCTCCTACCCCTCCTCTATGCGTGGTGGACACGACATGCGGTGGGCCTCGACCACTCACTCCTATGCTTCATGCTCGCCAGCGTCGTTGCGGCCAACGCGGGCGCGCTGATGACCTTGCATCTCAACGGCATCAACCGCTTGCGGCTCGTCCTTGGAACGTCGGTGGTGCGAGCAGCGCTGAGCCTGGGAGTGGGCGCAGCAGGTTTCGCCCGTCTGGGGCTCACAAGCTTCGGTATCGGGATTTTCGCCGGCGAGTTGGGCGCAGCGCTGCTGACGGGGCGGTACTTCTTCAAGACCGAGCTGGCACAACACCGAACCGGCTCGGCGGAAGCCTCCCTGGGGCCGGTGCTGTTGGGCACCGGAAGCACTTTGGTGTTCTTTACCGGAAGCGCCTTTGGCTGGTGGTCAGGAATGTGGCCGTGGGCTGCGGCTGTAGCGGCAGCCGCGTTCGCAACCCGGTGGGGGTGGAGCACGCTGGACAACGTCCTGCGAAACCGCCTCGTCGACCTGGCGACGGCGGCGTTCAGGCGACTGAGCCCGCGTTAAACGGCCGCAGTGGTCACCCTTTCGCATGAGGACCTGCCGCAGGTTCATCAAAGCGTCACCCGGATCCCCGAAGCTGCTAAAAAATGAACCGCGTCCGCCTCTTCATCCTCGTTAACGCGGCTTTCGTGCTGTGTCTATTCGTCGGAATGGGCCTCCACGGGCTGCTTACGCACCCGTTGTACCTGATCGCGCTGTTCGCCCTGTGCAGCAGTCCGATCCTCAACTTCCGCCAGATCAACGACGAATACTTCCTGCTTTACCTATTCTCGGCCTGGTATTTCTTCTGGTTCGGGGTGCTCGACTTCGCCGCTCAGGTCGTGGGCGGTGACGGGGTCACGACCGCAAGCGCTGGGGTCATCGACAAAGCGGAGGGGGTCATTCTCTTCGGCGGTGTCCTCTTCCAGATCTTCTATCGTCTGGTGGCCCGGGGGACTGACGCGAAAGAGGCCTCCACCGCTCGAGAATGGCCGGAACTCACTCTGACGGTCGTTGGAGTCACGTTATGGGCGGTGAGCACTTGGCTCGTCTGGCAGTTCAGCCTCTACATCGTCAAGGACACCACAACGGATGCGATCCGTATGGGACTCGGAAGCTTGGGCGGGTTGGAGACCGACATGTACATGTTGGCCAACTACTTCCAGCCCTTCAGCATCATGCTGCTGGCCTACGGCCGCTTCAGATACCGGCGCGCCTATCTGACCCCGGTGGTGATTGTGGCGTTGGCGGTCCAGTTCATCCTGGGCTTTGTCGCCGACGCCAAGGGGCAGGCCCTGAGCGGCGTGGTGATTACGCTGATCGTCAAGTTCCTGGTGGATCGCCAGGTTCCGAAGCTGTGGCTGGTGGGTGCCACCGCCTTCGTCCTGGTGAGCTTCCCACTCCTGCAGGCCAATCGCGCAGTCAGGCATTCAACCGAGCTATCGCGCGCCTCGGCGGCCGAGAACCTCGGCAAGACGTTCACGGATGCCCTGCAGATCAAGGAAAAGGTCGCCGGCGGCGCCAATCGCGTGCAGAACATTTTCGAGCGCATCTCCATGAAGGATGGCTTCGAAGTCATCATCAACAAAACGGGTGACACGGTCGACTATCGCCATGGCGATACGCTGATCGCGCTGCCGACAGCGTTCATCCCGCGAATCATCTGGCCCGACAAGCCCATGATCCAGGTCGGCAAGCTGGTGGCCAAGCAATTTCACCCGGAAGCCAGCGACGAAGTGAATCTCTCGCCCACGCACCTGGCCGAGCTGTATTGGAACTTCGGCTGGACCGGCGTCGCGGTCGGCATGCCCATCATCGCGGTGCTGTTCGGTTGGATCGGCGCGAAATGCAATCTGTCGCGCGGCGTGACCCTGACCCGGTTGCTGGTTCTGATGGTCACTACGCAGACCGTGGTCCAGGGCTTCGAAGCCTCCATCGCCATCCAGTATTCGGTCTGGCTGCGCATGATGGCCGGAGTCGGAATTCTCCATTGGCTGTTCGCGCGGCGTGCGACGGGGCAAACGGCTTCCAACCCTCCGCAAGCAATCGCTCGCGGCTCCACACCTGCGGTGGCGTCTGAGATGGGCCTGGTCAACGTACTGCAGCCGCGTTACCAGAATCTCCTGCGGTAAAAGCGCGCCATGCAACCACCCACCGCGTCGCGGGGCACCGTCCCTGCCGCCATCGTCCTGGTGAACTGGAATTCCTGGCGCCACTGCCTCGAGTGCATCGACTCGTTGTTGGCGCAGGACTACCCCGATTTTCAGGTATTCCTGGTGGACAACGATTCCCATGACGGCTCGGTGGAGCAGATCGCGGCCTGGTGTGCCGCCCCGAAGGCAGACCGGCAGTGGCGCCGCCACGACGGAGTCGACCGGTACACCGATCGGCACCCTGGCACCGCCATCGACTGCCGGGTAGTGGATCGGCCGCAGGCCGCGCTCCCCGCAAGCCCGCCCGGTACGCGGCTGACCCTGATCCGGGCCGGCGGCAATCTGGGTTTCGCCGGCGGCTGCAATGTTGGAATTCGAGCAGCGGGCCTGGAGGCGTTCAGCTGCTTCTGGCTTCTCAATACGGATACGGTGGTGCATCGGCACGCCTTGCGCGAACTGGTCGACCGGGCCACGCGGGACTTCCAGATCGGTCTGGTGGGCTCGACCATCCGCTTCTATGACCGTCCGGAGACACTGCAGTGTCTGGGTGGAGCGCGACTGCACCTGAAGTCCATGCTGTCACACCTCATCGGCGAGGGTGAGCCGGTCAGCGCTGCGCCGCAGGATGGGGCGAGCATCGAAGCCGAGATGGCCTATGTCATGGGTGCCTCCATGCTCGTCACGACACCGTTCATCAGGAAGGTGGGATTTCTGCAGGAAGACTACTTTCTGTATTACGAGGAAATCGACTGGGCCGTCCGGGGTCGCGAGCATTTTCGTCTCGGCTACGCCCCAGGCAGTCATGTGTTCCATCGCTCCGGTGCGAGCAGCAGCCGAGTGCTGCCCGCCTTCTCTGCCAACCTTTACTACCGCAACCGGTTGCGTTTCGTCAGCCGGTTCTTCCCGGAACGCCTCGGCGCTGCAAAGCGCGGGATGGCGGTAGATTTCCTGCGTCACTCACTGCGAGGCAGGTGGACTCACGCACGCCTAGTTGCCGCTGCATTGTGGAATGCGCCTGCGCTCACTACTCAGGAGAGACCGTGGTCGCCCCAAACTCCGACTTGATCTCTGAGCCGGTCGCGATCCGCCCGGCGGCACGAGGCAGCTCGTCGCAGGCGGAACGCCTGAAGACGCGCTTCTATCCGGAGGCGCGCTTCGGGGGATTTACCGATCTGGACGGCACCATGTTGTTCCACACACGGGTCAACGCCCTCGTCGAGCCAGGACACGTGGTGGTCGATGTCGGTTGCGGGCGCGCCGAGCACGGCGAAGATCCCGTGAGACTGCGGCGTGACCTCAAGGTACTCAAGGGCAAGTGCCGACGTGTGATCGGTATCGACTTGGATCCCAACGCACGCGACAATCCTTATCTGGACGAGTTTCGGCTCATCCCCGCGGACGATGCCGCTTTTCCGGTAGAGGCGGCAACCGCGGATCTGTGCGTCGGTGACTACGTCTTCGAGCACGTTCGCGAGCCGGCACGGTTCCTTGCAGAGTGTCAGCGGATACTCAAACCGGGCGGCGTTCTTTGTCTTCGCACGACTAACGTGAACAGCTACGTCGGTTTGGCAGCAACCCTGGTTCCGAACCGCCTGCACGCCAGAGTCGTTGGCTGGGCTCAGCGGGGCCGCCAGGCGCGCGACGTCTTTCCGACACGGTATCGCGCGAACACCCCCAGAACGCTGAGGCGGGCGCTTGGCGAGGCGGGATTCGAGCATTGTGTGTACACGCACGATCCCGAGCCCTCGTATCTCTCGCGCTCGAGCGTTGCGTACTACCTCGGCGTCCTGCACCAGCGTTTCGCACCGGCGGCGTTCGGTCCCGTGTTGTTCGCCTTCGCAAGGAAAGTCTGACGTGCTTCAGTCTGCGAGCGTGGCGACGGGTGCTCAGGCCACCGCGGGCACAAAGGGAAACTGGCTCCTGTACGGACTGATCGGCCTGGTTGCACTGAATCTGGCCTGGGAGCATCAGACCATCCTGATCCCGGAGGTCAATGTCACCGACTACTACCATCTCACGGCCCGAGAGCCGTTCATCTACAGAGCCCTCCCGGCACTGCTCTACCGTCTCCTCCTGCGAGGGCACGCAGACATACACACGGGCATGAACGCGCCCTTCGACGCTTCCTACAGCATCTTCCAGCTCGTCGTGGATGCGGTTTCCTTGAGCGTGACCTTTCTGTTCATGGCAAAGATCGCCCGCACCTTCAATCCCGAACTGAAGCGCTCGTTCGTACTCGCCTGTGCGGCGGTGGCGACTCTGGTCATCGTGATATTCGGCTACTACATGGTGCCGAACCGGGCTTTCTTCTATCCGTACGATTTTCCGGACACGTGCTTCGCGACGATCATCTTCTACTTGTGCATCACGCTGCGGGGCCGGGCCGAATACTGGCTGCCGGTGGCGATTTTCGTCGCGACGCTGAACAAGGAAACCGCGATCTTTTACAGCGGGCTCTATTTCGCGGTGCGCGCTCCGAACGCGACCGCCGCCGAGTGGCGGCGGGCTGCCATCGTGCTGTGCGGATGCGCCATCGCATTCGTGCTCGCGCGGAACGAGGTCATGCAACTCATCGCAGCCTATGCTCCGCACCCGCCATCGCAGAGCGTCCAATACGAATACCACCTCGCGTACACATTGGAGCAAATGCGCAATCCGCTGTTCGTGTTCGCGATGCTCAATGTCTGCTCTTATCTGTACGTGGCGGTCTTCCTGCTGCGCCACCGTCTGGATCGCACCGACGTGCTCATCCTTCTCATGATTGCCGGCTGGTTCGCGATCATGTCCGTAGTGGGTATCGTGAGGGAGCTGCGGATATTCGTGCCGGCGAGCCTGATGATGTTCGTGATCATCGCTCGGCACCTTGGGCCTGTGGCTGAGAAGTGGCTGCCGCGCTCAATGATCGATCGGCAACCGCCGACGACGCTGCCGGCGTATCGCCCGATTGCTTGAGACGATAGACGTAGTAGTCGGCGTGCGATCCCAACCGCAATACGCGTAAGCCGAGCCCGTTGGGTGCGTAGTCGCGAGGATCGTAGTGGAACACCTTGACCAGCTCGTATCGCGCGAGCAGCACGCGGTGCTCTGTGGCCGAAAGCTCGCACGCATCGTTTTGCGCCGTCACGCGAAAATCATGCCGGTCGACGATCCAATCGGGCCAATGATCCTCGACGAACGGCCACCACCACCGCCGCCCGTAGATGCGCAGATAGTCCAGCACGACCGGTGACACGAGGCCCACGTCATCGTAGGTCTTCAGGCCGGCGTAGAACGGTATGTATCCGGCGGGCTCGAGCAGCAACGTGGCAGTCGGGCTCGCCTGCCGGCGCAACCAACGACCCACATCGGCTCGATACCCATACTCCTGGGTCCCGGCGCTGTACGCCAGGGCCAGCAGTCCAGCCGCCACACCCGTAAAGACTGTCAACATCACGGCTCGGACCGCGGTACGCGTTCGCCAGGCAGGAGGCAAGCTCCAGAGGCCGAGAAATACGGCGAAGAAGCCGCACGGAAACAGGTACCACTGGGCAAACTGCCCGCCCAATGCGAACGCCGTCGGCAACCCGTAGGCGATCAGAAGCACGAAGCTGATGAAGCGCGCATTCTCACGCCACGCGATCGTGCGAGCGATGATCAAACGCCATGTCAGCAAGGCCAAAGGCGCAATGTTGACTGAGAGATGCACCCACGCCGGAACCCCCTTGGGCGCGGGAAGGATGAACTGACCGGAGGCAAGCGTCGCCAGGTGCTGGGCGAACGCCGATAGGGAGTGATCGTGTGGATAGGCCAGGGTCTTGGCTACTACAGTCGGGCTGATCCTCTCGCCGGAAAGGACCAGATTCATCGTGACGTACGCGACTGCCCCGAGAACCGGCGCGGTACACAGAAAGAGTTTATCGCGTGTCGGCAGCCGCGCCGTCAGTAACGTCAGGCTCACGAGCAAGCCGCTCACCAAGATGTATTCGGGCCGGATCAGAGGTCCGGCCGCCGCGGCCACATACAGCCACCGCCGACGATGCTCGACGTCCTGCAAGGCGACCAGGGAAAACGCGAGATACAGGATGCACGGCCCCGTCTCCATCCCGAGAAACGATGCGAACAGGCCTGGCGCGCACAGCGCAAGTGCGAAGACGGTCCAACGGGAAGGCAGAAAGCGGCTCAGCAGCAGGATTGCGAGCGCGACAGAGGCGATGCCCAGCGCCTGAAAGCCAAACATCAACCCACCTGCCGGCAGCAGAACGGCGGGAATGGCGGCCAGGTATCCCCAGGCAAGCGAAGTCACCGGGGAGTAGTGATCACCGACGTTGAATTCGAGAGCGCCATGGGTCACCAGGTTGTGCACGGCGCGCGCCGAGATGTAGGCGTCCTCCTGGACGTCATGCGTCAGTACGTAAGGAATCCTCGTCAGGACGACGAACGCCAACAATCCCAGGGCCGCGATCCGGCCGCGCTGCTTCGACTCGACTAGCATGAACCAGGCTCCAATATAGGTCTTCGGCCTTCGCGGCTACTCCGGTCCAAGAGAGCTGCTCGCGAGCGGTCGTCATCCCGCTGGCCGCCATGGCCTGACGGCGCGTCGGGTCAGCCAACAAGGCGGATACGGCCGCGGCAAATTCCTTCGGCTCGCCACGCGAAACGATACCCGCGCCGGCCGACTCCACCAGGTTCGCGATGCCGACTTCGGGGGTCACGGCGACGGGGCAGCCCATGGCCATCGCTTCGGCGACGACGTTGCCGAAGTTTTCGGAATAGGACGGCAGCACGAAGAGCTCGGCCTGCGCATAGAGCGCCCACTTGTGCCGGTCGCTAACGGGGCCCAGGAAAATGACACGGTCCGAAAGACCCCGTGAGCGCACCCGCTCCTGCAGTTGCGGCTGGTAGCCTTCGTCGTCATTCCCCGCGATCACCAGCGGCAGATCGGGTACCCACTGCCAGGCATCGATCAGGCGGTCGAGTCCTTTCTTCCAGCTGATCCGACTCAGGAAGAGGACAAATCGCTGCGGCAACGCCGCGAACGGCCCTTCGCTCAAGGGTGCGGGGTCGGCAGGTCGTTCGACGCCATTGGGAATGAAGTGCACATTCGGAGCGGGTAACCCGAGAGCCAACAGCTCGGAACCCTCCAGGGGCGCTGTCGCGTGTATCGCCGCGGCGCGCTCGAGAGTCTTGCGCTCGAACAGGTTGATCCATAGCTGTTTGACCCAACGGCTCTTGCGGTGAATCAGCTCGCCGATGAGCATTCCCCGTGGGGCCAGAACGTACGGAACACCGGCACGGAAGGCCGCTCGTGCGCCGGCCAACATCGGGCAAAGGAAGACGCCGTGCACGTGGACGACGTCGAAGGTCTCAACGGTCTCCCTCAGGCGGCGGCTCAGGGCGGGTGACCACCACAACCTGCGGAAAGCGGGGACCGGGAAATAGTGCACGTTGACCCCGTCCAAGTCGACGGGGCGATCGACGGGGACATCCAGATCAGCGTCTCCATCAACGCTGGTGGTGTACACATGGACATCGTGTCCGCGTCGCGCCAGCGCGGCAGCAAGACCGTGCACTGAACGGATTGGCCCTCCATAGCGAACCGCCGGATAGTAAGCCGAAACGACGTGAAGAATTCGCAACCGCGACCGCGAGTCCGTCGTCGGGCCAGTCATGACTCAGCTCGCTAGTCGAGAGTCGCGCCGCGCAGTCTTCGCGCGCAGCGGAAGCAAGCCACCGGCCGAGCGGTCTTCGACCACCTGCTCGATGATGTCGAGCTCGATGCTCGGGCGCTGGTCGGCAAAGCCGTAAACCAGAGCGGTGTCGCAGACAATGTTGACCAGGCGCGGCACGCCCCCGGTGCACTCATGGACCAGATCCAGCGCGTCGGCCGTGAAAAGAGCGGGATCGCCACCTGCAACGCGCAGTCGGTGTCCGACATAGGACCGGGTTTCCTCGAGCTGCAACGCTTCGATGTGATGGTCAATCGCGATGCGTTGGGCGAACTGGCGCAGGCTCTGCAGCCGCAGCGTCTCGCGCAGCTCCGGTTGCCCGATGAGAATGGTCTGCAGCAGCAGGGTCTTGCCAACGTTGAGGTTGGTCAGGACCCGCAGCTCCTCGAGACCGGCGACACTGAGGTTCTGGGCCTCGTCGATGACCAGGACCGTGCGCCGGCCGGCAGCGGCCTGAGCCTGCAGATAGTCCAGAAAGCGGCGATACAGCTCGCTGGTGGCCGCTTTACCGGCCTCGAGCCCCAGCGATTCGAGAATCCAAGGCAGGAGCGCGCCGATGCCGGGATGCGTGTTGGAAATGAACGCGACACTGAGGCTCGCATCCAACCGGTCAAGAAAGTGCCGTACGACCGTCGTCTTGCCGCAGCCCACCTCACCCGTGATCAGTGCGAAACCTGACGCTTCCGAGAGGGCGTACTCGAGCATCGTGAGCGCATGTCGATGGCGCTTCGCCATGAACAGGTACGCCGGATCCGGTGTCAGCGAGAAAGGCTTCTCACGCAGGCGGTAGAACTGCTCGTACATGCGGGCCTCAGTACGCTCGCTTTTCTGATTCGGACGAGCGGTTCAGGACGGTGCCGACAATCTTGGTGTTGGCCAAGAGCTCGATCACGCGGCTGACATCCTCGCGACGCGTACGACGCTCGTTGACGACCAGCACAACCCCGTCGAGCAACGGCGCCACTGTCAGCGCATCGTCGCTGAGAAGGACCGGCGGCAGGTCGACGACGAGCATCCTGCCGGGGTCACGAGCCTTCAGCTCCTCCATGAGCTTGCGTGTGTCGATACCGGCCAGAACTTCTGAGCTTCCCGTCACGGGGGACAGCGTCGGCAGCACGTAGAGCCGATCGACTCCTTCGATGCCGTAGCACACTTCCCTCGTTGCGAGGTCGCCTCCAAACCATTCTTCCAGTCCCCGGGGTGCGCTCAGGCCCAGCGTCTGCGCGACAGCGGGGCGGCGCAGATCGAGGTCCACCAACATGACGGACTGGTTCGGCTCGGCTGCCAGGTTCAAAGCCAGGTTGATCGCGGTCAACGTCTTGCCTTCGCCGTTCACGGCGCTCACCACGCCGAGCGTCGACAGTCCGTGCGTACGTGCGCGCTGCAGAATCTGTGTGCGCAGCATGCGATACGCCGCACCTGCGTGGTGGCGGGTGTCGCGAGGCGACAGTACACGTTTCTCGCTCAGAGCCTGCCAATCGAGCGTCAACCGCGTCAGCGACTCGATCGTCGAGAGTGAAAACTCGCGATTCAGAGCCAAGCGCTCTGCGCGTGTCTCATCGGGGTTCGGCACGGCCATCGAGGCGGCCTGGGCGGCGTGCTGCAACCGCTGGGACTTGGCGAGATCGAGGGCTCTTTGAATTCGGTCCATGGGGGCGTATCCGCTGGCCTAGGAGAGGCCGATGCGGCGCGCGAGGACGAACCACAGCACGTCGAGCGGCCGGTAGAAGAAATGGACGCAAGCGATCAGCACGAACAAGCCCGCGATTGCCGACCCGAACGCGATGCGCGTTCGCCGCCGCGCGGCAAGCCGGTCACTCTCGGTTCCGATGTGGGGAACCAGTGCGAGGGGAGCGACGCCCGTCAGCTTGAGAAGGTCGAAGCGGCCGCGCACGCTCGTATCCATTGTCTCGAGCAGCCAGAGCAGGCCGAAAGCCAGTCCGGCGCTCAACACGATCCCGGCACTCAGGATCAGCGGGCGATTCGGGCTGATCGGCTCCTGGGGAGGCAGTGGCGGCTCGATGAGGTCGAAGCGCTCGCCCTTGCGGTCGGCCTCGAGATTCTGGGCGGCCTTGGCTTCCTGCTGCTTGGCCCGGCTCTGCTGATAGGTCAGGCGAGTGTTGTCATAGTCACGGGTCAGCTCGCGATACTCCTGCTCCACCTGCGGAGCCAGGCTCACGTCCTTCTGATATTGCTCACCGCGCGCGTGCAGCTCGGCGACCTGCCCGTCCAGGGTCTTGAGATCCGCTGCCGTTGCGTTGAGCTGTGCCTGGATCTGGATGTACGCGGGATTGTCAGCATCGGCCTTGGGCTCCGCAGCGTTCCGGGCCGTTGTGGCGGACGCCGCCGCAGCCGCCACCGCCACATCCAGCTGCGCCTGCAGTTGATCAACCTCGCGCTGCAGCCGAACACGGTCCGGATGCTCCGGCGCGTAACGCTGGCTCGCCTGGGCGAGCGCGGACTTCGCGTCCTCCAGCTGGCGCCGCAGGTCGTTGTTGCTCTCGGTCACCGCGGCCGAAGCGGCGGCCGGACCCTTGTCCGCGGCATCCTTTTCCAGCCCCGTCACGACACGTTCGAGGCGAGCGATGTCGGGATGGTCGGGTGCATACTGCGCACGCGCGGCGGCGAGCTGGGACTTCGCCATCTTCAACCGGTCGGTCGCCGAATAGACGCGCTCTCCGGTATCGGAGAACACCATGGAGTTGGGCTTCAACTGCGCCAGCTGCGCCTCGAGATACACCTTCTGCTGATTGAGGGAGGACTGGCGCGCCTCGAGGGTCCTGCGCTCCTCATCGATGCGATCGAGCATCTGCAGATTCATCTGCGTATTCTCGGGCAACTTCTTGAAGTTCTTTTCCTTGAACGTCGCCAGTTGCGTCTCGAGCTCCTCGATCCGATGACTGAGGCGATCTCCCTCGGATTCGAGGAAGGTGGCGGCATCCATCGCCAACTGCTTGCGATTGTTGAGGTTCTCGTTCAGATACAGCGTCGTCAGCTCGTTGGCTACCTTGGCAGCCTGATCCGGTGATTCGCTGGTATATGAGACCTCGAACGCGATGGTGGCCGAGGTCGGGTGGCCACTGCGCGGGTCGATGACGTCGGCGCTGATCATGCGCAGGCCGATATCTTTCTGCATGCGGGTCAGCAGCACCTCGCGAGTGTCCTTCGAACGATGAGTCGGATACAGGTCGTAGTTCTTGATGATGTTGAGCAGCGTCTCGGTCGTCATGACCCGCTTGCTGATGACCTGCACACGCTGGTCGGCGTACGAAGTCACGGTGGAGCGCACCAGATCCTGCGGCATCTCCTGCTGCTGGATGAGGATCGTCGCCGCGGAGCGGTAGTGCGGCGGCAACAGCAGCGCGAGCGCGACCGCCACGACCAATCCGGCCGAAAGGGTCGCGGTCAGCAGGCCCCGGCGGTGCTTCGCCGCAGCCAGGTATTCACGAATTCCGGATGGCTTGTCGACAGGTGTATTCATCAGGAGGTCACCACGATTGCACGCGGGGCCGCGGCGTCCAGTTGACGTAGACCGATGAACGCCACTCGTTCACGGTCTGGGTCTGACCGAAGAAGCCGGCGCCAGTGGAGTGCACGCTTGCGAGTTGCACGCCGACGGCCCAGTTCTCGAGCGGACGCCAGTCCAGCCCCCCCTGCACGATGTCGTAGTTCGGCCTGTCGTTGCTCAGCAGGACGGCGAACTCGTTGTTTCTCGTTCGGGTATACGACAGCGTTGCGTGCACTTGGGGTGCCAATTGCCGTGCGAAGCTCGCTGCCGTTTGCTTGCGCTCCTCGAAGAACCCCGCTCCGAAGGGCACGAGACTGCGGACGTAACTCAAGGAGATGCTCCCCAGGGTGACGTCGCGGACGAAGGTGGCGGAAAAGTCGGTCCCGTTGCTGCTCTGCCCGGCCAGCACCCGCTGGCTTCGGCCGAGCGAACCCACGAAACGCGTGCGCTCGGACCAGGCATAGGTCAGCTGGGCCTGCACCCCGTACTCGTGACTCGAATTGCCGGCGGCATCGCTTGAAATGTTGTTCCCGAAGGCGCTGAGGGAGATCTGCGTCTGTTCGGACAGCGTGAACATTTCGCCGAGCGAAACGGCACGATACTGATATCCGGGCAACACCTGATCGATGTTGGCGACGCCGTGATAGTGAACGTCGGAGTCGGAAACCTCGGCAAACAATTGCCGCGTCTGCGCGATCGACCACTTCCAGCTGCCGTCGCCCTGGATCTGGCGCTGGTGCACATCGAGGCCGACGATCCCCGTCTCGAGGAGCTCCGTCGTCAGAGTACTCTGATCCGCGATCGAAGCGTTGAACGACACCAGGGCGCGCTCCCAGGCGCGCTGCCACTGAGATGTCAGGCTGCGGTTGTCACCGTTGCCGAAACGGGTATCGGAGAACCGGCGCAGGGAGTACCGGGGCTCGACCAGTATGGAGGAATCCTCGAGGGCCCGCTGAAATCGCAAGTCGGCGGTCAGCACGACGGCCTCGCTGCCTTCGGGCTTGATCTCCAGCGCCCGGTTACTGTCGTAATCGACGGAGGAACTGTACGTGGGAGTGAGCGACCACTCGGCGGCATGCGCGCAGAAGGCAGCGCCCCAGAGGCACCCGGCCGCAAGCGCCGCTGCGACCCGATGAGAACGCGACCCGGCAGAGGCTGCGATTCCGAAACTGCTGCGATCGCGAGGTGCACGCGCAGGCTCACGGCACGACAACAGTGTCGCCGCTTTGGAGCTGGATGTTCTGTTCGAGATCCCGGCCACGCGCGACGTCCGAATAATGAAAGTGAAACGCCTGCTGCTCCCCATTCTGGCGCCGCAGGATGACGATATCGTTGAGTGCCGCGAACGAGGTCGCGCCGCCCGCCAGACTGATCGCCTGCATCACATCCAGGGGATTGGCGAACGGAAATTCACCCGGGCGATTTACCTTGCCGAGCACGTAGACCCGGTTGCCGCCGAGACTCTTGAGAGCCACGGTGACCACCGGGGAAGGCACGAAGCGCTGCAGCCGGTCCGCCAGGACGGTGCGCACCTGCTCGACGGTCTTGCCGAGGGAGTCGATCTCGCCGGCCAGCGGGAAGGTGAACGCGCCGTCTGGCCGGATGAGGATCTCCTTCTGCAGGTCCTGTTCCTTCCACACCGACACGTCGATGACGTCGCCGGGTTGGAGGTGATAGTTGCCCGACGTGGGGGCGGGAGTCGCGGGGGCAGGACCTGCCGGGTCGGCAGCCAGACACGACAGGGGCACGCAAATCGACAGCAGCAGAGAGGCGACCCGGCTCAGGCTCATTGCTTTTCTTCGACCCGTAGTTGGGTGGACGGGAGGCTCTGCCACCCGTCCACGGTTAGACAAATGTCATACTAAGCGCCATACATGACGCTTTCGTTTCGCGGCCGGCTGAGCAGCCGCGAGGCCTGCCGATGCGTGGGCCTGGCCCGGCGAGGCCGGCGAGGCCGGCGAGGCCGGCGCCAAGCTATGCGAAGCTCGGGGCCCGTCTGAGACGCGGAAACCGCATCCGCCCGATCAGGCGCGATGAGGCCGCAAGCACAATCATTCCTCCGACAAGCAGCCAATCGCTCGCGGGCAGCGGTACGGGCGGCGCGGCGGAGGATTTGAAGCTAATAGAGAGCGAATACAGCCCAAGGTTCAACAGTCCGGCCGCCTGGCCGGTGACGTGGGCGAAATAGGTGCCCGCGCCGACCTGAAACGATTGGACGTTCGCGGCCAGTGCATCCCACGACCAGGCCGACATCACCTGCGAGCCGGTCGTGGCGGCGAAGCTCAGAGCGCTCAGCCGCGTCGGCCAGTTCAGGTTGGAAAGTTGGACCGTCACCGTTCCAGCGGAGGGGGCGGTAAACGAATCGGTTACCGCGGAGGAGCCGCTGATCAGGGTCGTCTGCGCGAGCAGAAGGCTGTCCGCCTTTGCGGGCGGCGCGAGCGACAGTGCGAGCACTACCACACAGGCCAATGCCACGAGGCGCTTGGAACTGCGAGCCTTTCGATCGGTATTCATCCTCTTCCTCCTTCGAGCACTTCCGGCTGATCGAGACCGTGCAGCCGCAGCGGCTCACGGGCCGCCTCGGCTTCTCCCGCCGCGTGGCGGTAGACGTATTTCGCGTACAGGTAGTCGCGCAGCGACTCGGACAATTCAGCGGCGGTCTGCCGCTTGCGTTCGGTCCGACCCAACTCGCTGAGCTTCAACGCCGCATACGGCTCCTGGGTCCCCGTCAGGGCGAGCAATGCGATGTCTTCGCGTTCCACACGCCGCTCGGCATCGACGCCGGCGTTGATGATCGCGTCGAGCTTGGCGGCGTCGATGTCGAAGAAGCGCAGTAACTCGGCGCCCGACTCGACGAACACCGGAACCAGGTTCCGGCCATGAACCTCGGGGTCGTACAGCGGCCCCAGCCTTCCCAACATGTTCTTCACTGCGAATCGGATGACATCCGAGTCGCGAACTCCGAGCCGCGACGCAAGTTTCTTCACCTTGCGTACGTCTGCGGCATTCATGCGGATTGAAACAGCCTGCTTACGACCTTCGACCACGGCTCACCCACCCTTGTGTGCGGATTGTTGTGCTGCGTTACATAAGACAGTAGGGAGCTTGTGTTTCATTCCCTTGTCGCTTCGATGACGCTTGCGCCACTTCTGTGCACCGGTAGGCAGACGAAGCGCCGCGGGTATGAGTGGGGGAGCAGACTCGTGAAGTGCGCAAAACGGCAACAATCGCTTGTTAGGGTCCGCGCTCCGCCGATGACCTGGCGCAGCTGAAAGTCCCGCCCGTGCCGACTGATTTCCGAGACGCAGCAGCGGCGGCGCGACCCACGGAACGACGGCGGGGACTCCCGAAAGAACCGGGGCGATTGATGGCGGGTCTGCGGCATACGCTCGCAGCCCTCGCGGCGTTGGCAGGTGTGCTCGGGGCTCCGACCTGTCTCGCCGACCCGCTGACGGCCGCGGAACAGGCGAGCCTTGCAAGGGGCCAGCCGGTACGAGTGCTGGTGGAGTTCCATGCGCCGCAGGTCGACCGGTCGGCCAGCGCCGAAGTCAGCCGACGGCGGCTGAATCACGAAGACGATGCCGTTCTGGCCATCCGCGCGGCCGGCTATCGCGCCATCAAGGACAACGTGGAAGCGGCGGTCCAGGGTACGGATGCAAGGCGAATCCGGGACTACGCGCATTTCCCGCTGCAGTTCTGGGAAATCTCCTCGACCGACGCGCTCAGTCGCTTGACGCGCAACCCGGCTGTGCGTTCGGTCTACCGCGACTCAACGTTGCACGTCGCTTCCGTCAGCGATCTCCCTTTTATCAGCCAGCCGCAAACGGCTGCCGAGGGTGCCCAAGGAGCCGGGACGACCATCGCCGTAATCGACGGTGGCCTGGGAACGAACTATCTGAACTTCCCCGACTTCGGGACCTGTACCGGGGTTGGCACTCCCGCATCGACGTGCCGCGTGGTCGTCAACCAGGACTTCTATCCGGGCGCGTCCGCCGAGACGCAACACGGAACCAACGTATCGGCGATTGCGCTGGGGGTGGCTCCAGCGGCAAAGCTGGCGATGTTCGACGTGTTCAACGGTGTGGACGCCACGGTGTCGGACATCAATACGGCCCTGGAATCCATTCTCACGATGCAGAGCACGTACAACATCGTTGCCGTGAACCTCAGTCTCGGCGACGGCTCGAGCCATGCGACACAATGTCCGGATGACGGGACCATCGCGATGGTAACCACCCTCAAAGGAATGGCTGCTGCAGGGGTTCTACCGGTCGTCGCGGCCGGTAACAACAACTCGAAAACAGGACTGGCGAGCCCGGCGTGCGTGCAGAACGTGGTCTCGGTAGGGGCTGTGTATGACGCTTCGTATGGGTCTTTGCCGCCCTGGCAGACGGGGTGCACGGACACCATCACCGCGCCGGACAGAGTGACCTGCTTTTCTCAAAGCGCGAGCTATCTGACGCTGCTCGCGCCGGGTACGTTCGTCAGGGCGCCGGATGGCAGCAATATCGAGTCGGGCACGTCCCAGGCCACACCGCATGTGTCCGGAGCAGTGGCCGTACTCAGAGCGCAGTACCCGGCGGAATCGGTCAGCGAGACAGTCCAGCGAATGCAATTGACCGGAGTGATGGATACGGACCCGGCGAACTCCCGGGTTACCCCGCGGCTGAACCTTCTCGCCGCCACCAACGCCGGCAGTGCAATGTCCCTGACCGGAACGGGACCGACGACGGCGACGGCAGGTGGCAATGGGACTTACACGCTGAAAGTCACCAATTCCGGGCCGCTTGCGGCGACGGACATTCGCGTGGTTGACGTGCTTCCGGTGGGTGCGAACGTGACGTCCATGTCATCCGGCTGCACCCGCTCCGGCCGAACCGTGACCTGCCTCGCCGCCAACCTGGGAGTCGGGAGTTCTGTTACGTTTACGATCCTCGTGTCCTGGGCGATCACGGGCCCTGTGTATGACAGCGCGACGGTATTTGCCGATCAGCCCAATACTTCGATGCAACAGGCGATAGCGTTCGGGACGGCGCCCAGCATGCCCGTCGACGGCCCGCTGCCCGAGTGGGCTTACGCGCTACTGGCGTTGGGCCTAGCGGGAATCGCTGTACTGCGCCTGCAGCGGCGTGAACGGGCGGAGGCTCTCGCAGGATGATCAAAGCGAATTCTACGCTGCGCTTCGCGCTGATCTTTCTTGTGGTGTTCGGCGTGCTGATGGCGTCGTTCGAGTTCTCCCGGGGCACGAGTTTCGAGCAGTGGGTCGTCGAGGATGGAGTCGTCGCTCCGGCGACCGCACTGATCAACCTGATTAACCCCAACGAGGGCGCCGTGCGGATTGAGCGCACCATCGCCTCGCCCACGTCCAGGCTGCACGTCACGCGCGGCTGCGAAGGCATCGAGATGATTCTCATGCTCGCTGCCGCCGTGATTGCGTTCCCGGCGAGCTGGCGCCGTCGCCTCGGGGGCATAGTGATTGGCTCGGTGCTGGCGTACGGACTGGGCCTGCTGCGCCTGGTGGCGTTGTATTTCGTGTTGCGCTATAGCCCGACTGCGTGGGAAGCGCTGCACGGGTTGGTCCTACCGCTCGCACCGATCATACTGATCGCGTGCTACTTCCTGTACTGGTCCGGCGGAGGTCGATCACGGCGCTCCACTAGCGTAGCGGCTCAACATGCGGCCTGAGCCTGCGTGCGCGGCTGAAGTGACCGGGCATGCGGCTTGAATTTCGGGTATTGCTGATCGTCGCGGTGGCTCTTACCCTCGGGGCGACGTGCGCGGAGTCCTACGCACGCTTCGCTTCCGGCTTCTATGCAGCTGCGACCCGCCTGGTTGCGATCGGGGAGCCGTGGAGGATTACTAAAGTCGAAGTGGCGACAGATCCGTCGAACACGCCACCAGTCCTGCGCCTCTTTGCCGAAGTCCGGCGACGCGCGCAGGACGTCGATCCGGCCGTCAGGGCGGTAACCCGAATGCAGGTCGCCGCGGTCATCCAGGTCCCGCTGATCTTCTGGACGACCCTGTTGGCCTGGCCGCACGGCTCGCGGCGCCGATTGGGCATCACGCTCGCACTAGGTGTGCCGGTGTTTCTGCTGCTCGAAGTCCTGACGACCGCGCTGCAGCTGACCTATAAGCTGGCTGCCGCCTCGCTGATCCTGGCGGGCCACGGTGAGCAGGTCCCGATGAGCGAATACTGGTCGGGATTTCTCGAGGACGGTGGTCGCTTCGTGGTTGTTGTCGTTGCGGCACTGTTCGTTGTGGGTGCAGCGCGATGGCTCACCGAGCCGCGAACGGTGCCGCAAGCGGCTCCCCTATGAATATCCCCTGGACGGGCATCGCCACACTCTTCCAGTAAGCCTCGAGCAGCGTCTCACCGGCCAGGTAGTGGCGCATGGCGACCGCAACGTTCGGAAACTTACCCGGATAGTTGCAGGGCTCGACGACCGTACCGAAGCTGCCTGTCGCGCCCGCCTCGAGCCAGCGCAGGCTGCTCATCTGCGGGCTATCGGTGAGCATTCCGCCGAACGAGGTGAGATGGTCCGCCATCGCGCCCGGCAAAAAGCGATTCGTTTCCAGCCCATCGACCGTGAGCGCACCGACGAACGCAAACAGAACATCCTGGCGGTCCTTGAACTGCTCCTGTCGCACGAGCCGCACCGAGATCTGGGAACCCGCGACCGTCCCGGCCAACGGGTATTCCGTGGCCCGCACATTGCGTTGGACGTCCGAGCTCGACAGCAAATAAGCCGCTCCGTTGGGTAACAACCGATCGGCGCGGACGCCCCGATCGATCAGCTGTCGCGCGTGGGCGAAGTCGACCGCCGCGAGGCTCATCGCAGGACGAATCCTCAGCTCGTCGTACGGCCGTGACACGTCGGAGTTGTAGTAAGGGCTGCGCGGCGTCTCATGACACGTCCCGCCGCAATCCTCGGAGACGCGGCCGAACGCGAAAGCCCAAGTAATTGAGGTGCAGCCGACGCGGTACGGGCGCGCCCAGGTGAGTACGTATGCCTGTATGTGGGCATTCAGTTGCCTGAGCACCGAAGCTTGCAGGACCGCGAATTCCGCCGGCGTGAGGTCCGAGCGGTTATGCGCGAAGCGGACCCGCGCGATGTTGTGTTGCGGGATGTGGCGTTTGGCCGCGTAGTACTTGCCGATCGCAACACTCAACGGATCGGATACGTTGATGACGATAGCAACATCCGCTCCGACCACGATTGGGAGCCCGGCTGGCTAAGGGTCGGCGCGGGTAGGAGCCTGACAGCCTCCTAGCCGCGCGACACGATCCGCAAGCTGATGGGTTCCGGCATGTCCGCCGGGGGCGCTTGGGAGACTCGCGCAATCCTCCCCAATGCGGCCTCGATCGCCCGATCACGCTCGGGACTGCCGCTCGACTGCGCGACCTTCACCCGCTCGATCGTGCCGTCGTCGCGAACCCACACGCGAACGACGACTGCGTACTGACCCGATCGCGCCTGCTTCTCGTCGCCGAGCTGGTCGAGGATTTCGTTCTTGAGCAGGCCGGCGTACCAGGCGAACGCGCTACCGCCGGTAGCCAGCAGATCGCGGCCACCCTTGCGGCCGACGAGACCGAAGCCATCGCCGCCGGCGCCTCCTTCGGTATCCAACCCAAGCTGCTCGCTCGGCGCGGGTTCGTTGGACGGCGTCGGATCCGGCTGGGGATCCGGCTCGTTGATATCCACCTTTTCCTCGGGCGGAGGCGGAGGGGGGGTGGCGTGTCCGGTGGCGGCGGTGGCGGCCGGATTACATGAATCTCCTGCACGACCTTCTTGGTCGGCACGACTGCCCCGCTGATGATGTTGCGCACGAGAAAGAAACCGCCCAGGCCCACTGCCGGGATGCCCAGACACAGCAGGATCAGCGGTAAGCGGGACCTGCCTTGCTGGTGTTGTGTCATGCGGCGACGTCCTACTTGACGATCCTGGAGGTCACGAGGCCGAGCTGGGTAATCTCGAGGCGCCCCAGCAGGTCGAGAACCTCGACCACACGCTGGTACTGGATGCTGGCGTCGGCCTTGATGATCACCGGCAGATCGGGTTTGGCTGCCTTGTACTGCCGCAGGAGATTCTCGAGCTCGGTCATGGTGACCGGAAAGGTGTCCAGGTAGATCGTCCCGTCGGCCGTAATGGAGATCGCCTTGGTCTTGTTCTCCGCCAGGCTCGGCTGCGCGCTCGCCTTCGGCAGGTTGACCTTGATGCCCTGGACGGTCGCGGTCGTGAGAATGATGAAGATGATCAGCAGCACGTACGCGAGATCGAGCATCGGCGTGATGTTGATCTCGTCGTAGACGTCCTTCTCGCCACCCACTGAACCGGACATATCAGGCTTCCGCTGTAGTATCTAACGAGCTTGCAGCTCAGGAATAAGTCTCGGCGATACGAGCTACGAACTCATCCGCGAAGACGCGCATTTCGGCGCCCATTTCCTTCACCCGGGTATTCAGGTAGTTGTAACCAAACAGGCAGGGGATCGCTACGCCAAGACCGCACACCGTGGCCACGAGCGCCGCCGCAGTACCGGGGGCGATCGCGTTGATGTTCACGTCGCCCGATGCCGCGATCGCCGCGAAAGTGATCATGACTCCGACCACGGTTCCGAGCAGTCCGAGGAAGGGGCCGCCCGAGATGGCGATCGTCAACCAGACCATCTGAGCGTTCAGGCGCTGAGTCAGTCGGGTCACGGAGGCATCCAAGCTGGCGCGAATGGCTTCGATCGACTGCGGCGACAGGGAGCGGACCCGGTCGGCACCAGCGGCGTGGCCCTCGAGACGCTTCATCGTCTCGCGCATTCCGTGGTGATACAGAGGCCACAGCGTCGAGCTGCCGAAGGCGCGGCTATCGGGAACCGAATCGCCGCCGTCATCCGGCTCACCCTTGCCGAGCTGTCTCTCGAGGGCGGCCGGGTCATCGGCGAGCTTGTTGAATTCGAGGAGGAACTTGCGATTGCCGCTGCCGACGCGAGTCAGGAAGACCCCTTTGTAGATCATTATCGCTGTCGCGAGTAAGAACAGCGCCGCCAGGATCGCGATGATGACCCAGCCGTCGACCGTTACGTTACGCAGCGTCGTTACGAAGTACGACTCGCTGCCCCCGCCTTCCTTCTGGGCGTCGCCACCATAGACGACCAGAGGCGCGACCAGTCCCTGACTGCGTGCAGCCGCTTTTATCCAGTCGGTGCTGCGAGCGGTGTTGGAAACCTGAAGCTCATCGAGCTCGCCGGTGTAGTAGTTGGCGCCCGCCGCCGCGCCGCCGACGGTGAGACTCCCGCCGATTTCCTGGGTGTCCGTGGCCGCATGCCCGGCGTCGGCGCCGTCGACCAGCAGCGTCAGGTTGCCATCACCGATACGGACCGCAAGGTGGTGCCACTCGCCGGTAGTCAGTTGGGCGCTCTGCTGCACCGTCACCGGCGCGCCCTTACCACCACCGTTGTAGCGCGCGAACGCCTGCGTGCCGTTGATACCGAGAACCAGCTCGCGCCCCTGATCGGCGAGTTGCGCGACGTAGGCATCCGACTGAGCCGACTCGATCCGGGACCACACCGAAACCGTCAGACCCTTGCCGGCCACCAGGTGCGCCGCGCCACTGGCCGGGATGGAGATGACCTGGGCGCCGGCGAACTTCGCGCCCGAACCGATCAAAGAAGCCGGGTTGACCTCGGCGGTGAACTTGGAGGGCTCACTCTTATAGCCGGTCGCATCCTGCGGCGAGCCTGCAGCCGCGCCGAAGTGGTACACAAGTGCCTGATTGGTATCGTAGGTCCCAGGGGCGTCCGCCCCGCTCGTCGCCTTCTTGTTGCCGTAGTACAGGAAGATCTTGTCGCTATTGGCCCCTGCCGTGAACCGCGGCACCCGCACCCAGACGAAAGCGATTTGTGACTGGGCGTCGAATCGCTCGATGTGGTGCTTCAGAGGCGTCTTGTCGTCGCCGCCGATGAAGACGAAATCCGCTCCGTCGGGCTTGGCGTCGGCGAAATACTGAAAGTTCGCGAGGCTCAGGCGAACGAGGATGGGAACGTCGGTAGGACCTCCCGGGATGTCCGCGCCGGCAGGCGAGAGGTCGAAGCTGATCTCCTTGCGGAAAGCCCAGTCGCCGTTCCACCACGCAAACGCAGGAGAGGCCCAGGCGCTGCAAATCAGGACCAGCAGCGGCAATGCGAGGCGAAGTCGGTTCATCCCATTCTTTCGGGGCGCTTTCGGGAACGGTGCGCGCCAGTCAGTCCGTCATTATTCGGGGGGGTTATGACAGTGTCATTTCGTAGGCGCTGGGTGCGTCGGGGCGCCGCCCGGGCGAGACGCAGTCGATTTCAGCGTTTCGGCGCTGACCTTCTGGTCCTCGGCGCGACCCTTGTAGTCGTCGACCAGGTTGTCGAGCTGGGCTCGCTTGATGCGGGTAAAGGGCTCGGCGCTGGCCGTCCTCGACCAGAGTGACTGGGTGTCGAAGTGCTTGAGGATCTCGTCATTGAGCTTGAAGAGGCGGTCGTTGTGGTCGAGGCAGACCTTGACCTCCTGCTCGGTGGAGGCGAGTGACTGTCGTGCTGCATTGCGCTCGGACTCCACTTGCTGCAGTGTCTGGGCGGTCTCGCGGAATTTGCCGACCAGTTCCTGCAGCCGATCCTGCGACTTTTTGAGCTCGGCCTCCGTCGATTCCTTCTCCGCGGCGCTGCGCGCCAGGGCAGCGGCCGAAGCGCCCACGCGCTGCTCGACGGCCTTCTGACCGGCCTTGAGCGCGTCCAGCGCCTTTCGCGCCGCTTCCAAGTCCTTGGTCAGCTTCGCATTCTGCGCCTGCAGGCCAGTGCGCTCGGAGGCCAGCTGCTGCATCTGCTGCAGCAGCTGCGCGTTGGGTGCGCCTCCGGTGCGGGCGGTTTGCGCGATCGCCGGTACCACCAGCGTCAGTGCAACGCTGATCAGCGCCATGCTCATGTACGTCCGCAAGCTGTGCATGGCAACTCCTAGAAACTGGTGTTCACGTCGAACTGCCAGACGTCGATATCCAGCGGTGCGCCATCGATTGCGTTGGCCGACAAGTAGCGCAGTCGCGCCGAGACACGCGGATTGAACGCGTAGTCGAGGGTCACCGTGAAACCCTTCGCGTCGGTTCCACCGAGGTGGAAGTCCTGGTCGTTGAACGCATCCAGTACAGCATCCCGCTCCAGATAGCGGTATCCGAACGCGGCACGCCAGGAGCCGAACTCCCGGAGCTGATTCGATCCGAATGAGAGATCGGCGCGGTAGCCGCGCGTACGCGCGTCGACACGCTGGCCAACGCGCGCTGCGACTTCTTCGGCCTTGAAGCCAACGTTCTTCAGGTATTCACCCGTGAGACTGACGGTGTAGCCGTTGAGGACTCGCCAGTCGGCAACCGCGAGCACGTCGGCAATCTTGTAGTCGGCCGCCAGTGCGTAGAGATTGGTCGAGGGATCGTTGTCGTTGCGGATGTCGTACAGCGTATTGCCCTTCTGCAGCAGGGGCGGCGCCGTGTAGTCGAGCAACGTGCTGCCGTCGGGAGCATTTCGCTGGCCAACGATGTGCATGTAGTCGTAGTACGAGGCGCCGATGCGCAGCCGCGACTGCCCCGGGGACCCGAAGTCCACACCAAGCTGTCCACCGGCAAGCCACTTGTCGTGCGATGACGGTGTTACATCCTGCAGCGGGAAAGCTCCGCCCGTGAGATACACGTAGTGGTGCGTATCCCGGTCGGAGGAGAAATTCAGGCGGTAGGTGCTGGCAATCCCTTCGAACGTCAGGTCGTTGTACCAGACGAGGTCGGTGCTGAGCCATGGATTGGCGAAACGCCCGCCGACGGTCGTGAACATCTGGTGGCCGCTGGCGGTCTCACCGGTCCAGCGGACGTAAGCCAGGTCGGTGGCGATCTGGTAGCGCTGGCCGTAGGTTCCGAGGGTCTGGTTGGTCGTCGCGTACACCTCGCCCGTGCCGGTGGCAAGGCGTGCGCCAGCCGTCCAACCGGAGCCGAGATCGACATCGAAACCCAGCCGCAGACGGACGCGCAGGCGGTCGCGGTCTTCGGTGGTATTCAGCAATCCGGAGGGACCCGCCTTGATCGCGCCGCCCTTGCCGTTGACCTGAAGGAAGTCCAGATACGTGTTGGTGGCGTTGCCCTTGCCGAACTGGTCGCCTTCCTCGCGTAGACGGACATCGCTCGACCAGTGCATGCGCCGCACCCACTCAGGCAGCGCCTCGCTGAGGGTGCTTGCGGAGTTGACCTGCGCGACAACTTCCTTCGTCACGGCGGGTGTCAGGTCGGCGACGACCTCCTTGCGGATCTCCTCCTTCACGACCTCGGGAATGTACGGTACCCGCACAGCTCCCTCGTCCGCCTTCTCCTGCGCCTTGTCTTGCTCGGCTTTGGCGGCCAGATCGGCTTCCGCCTTGTTTTGCGCGTTCTGCACCATCTGCTGTGCCTGCTCGCGCGTGAGGACGCCCTTTTCGACGAGAGCCTGCAGGAGGTTGACGACTGTGTTGCGCAGCTCAGTGAGATTGCGCTCTTCAGCCGAGGGGGTCGCGGCACCAAATGCGGGGCCGGTCGCGAGCAACGCGCAAGCCAGCGACAGGACAGGGCGTTGCAACTTCGACGTCATGAGCAAGAAGACTCCCTAGGCTTTCGAATCGAGCCGCGGCATTATTTCGAGCCCGCGTGTCAGTTTTGTTGCGGCGTGGATCGCGGGCCTGCCGCCTGCAAGGGC
>FTEY01000447.1_pt1 | contig 46078 bp, 40 predicted proteins | sample 1640321 | NCBI WGS metagenome assembly FTEY01 (sample SAMEA3914816, study PRJEB12502) | metagenome | biome: forest; material: soil | place: USA | collected 2011-09-16 | depth 0.3 m
CGAAAGGCAGCGCTTGGCCGAAGGACAACACTTGAGCTTGCAACGGCCAACAGGCGCGCGAGTGCGCCGTTTGCGTCCGGGTTGGTTTTTGGTACTCGCGATCTGCTTCGGCGCAGGAGTCTCGGCGGTAGCGGCCCCGCAGTACGGGTTGCTCGGACACGAAGCCCCGGATTTTGCGCTGCATGCGATCGCGGGTGGGAACGTGCGGCTGTCCGAACATCGCGGCGATGTCATCGTCCTGTCCTTCTGGGGCAGCCGCTGCTCGCCCTGCAAGGCGCAGCTCGCCGCGTTGGACAAGAGTTTCGCCACCTATCGCTCTGCGGGACTGCTCGTGTACGGGATCAATGTCGACGACGACCAGCAACGCGCGTTGGACTTTGCGCGCCATCAGGCCGTCGCGTTCAGCCTCTTGCTGGATCCTGAGAAGAACGTGAGCCGCGGCTACCAGGTCGACAACCTGCCGATGACGGTTCTGATCGATCGCAGCGGTGTCATCCGGCACGTCCTGCGCGATTACGCCGCCCGCGACCAGGACACCTATCTGCGACAGTTACGTGAGCTGTTGAACGAATGACGGGAATAACCATGCTCAACGTGCGAAAGGTGGGGCTGGCCCTGATGGCGGCCATCCTCTTCGGTGCGATGCCACTCGGGGCCCAGGAGGCGGCGCCCGCTCCGGCGGCAGCTCCGGCACCGGCGGCTGATGCGCCCGCGACGCCGGCTCAGGGCGCGCCACCGCCCGCCGACGCTCCTGCCTCACCCGCGGACTCTCCTCCGGGCGAAGCGGCCGACACGAAAGGCCTGGACCAGGAAGTGCAAGGCCTGAAGAAGGACGTCGTCGACCTGAACCGGGATCTGTTCGTGCTGGAGGAGGAGCTGCTGTTCCCGGCCAATACCCAGGTGGCGGTGTTCCTGTCGATGGACGTCGGGGACTTCTTCGCGCTCGACTCGGTCCAGCTCAAGATCGACCAGAAGGAAGTCATCAATTACCTCTACACGCCCCGCGAGGTGGAGGCCCTGCTCAAGGGTGGGGTGCACCGTCTGTATCTTGGCAACCTGAAGGTCGGCAAGCACGAGCTGGTGGCGTTCTTCAGCGGCAAGGGCCCGAATGAACGTGATTACAAGCGCGGCGCCTCGATCAAGTTCGAGAAAGGTATCGGAGCGAAATATCTCGAGCTCAAGATCAACGATCGCCAGCGGCGCCTGCAGCCGGAGTTCGAGATCAAGGACTGGGAATAGCTTCAGCCAAGAACGTCCATGTCCATGCGCGCACCCCGTTTTGCTTCATCCTGGCTCATCCTGGCAGCAGCCCTCGGGGCGGCCCTGGCGGTCGCGCCCGTGCAGGCACGGCGGCATGATCCGGAGAAGCTGCCGATCACGCGCATCCGCGACCTGCACTACGGCGATGTCCTCTTCTACTACTACCAGGATGAGGATTTCGAGGCCATAACCCGGCTGACGGCGTACGAGCACTGGAATCTCGTTCCGCACCACGAGGACGAGGCTCAGCTGCTGCTCGGCGGCCTGTATCTGTCCCTGGGCATGCACAACGAGGCGGGCGAGCGGTTCGAGTCGCTGCTCACCAAAGACGTGCCGACGGGAGTGCGCAACCGGGCCTGGTTCTATCTCGCCCAGGTCTGGTACGCCCGGGGCTACCTCGACAGGGCGGAAGCGGCCCTGCGCAAGATCAACGGCAAGCTTTCGCCGGAGCTCGAGGCCGAGAAAGAGCACCTGTTCGCCAACGTGCTGATGCACGAGGGCAAGTTCGACGAGGCGATCCGGGTGTTGAGCGCCTGGCACGGGCCGCAACAGGACTGGACCGCTTATGCCCGGTTCAACCTGGGTGTGGCGCTGGTGCGCGAGAACCGCCTGGCCGATGCCGATCCGCTGCTGACCGAGGTGGGCTCGATCTATGCCGAGCGGACGGAAATGCTCGCTCTGAAGGACCGCGCCAACCTGGCCTTGGGCTTCGCCTACATTCAGGCCAACGAGGCCACCAAAGCGCTGGTGGCGTTGGAGCGGGTGCGGCTCAACGGACCCTATTCCAGCAAGGCGCTGCTGGGGACCGGCTGGGCCCATGCGGCCCAGGGCGACTACCAGAAGGCTTTGAGCCCCTGGCTCGAGCTGCGCAATCGCAATCTGCTGGACTCCGCGGTCCAGGAATCCTATCTCGCGGTGCCCTATGCGTTCGCCAAGCTGCAGGCCAACTCACAGTCGGCCGAGTACTACGAGAGCGCGGTCGAGTCCTTCTCCAATGAGAACGCGCAGCTCGATACCGCCATCGACCGCATCCACGACGGCAGCATGCTCAATGATCTGATCTCGAAAGAGACGGACACGCAGCATGGCTGGTTCTGGCAGCTGAAGAACATCCCCGACGCTCCGGAGTCGCGCTATCTCTATACCGTGCTGGCCGGGCATGATTTCCAGGAAGGCCTCAAGAACTACCGCGACCTGGTGTTCATGGGCCACACGCTGGATCGCTGGAACGACAGCATGGAAGCCTTTGGCGACATGATCGATACCCGGGAGCACGCCTACGCCGAACGGTTGCCGCGCGCCGACGCGCTTTTGACCTCCGGCGTGAACGAGAAACTGCAACAACGTCGCAACGACCTCGAGCAGCGATTGAACATGATCGAGTCGGGCCAGGATGTCTCGGCGCTCGGTTCGGATGACGAGCGACGGCAGTGGGCCCAGGTGCAGAAGCTCGAGGCGGCGCTCGCGAGCGCGCCGAACAACGAGGAGAACGCCGCGCTGCGCGAGCGGCTGCGGCTGGTCAAGGGCGTGTTGTACTTCCGGCTGAATGACACCTTCAAGGCGCGCATGTGGCAGCAGCGGCGCACGATGAAGGATCTGGACGCGGCACTGCGCGAGGCGCAAACGCGTTGGATCAGGGTCGAGCGCGCTCGCAAGAGCGTACCGACCAACACGGGCGAGTTCGCTACCCGCGTCGCCGCGCTCAAAGAGCGCATCGACGCGCTGCAGGTGCGGCTTGCGTCCGTGGAACAGAAGCAGAATACCTACCTGGCCGATGTCGCCGTCGCCGGCCTGCAGGCGCAGAAGGACCGGCTCTCGACCTATCAGGTGCAGGCACGGTTCGCTCTTGCGACGATGTACGACCGCGCGGCGAACACTGACATCACGCACACCGAGCAAGCAGCGCCCGTACAGAAGGGTGAAGAAGCAAAGGCCAAAGAAGAAGAGAAGAGGGAAGAAGAGAAGAAGGAGGAGCCCAAGTGAGCGCGCGCCGCGCCAGCTGGCTCGTCGCCGCGTGTGTGGCCGCTTGCGTTGCCGCGGTGGCAGCCGACAACAATTCCAAGACCATCAAGGATCTCGGCTCGCGCCCGGTCGAGGTGCACAAGGACACCAAGCTCGACGCCAACGCGACCAAGGCGATGGACAACTATCGCCGCTTCCTCGAATTGCAGCGCACCGATCCGCAGCTGCGGGCGGAGGCGATGCGCCGCCTCGGCGACCTCAATCTCGATGCGGGCGAAGTCGAGCGCATGGAAAAGGAAGTCACGGCGGTCGACATTCAGGGCGGCGAGGCCATCCGGCTGTACTCGACGCTGTTGAAGGCCTATCCGACCTACGCGCGTAACGACCAGGTGCTGTACCAGCTGGCACGTGCCTACGAGACGACGGGGCAGCCGCAGGAAGCGCTCGCGACGCTCGATCGCGTCGTGCAGAAATATCCGCAGAGTCCCCAGCTCGATGAGGTGCAGTTCCGGCGCGGCGAGCTGTTGTTCTCCGCCAAACGCTACCCCGAAGCCGAGAAGGCGTATGCCGTCGTGATCCAACGCGGCACTGCGTCGGCCTTCTACGAGCAAAGTCTCTACAAGCACGGCTGGTCGCTGTTCAAACAGTCGATGACCGAGGAGAGCCTGCCGTCTTTCGGGGGCGTGCTGGACCGCAAGCTCGCGCCACGCAACGGCAAGACGCCGCGTCTGGATGACCTCAGACGCGCGGATCGTGAGTTGGTCGAAGACACCTTGCGTGTCATGAGCATCACGTTCTCGTATACGGAAGGCTCGGCGTCGCTCGATCAATACATGACGAAGCACGGCGAGCGTCCGTATTCGTATCTGCTGTATTCGGGGTTGGGCAACCTGTACGTCGACAAGCAGCGATACCAGGACGCAGCGACGACCTACCGCGCTTACGTGGCTCGCGACCCCAACACCGACGAGGCCCCGAATCTCTCGATGCAGGCGATCGACGCCTACCAGAAGGGCGGCTTCAGCCAGCTGGTGCTCGACGGCAAGCACGAGTTCGTCGAGCGTTACAACTTCAGCACGCCGTTCTGGCAGAACCGCCAGCGCGCGCAGTACCCTGAGGTCGTCAAAGAGCTGAAGGTCAATCTGAAGGACGTCGCGACGTACTTCCATGCGACGGCGCAGAAGTCCAAGAAAGTAGAGGATTACCAGGAAGCGGCCAAGTGGTACCGCGACTATCTGAAATCCTTCCCGGATGATCCGGATTCGGCGGGCACCAACTATCTGCTGGCCGAGGCTTTGTTCGACGGTCACCAGTTCGGCGATGCCGCAGTCGAGTACGACAAGACGGCTTACGGGTATCCGAAGAACGACAAGTCGGCCGAGGCGGCCCACGCGTCACTGGTGTCGTACCAAAGGGCCGAGGAATCGTTGTCGGGCCAGGCCAAGGTCGGCGTGCACAATACGGCGACCGATGCGGGAGTGAAGTTCGCCCAGACTTTTCCCGAGCATCCTGAGAGTGCCGGGGTGCTCACGCGTGCTGCGGAGGACATCTTCGCTGCGAAGGATCTTCCGCGGGCGATCACGGTTTCGCAGTCGCTTCTCGCCAAGCAGCCGCCGGTGGATCAGCCCAAGCAGCGTATTGCCTGGACCATCATCGCGCAGTCGCACTACGACCAGAGCGAATTCGATCAGGCGGAGCCTGCGTACATCAAGGCGCGGGAACTCGTCGGCAACGACGACAAGCTGCGCGACGATCTGACCGAGCGCCTGGCGGCTGCGGTGTACAAACAGGGTGAAGCCAAGAAGAAGGCCGGCAACGACGCCGGTGCCGTCGAGGACTTCCTGCGTGTGGCGCGCGTCGCGCCCGCTTCGAAGATACGCTCGACCTCCGAGTATGACGCCGCCGCCGAACTGCTCACGTTGAAGCAGTGGGATCGGGCTATCGGCGTGTTGGAGGGCTTTCGCCACGATTATCCCAAAAGCGAGCTGTCTGCCGACGTGACCCGCAAACTGGCCGTTGCCTACACCGAGGCGAACCGCCCCGGCGAAGCGGCTACGGAGTTCGAGAAGATCGCCGCCAATCCGGCCGAAGACAAGACCGTGCAACGCGAGGCGCTGCTGCAGTCGGCCGATCTGTACTCGAAGGCGAACAACACGCCCAAAGCTGTCGGCATGCTCGAGAAGTTCGTCAGCACCAATCCCACGCCGGTCGCGGATGCCGAAGAAGCCCGCGAGCGCCTGGCAGACTACGCATTCAAGTCCGGCGATTTCACGCGCCGCGATTATTGGTATCGCGAAATCATCAAGACCGACTCCCAGGCTGGTGCGCAGCGCACCGACCGCACTCACTATCTGGCCGCCAAGGCGCAACTCTCCCTCGCGCAGCCGGCACGCGACCAGTTCCGGGCCGTGCGTCTGACGCTGCCATTGAAGAAGAGCCTGATCGAGAAGCGCAAGTCTCTGGAAAGCGCGATGGACGGCTACAAGAAGGCCGCCGAGTACCAGGTCGCAGAGGTCACCACTGCGGCGACTTTCGAAATGGCTGAGCTGTATCGCACGCTCGCCAAGGACGTCCTGAGCTCGGAGCGCCCGAAGAATCTCAAGGGCGATGAGCTCGACGAATACAACTCGCTCCTCGAGGAACAGGTGTTCCCGTTCGAGGAGCAGGCGATCAAGGCGCATGAGGTGAATACCGCGCGAACCAAAGACGGCGTGTATGACGAGTGGGTGAAGAAGAGCTTCCAGGTTCTGGCGGAACTCAAACCGGCGCGTTACGGCAAGACGGAGCTGACTCAGGATGTCGATACGACGCTCAACTGAGCTCGCGGCACTGACGGCCGTCGTGGCCGCCGTGCTTGCCGGGTGTACGTCCGCACCGGAAACGAAGGCGGAGGGCCAACCTGTGCCCGCGCCCGCCGCTGCTACCGTCAGCGCCAGGAGCCCAGCACCGACGGCGGCAGGAGCGGCTGCATCTGGGCCAGTGTCGGCCGCAACGGCGTCACCCGCGGCGAGCGGAGCTTCCAGCCCGCCGCCGGACCTGCCGAAACGAGCCACCGCCGATTTCAACCGCGCCGTGACCGTGATGCGCTCGGGCAATACCGTCGAGGCCGAACTCGAATTCAAACAGATGGCGGCGCTCTATCCACAACTGGCGGCGCCGTACGTAAATCTCGGAATCCTCTATCGCAAGGGCGGCCATCTCGATCAATCCGAGGACGCGTTAAAAACGGCTGTGCAGCACAACGGCGGTAGCGCGGTCGCCTGGACGGAACTGGGCGCCACCCAACGGTTGCGGGGGGAATTCAAAGACGCGGCGGACTCGTACCAGAAGGCCGTCGTCGCGGATCCCAACTTCGCACCCGCTTACCGGAACCTGGGCGTGGTATCGGACCTTTATCTGGCGGATCCGGAGCGTGCCCTGACGGCCTTCGAGCGCTATAAAGAGCTGTCCGGCGAAGAGAAGCCGGTCAGCGGCTGGATCGCGGAGTTGCGGCAGCGTCTCGGCAGGCCCATCGTGAGGCCTCCCGCGCCGGCCGCGGCACCGAACAGCTCTGGCGATGGCGCGGCACCGGGTGGTCCTGGCGACGCCGCCTCGCCCGCGCAGGGTGCACCGCCGCCGGGGAATTCCGCAGCGCCTGGCGCACCAGTGCCGCCTGCAGGGCCGGCCCCGGCGCCCAAGACAGGAACAGGAACATGAGAGCATCAACACTGACGGCGAGAGCTTTCGCGATGGCGATGCTGATGACGACTGTTGCGGCGTGGGCCCAGCAGCCGCCGACACCTCCGGCGCGTGAGACGCCGCGGCCCGACCAGTTGGAACCGGGTGTGAATACGTCGGCGACACCGGCGCCGGATGCCGCCCCCACGAGCGCTCCGGCGAACGCTCCGGCGGCGACGTCTGACAAAGCGCAGACGCCTGCGGTTGCGAAGAAACCCACCAGGCAGGAGAAGGGCGGCGTCAACAAGGAACCCGCGCCCAAAACCGGCCCTGCGGGCGGCACAGGCCCTACAGGCGGCACGGGTGCGGCCGGCAAAGCGCAGGACCGCCTCGAGCTGGATACGACGGAGATCACGGGAAACCGTGAGCTCCCCAAGGTGCTCTACATCGTGCCCTGGAAGCGCTCCGATCTCGGAGACCTCGTCGGCAAGCCCGTCAACAGCCTGCTGGACGAGGTGCTGACTCCGGTCGATCGTGACGTCTTCAAGCGCGAGAATCGCTATTACGACGCCCTGAAGCCGGATCAGACGGGCCCGGGCGCGGGCTCGACCCCGGGTGCAGCCAGTCCGGCTCCGACGGGCGGCGCCGCGGCGGGGGGAAAGCCTTGAGTTGAAAGACCGTCGAAGCGAGGGAGGCGTTCCGGTTCGGTCCCGGAGGCGTCCTCGAAGCTTGGCGGTGGTTGGGCAAACTGAGAATGGCATCGCAGCTTTTTAGCCATATGTCATTCAGTTTGGCGATGCTTGGGAGATTGTGTGTGGGCGAGGGCCAAAGGCCCGAGCGCCGGGCCTCCCTGGGGGCGTCAAACCTGACGCTTGGGGTGGTGCGAAGATTGTAGTTGGGTGTGTCGACCATGGAGGGACCGGCTGGGTGCGCCACCAGGGACGGCATGCTTGCGACTGCTTGTGAAGAACTTGTGTGTGCTGGGGCTGCAACGGCCCGGTCAGCGCCATTGCGGCGCCAAAACGTGGAGTGAATTCGATGGGATTTTGGAACGTAATCGTGCGGTTCTTCCAGGGCGGCGGGGACTTCATGTACCCGATCGCCATCGTGTTCGTGGTGGGTCTGTCCATCGCCATCGAACGCTATATCTATCTGACCCACACCGCGGTGCGTAACCGCAGTCTGTGGAACGAAATCGTGCCCATGCTCTCGCAGGGCAATTTCCGGCAGGTCGTCCAGGTGACCTCCAAGTCGGAATCGGCTATCGGCCACATCCTCAACTACGGCCTCGCGCGCGTTCAGTCGGCGCGCCGCCGCGACGACATCGAGAAGGCGATGGAGGAGAGCCTGATGGAAGTGGTGCCGCGTCTGGAAAAGCGCACCCACTATCTGGCGACATTCGCGAACCTCGCGACCCTGCTCGGACTGCTCGGCACCGTCATGGGCCTCATCCGCGCGTTCCAGGCCGTCGCGACGGTCAACCCCGCCGAGAAGGCCAACCTGTTGTCGGCCAGTATCTCGGTCGCGATGAACTGTACGGCTTTCGGTCTGATGACCGCGGTGCCGCTGTTGTTCGTGCACGCGTTCCTGCAGACCAAGACCACCGAGCTGATCGACAGCCTCGAGATGGCCTCGGTCAAATTCCTGAACGCGATCACCGAGCGGCAGCCGCCGGCACCGGCGGCAGCGGCTTGAGAGAGCCCGCGGCAACCACTCCTGCCACGGACTTTTAAGGCCCCCGAATGCGCAGATCCTATCAATCTCGCAAGCTGGCACGGCATGCGCGCAAGCCGGCCGAGCTGTTGCTCGTGCCGATGATCGACATCTTCACCGTCCTCGTGACGTTCCTACTGATGACGGCCGTGTTCTCGCGCACGGTAATTCTCCAGTTGAATCTGCCGGCCGCGCAGACTGAGTTCCGCGACCCACCGCCCGGATTGCAGCTCGAGGTGATGGTGCGCAAGAACATGCTGGTCGTGGCGGATCGCAACACCGGACCGCTCGCGCCCCTTCCCAACACGGGCGCCGGTTACAACTACGACGGACTGACCGACTATCTGAAGCGGGTGAAGGCCAAGTTCCCCGAGAAGACGGACGCTTCGATCCTGTTGGAGCCGGACATTCCATACGACACCCTCGTGCAGATCATGGATCGCGTGCGGGTGTTCGAGGAAGCCCAGGGCATCACGACCGTTCAAGCGGAGCTGTTTCCCGACATCTCCATCGGGGATGCGCCCGCCGGCGATGACGCACCCGGAGCTGCGCCCGCCGCGGCGCTGACGCCAGTGTCCCCGGCATTGCCCGCCGGATCTGCGCCGCCGGTGAAGCCGGTCGCCGCAGCCGCAGCAGGAGTTTCGCACCAATGAGTATGTCCAACCGCGCGCGGCGCATGGCACAGCACCACCTTCGGAACCGGGCCGAGGCGGAGCTCAACCTGATTCCGCTGATCGACATCCTGTCGGTCATGGTCTCGTTCCTGCTGGTGTACTCGACCGAGGTCGAGGTGATTCAGAACAGCAAAGGCATCGAGATTCCGCAATCCATCGCGCAGGCGGCTCCGCACGAGTCGGTGGTCGTGATGGTGACAAAGGACGACCTGTTCGTGCAGGGCGAGCACATCGCCAGCGTGGCGGAGGTCCGTGCTGCCCCAGGTTCGATCATCGGGCCGCTGCGGGACGCGCTGAAGCGCCCCCTTCTGGTCGGCAAGGAAGTTGCCGAGCGGGACCTCGCGAAGCGTGAGATCACGATCATGGCCGACAAGGCGCTGGCGTACGACGTCCTCAAGAAGGTGATGGCGACCTGTACGGATGCGGATTACGGCAAGATCTCCCTGGCCGTCATCCAGAAGGACAAGCCCGTGAACACGGCCGCGTTCAGGCCGTCCTGACAGGCAGCGGTGTAGAGACCCAACACATGGCTACGCTGGTTCCATTCTATCGAGAGTACGAGCTCGCCTGGGAAGGCGACGAGGAAGCCAACGCGCGCTTCCGCAAGATCCTGCAGGTGATGGTGATCCTGTTCGTGCTGTTCGCCATTGCGTTCGCGGTCCTGCCGCCGCCGAAGCGAACCGCCGCGGACAACGAGGTGCCCGAGCGCCTGGCGCGGGTGATGATCCAGGAGCAGCCGAAGCCGCCGCCGCCGCCCCCGCCGAAGGTGGAGGAGAAGCCGAAGATCGAGCCGGAAAAGAAACTGGCGGTGGTCACTCCGCCGCCGGTCGATCGCAAGCAGCAGGCGCACGAGAAGGCGCAGAAGTCCCTGAATCAGTTCAAGGACGAGCTGGCGGACCTGCGCGAGCAGATGGATCTGAAGCCGCTCGAGCAGACCAAGAATCTCTCCGGCGCGGTGGGTGCGGACTCGCACGCCGAGCGATCGATGATTGCCTCGAAGGTGGGTGCGGGCAGCGCCGGCATCACCTCCGCCAACAGCAGCCGCGGATTCGGTACTGGCGCGGGCTCCCTGACCGGGCACGACACGACTGCCGTGACTTCGCAGATCGCACGGGGCGGACTCGATGCGCGTGGACCCACTCGCACGGGGTCCAGTGGCAAGGCGTCGCGCTCGCGTGAAGAGATCGAACTCGAGTTCGATCGCAACAAGGGTGCGATTTACGCGCTGTACAGCCGCGCGTTGCGCGAGAAGCCTGAGTTGCAGGGCAAGCTGGTGCTGAAGTTCACCATCGAGCCCAGCGGCGAGGTGTCCTCGTGCGAGGTGGTCTCCAGTGATCTCAACGATCCGGAGCTCGAGCGCAAGATCGTCGCGCGGGTCCGTCTGTTTCACTTCGCAGCCAAGGACGTGGAGCGGATCACGACCAACAAGCCGATCGACTTCTTCCCGGCATGAACCTGAATTCGGAAATCGAATTCTTCTCGGAGCTGCGCCTCCTGGACAAGGCGCGGCTGCTGAACTTGTTTCTGCACGAGTTGGCCGAAGAAGCCCGCAGTACCTATGGTCCGAGCTCCGAACAGGTGCATGACGGCGCCCATCTGCGCTTTGTCAATGAACTCGTCCATCGCCTCACGCGGGTGATGGAGCAGTTGATGGCGGAGGACGCCACCAGGCCGTCGGACGATGTCGTACTGCGAATGCTCCTGGCTCCAAGAGCCGATAAGGTGGCGGAGCGGCTCGTGCTCAATGCGTACTCACGCGCCATCCAGGGCTTCGAGAGCTACGACACCACGATACTTATGGGCTAGGCAAAAGTCGCCTGCGGCGCTAATGCGCCTGTCCATCCCTGGACGGCGCCCTGCGGGCCGACCTCCGGTCGTCCAAACGCGCTCCCAGCGCGTTTGTGCGGACATCACTTCTTTGCCGGCGGCAAAAAACGTGGTTTTTGCCGCCTACAATGCCTTTTTCAGGCGCCCGAGCGCCTCGATCATTTCCGTCTCATCCAACGATGCGAACCCGAACCGGATGAACGGCCGTGGCCGTCCGTCAAATGCATAGTATTTCGCGGTCAGCATCGCCACGCCCTGACGGGCAACGCGCTCGCCCCAGGCGTCGACGTCGATCCCGTCCGCCGCCTGCGCCCAGACGGCGATCCCGCCAGCCGGCACACTGAACGACAGCGTGTCGGCAAATCCCGAGCGCAACACGCGAACCAACGAATCCCGCCGGGCCTGATACACCCTGCGTGCACGCCGCGCATGGCGTTGCACGGCCCCATCCTCGATGAGCTCGGCAACCGCGTATTCGAGCGTGTGGTCCCCCTGACGGTCGATGACGTGCCGGTGCGCAGCCATGGAGTCCAGCAGCGGGCGGGGTGCCGCGGTGTAACCGAGTCGGACCCCCGGAGCGATTACCTTTGCCAGAGTCCCGATGTAAATGACGACTCCCGCTTGGTCCGCGCTTGCCAGCGGCAGGATCGGCCGGCCTTCGTAGTGATACTCGTGATCGTAGTCGTCTTCGATGATCGCGATACGCAGCTTCCGCGCCAGCTCGAGGAGCGCGATGCGACGGCCCGCGGTCAGTGTCGCAGTAGTCGGGTACTGATGATGGGGAGTGACGTAGATCGCGCGCACGGGCGTGCGTTGAGTGAGACGAGTCAGGGCCTCCACGTCCATCCCGCCGGCATCGACCGGGATCGGCACGACCTTGGCGCCGTGCTGTTGGAATGCGTTCCAGGCCGGGCGGTACCCGATTTGCTCCACGGCGACCACGTCGCCTTTGTGTAACAGCGTCCGCCCGAGCAGCTCCAGGGCCATCTGGCTCCCGGAGGTGATCAGCACATCCGCGGCGCTCGTTGCGAGGCCCCGGGTCGCCGCGAGCATCGAGGCCAGAGCCTCCCGCAGGGCAGGGTGCCCGCCGGTGTGCCCGTACTTCAAAACTGACTCTGTTTGCCCGCGGATCGCGCGCCGATAGGCCCGAGCCAGCAGGTCTACGGGAGTCAGCCGGACGTCGGGGGCGCCCAGGCTGATGGAGAAGACCGGCGGCTTCTCGGGGTGCCGCGCTTCACGCTCACCGGGAGTGGCCTGGAAATCGAAGCCCGTTGCCTCCGGGACCTCCGCGCGGCTCGCCGCGGACCGCGTAAAGGCCTTCGGCCGTACGTCCGGCAGTGATCGTGAGACGAAGCTGCCCTGGGCCCGTGAGGACTCGATCCACCCTTCGCCAGTCAACTCATCGTAAGCGGCGATGACCGTGTTGCGATTCACTTCCAGAGACTCGGCGAGAGCGCGCGTGCCCGGAAGGCGGTCTCCGGGGCGCAGCCGGCCACGTCGGATGGCAGTGACGATCGCCGAAGAGATCTGTTGAAAGAGGGGCAGGCCCGGCTCGAGGGTCAGGGCCAGCGGACGGCGACCTGGACTAGCCATTTTTGTAAAACTGGACCTTTTGGGTGGTCCATTGTAACGGCAGACTGGGCCGCATGGACACCCTCACTCCAACACCCAGAACGACGCTGCACCGACGACCTTACCGGGGATCCTATGACCGGGAGACAGTGAACGCGATCCTCGATGAGGCGTTGATCTGTCACGTCGGCTTCGTCAGCGACGACCAGCCCTACGTCCTTCCCACGACGCACGCTCGTGTGGGCGACAACCTGTACATCCACGGTGCTGTCGGCGGCCGCATGTTAAAAGTGATGCGGGGCAGTATCCCGGTCTGCATCACGGTTACGCTGATCGATGGGCTGGTGCTGGCGCGGTCGGCGTTTCATCACTCGATGAACTTCCGCTCGGTCGTCATCCTGGGCGGTGCGACTGAGGTGACGGATCCTGAGACGAAGCGACAGGCCTTCGATGCGCTCATCGAGCACGTGGTGCCGGGCAGGACAGCCGATATCCGACTCGCTACCGATCAGGAGCTGCGCGCCACGTCGGTGCTGTGTGTCCCGATCACCGAAGCGTCGGCGAAGATCCGCACCGGGCCACCGATCGACGATGAGGAAGACCACAAGCTAGCGTGTTGGGCTGGAGTGGTGCCGGTCTCGGTGCAGGCGCACGCCCCGGTGGCAGATCCGCTATTGCGACCCGGCATCCAGATGCCGGAAGGGCTGGCGAGCTACCGCCGCCCCTGACAGGGAGGAATGAATAGGGCATCTTAGGAGGGATGCTCGAGCCGCTGTCACAGGTCCTGCTCTTGTTGGCCGGCTCCGTGTTCGTCGTCAGCGTGGCGCGGAGGCTGGGTCTGCCGACAACCATGGGGTACCTGGTCGTCGGTCTGGCACTCGGACCGCATGCCTTACGTATCGTGTCGGACTCCGACACGACCCGCCTGCTCGCCGAGCTCGGAGTCGTCTTCCTGCTGTTCACTCTGGGCCTGGAGTTCTCGCTCCCGCGGATGATAGCCATGCGGCGCGAGGTGCTGGGCCTGGGCACGGCGCAGGTGGTAGCGACCACCGCCGTGTTCGCCGTCATCGGCGAACTCACCGGGCTCTCCTGGCTCACTGCGATCGTGATCGGTGGCGCATTGTCGATGAGCTCGACGGCGATCATCCTGCAGCAGCTCACCGAGAATGCCGAACTGAATCGCACCCACGGTCGGCTGGCCTTCAGCATGCTGCTGTTTCAGGACCTGGCGTTCGTCCCTTTTCTGGCCCTGGCCTCGGCGCTGGCCTCGACGGGCGGGCACTTCCAGCTTCGCCAGGCGGCGCTGGCGGTGGTGGGCGGCGTGCTGGCGATCGGCGTGGTGCTGGCGGCAGGTCGCTGGCTGCTGCGGCCGCTGTTTCACGAGATCGCCCATAGCCGTCTGCGCGAGCTGTTCACGCTGACCGTGCTCCTGGTCGTCCTGGCGTCGGGGTGGGTCTCGCAGTTCGCGGGACTGTCGTTGGCGCTCGGCGCCTTCCTGTCGGGAATGATGTTGGCCGAGACCGAATACCGCCATCAGATCGAGGCGGTGATCCGGCCTTTCCGCGACATTCTGCTGGGCATCTTCTTTATCTCGGTCGGCATGCTCCTGGACGTGCGGACGCTCTTCAAAGGCATCGGCATCGTGTCCGCCATGCTGCTGGGCCTGATCCTCATCAAGGCCACCGTGGCCACGCTGGTGAGCCGGCCCTTCACCTCGACCCGGTTCAAGGCTGTCCGGACCGGCGTCGTGGTGTCGATCGGAGGCGAGTTCGGTGTCGCGCTGACTACGATTCTCCTGCCGACCGGTCTGCTGCCCGAGTGGATCGGCGAGCCGCTGCTGGTCGCGCTGGTGCTGTCCATGGTGCTCAGCCCGGCCATCCTCAACAACAACAAGCGGATCGCCCGGCTGTTGCTGCGCGAGCGTGGGCCGCCCGGTACTGCCATCGAGCGGGAAGAGGCGGCGACGCTGGACATCGCAGCACGCGATCACGTCATTCTGTGCGGCTTCGGGCGTGTCGGCCAGAACGTCGCGCGAGTCCTGGAATCCCAGGGATTCGAGTACATCGCTTTGGATCTGGACCCGGCGCGCATCCGGGCCGCCCGTCAGGGCGGTGACCCGGTGATGTATGGCGACTCCGCGGACGAGGAAATGCTCGCTACCGCGGGTCTGCAGAACGCCAGCGCGGTGATCATAAGCTTCTCGGATCCTGCGACCTCGGTAGGGATCTTGCGATCGATCCGCCGGGTGCGACCGGATGTGCCTGTGCTGGTTCGTACGCAGGACGACGCAGGTATCAAGGAGCTGCAGGAGGCCGGTGCGACGGATGTCGTTCCAGAGACGTTCGAGGCCAGCTTGATGTTGGTATCGCACGTGCTGATGCTGCTGCACGTTCCGGTCACGAAGGTCGTGCGGACCATGGGCGAGATCCGCAGCAACAGATACTCGGTTCTGCGTAACATCGTGCGACGCGGAGACGCACGACCCCTGGACGAGACCCACGAGTTCCGGGAAGAGTTGAAGTCGATCGTGATTCCCCCGGGCGCGTGGTCTGTCGGCAGGACGTTGGGGGACGTGCGCGGACGGGGGGTCCAAGTGACGTTCACGGGGGTACGCAGACAGGGAATACTGGGTCGAGAGCCTTCGGGTGAGACGGTGCTGCGCGACGGTGACATCGTAGTCATCTATGGACAGCCGGAAGAGCTGGAACGCGCGGAATCGGTCCTATTGGCGGGGTGAGCTACAATTGCAGCCGCAAAATGAGCCGCAGCGACATCAATTTCCCCCCCAAGCACGAGGCGTTGCGCGATGACGTGCACGCCCTCGGCGGGCTGGTCGGCGAGATCCTCCGTGAGCAGGCCGGCCAGGAGCTGTTCGACCTGGTCGAGCATGACCGGGTCGGAGCCATCCGTCGCCGCGAAGGTGATGAGAAGGCCGCTGCCGAGCTGATGATGCGAGTGCGGGGGCGCCCTCCCGCCCTGGCCCGCGATCTCGTTCGGGCTTTCTCAACCTGGTTTCAGGCGGTCAATCTGGCGGAAAAGGTCCACCGTATCCGCCGTCGGCGCCAGTACTTCCTCAAAGACAGTCAACGACCGCAGCCGGGCGGTGTAGAGGACGCGCTCAGCACGCTCAAAGCGCGAGGTCTGGGTCTAAAGGAAGTGGTTCGCCTGATTGGCGAGCTGCGCATCGAGCCGGTCTTCGCCGCGCACGCCTCGGAATCCACCCGGCGCACACTGCTGCGCAAGCAGCAGCGGATTGCGCAAAACCTCCTCGATCGGCTCGACCCCACCCTGACTCCCAACGACGCCCGCAGCACCCTGGCGAGCATCCGGTTCGAGATGACGGCCGGCTGGCAGACCGAAGAGCATCCGCGGGAGCGGCTGACGGTCGCTGACGAGCGCGAGCAGGTCCTCTTTTACCTGACGGACATCCTGTATCGAGTCGTTCCGGACTTCTACGACGAGATCGTCCAGGCGCTCGAGAAACTCTTCGGCGTGCCCGCGGAGTCCATCGAGTTGCCGCCGATCCTGCGTTTCGGCTCCTGGGTGGGCGGCGACATGGACGGACATCCGGACGTGCACGCGAAGTCCATTCGCGAGACGCTGGCGCGTCAACAGCAGGTCATCGTCAACACCTACTTCGCCGACTGCCAGAACTTGGCCCAGCGGCTGTCACAGAGCGCCAGCCGCGTGAGTGTTTCGGCGGAGATGTCCAAGCGCATCGACGAATACATGACGCTTCTACCGGGCGCGCGTGCGATTACTCCGGCACGCCACGACCGAATGCCGTACCGGGTGTTCCTGGCACAGATTGGCGAGCGGCTACGGCACACCTACGATGGTCGCCCGAACGGATACGAGAACGCGCGCCAGTTCCGTCGCGACATCGAACTCATTGGGGCTAGTCTGGTGGCCAACAAGGGGACGCACGCAGGCCTGTACTACGTTCGGCGCCTGTTGTGCCGGATTGATACGTTCGGCTTCTACCTGGCAACCCTCGATGTCCGTCAGCACGCCAGCGTCCTGCATCAAGTGGTCGCCCGGGGACTCGACGATCCACAGTGGACGGGCCGTCCCAGCGCGGAGCGTCGCAAGATTCTGGCGGCCGCACTCGAGCAAGACACCGGCATCCGTACCGAGCTGGACGCGCTGGGTAAAAGGACGCTGTCTGTGTTCGACGCCGTCGTGCAGGGTCGTCACCGATACGGCGTCGACGCAGTAGGTTATTTCATCGTAAGTGGCGCCAACGCGGCGGACGACGTGCTTGCCGCGCTGTTGCTCGCCCGTTGGGCGGAGGCGTACGACAAGCGCACCGGCGAAGTAGCCCTGGACATCGCTCCGCAGTTCGAGTCGCTGAGCGCGTTGGAGCGCTGCGGCGTCACGATGCAGGAGCTTCTGGCCGATCCTCTGTACCGCCGCCATCTCGAGGCGCATGGCCGGCGGCAATGCGTGCTGATCGGCTATTCGGATAGCAACAAAGAAGGCGGTGCGTGCGCTTCGCGCTTTGCCATCTACCAAGCGCAGCGGGCACTGGCACAGGTGTTAGCGGCTGCGGGTGAGCACCACGTCGTGTTTCATGCGCGTGGCGGCAGCATCGCGCGTGGCGGCGGCCGGATCGATGCGATCGTCAAAGCTGCACCTCCGGGTGCAGTCAATGGAGTGCTGCGGCTGCGCGAGCAAGGCGAGACGGTCAAACAAGGCTACGGCCTGCGGCCGATTGCGATGCGCACGCTCGAGCGTGCTTTCAATGCGCTCAGTCTGACCACGTCCGCAGCTCAGCTCGGGATGCTGGCTCCTGACTCGACCAGCCACGTCGGCTGTGCGGCTACCCTGGCGGAGGCCAGCCGGGATGCCTATCGGCATCTGGTGTACGGCGATCTGCAGTTCGACAAGTATTTCCGTCACGTCACGCCGATCGACGTCATCGAGCGCATGCAGATCGGGTCGCGCTCGGTACAGCGCGCCGAGATCGAGGGAATCAAAGGACTGTTGCCGGTTCCCTGGGTGTTTGCCTGGACCCAGACGCGGCACATGATTCCGGGATGGTTCGGGGCGGGCGCCGGTCTGCGCGCCGCCATCGACAAGCACGGCCTGCCGGCCCTGCGAGACGCGTATGCGCACTGGTTCTTCCTACGCAATCTGATCGACGACGTCGAGACCATGCTGGCGCGAACGGATCTGGATATGGCCCGGCAATACGACAGCCTGTGTCCGGAAGAGGTCCGCTACTTCTTCGAGCCGATCCGGGTGGAGTACGCGCTCGCGTGTGAGCAGGTGCTTGCAGTCAAGGATAGTCGCGCGCTGCTCGATACGGAGCCGACGCTGCAACGCTCGATCCAGCTGCGTAATCCCTACGTGGATCCCATGAATCTCATGCAGATCGATCTGCTGCGCCGCTGGCGGGGCAGTGGCCGCACCGATCGCGATCTGTTCGAGGCGCTATTGGCGAGCATCGGTGGCATCGCGCAGGGCTTGCAGAGCACGGGGTGATTGATGGGGCACGAGGTAGCCATCCGGGCGGCTCTCGAGAGCGAGATCGGCACCGTGTTGCAGTTCATCCGTGAGCTCGCGGAGTACGAACATCTCGAGGACCAGTGCGTAGCGACGGAGGAGGGCCTGCGCGCCACGCTCTTCGGTCCACGTCCTTATGCAGAGGTCGTATTTGCGTGCGTCGGCGGGGAGCCTGTGGGCTTTGCGCTGTTCTTCCACAACTTCTCGACGTTTCTGGGCAAGCCCGGAATCTACCTGGAAGACCTGTATGTCAGGCCCGCGATGCGCGGTGGCGGTGTGGGGCGACGGCTGTTGGAGTGGCTTGCGGCGCTGGCGGTGGAGCGCGGATGCGGGCGTCTCGAGTGGGCGGTATTGGATTGGAATGCGCCGTCGATAGGGTTCTATCGCAGCCTGGGCGCAGTCCCTATGGATGAATGGACGGTGTTTCGCCTCACCGGTGACGCGCTGACGAGTCTCGCCAGCGGCGTCACCGGTGCCGGGTCACGTAGATCGGAACGGTGACCCGGAGTCTCAGGCCGTCATGGCCGGCGCGTGCATGCTGAGGCGCGGGCCTCGCGAACGCCGCGATGCTGCCGATACCAAGTCATCCTGATCGAAATCCTCGTCGCTCTCGGGCAGAGGCTGCCGACCTTCCAGCATTTCAAGCAGCGTCTCGCGGGCGCGGGCCACGCGGCTCTTGATCGTGCCCACGGCACATCCGCAGATCGTCGCGGCCTCCTCATAGGAGAACCCGCTGGCGCTGACCAGAATCAGCGCGGTGCGCTGACCCGGTGAGAGAGTAGAGAGCGCACGGTTCAGATCGCGCAGCTCGAGCTTGCCATCGTGATCCGGCGGAACACTCGGTTCCGGCAGCAGGCTGGTATCGACGCCGTGTGCTTCGAACTTGCGGCGACGCAACTGTGAGTAGTGCTCGTTCCGGACGATCGTAAAGAGCCACGCCTTGAGGTTGGTCCCGGGCTTGAAGCGCTCGATGTTGTCGAACGCGCGCATCAGCGCTTCCTGGACCAAATCGTCGGCGCGCACGCCGTCACGGGTCAACGACCGTGCAAAGGTATGCAGTTGCGGCACGAGGGCCACCATATCGCCTGTGACGTCCTGCTCGCCGTTGCCGCCGACCGCTTTGACTGCGGAGGCCGTGCTCGGAGTTTCGATGCTGTGGATCATTTAGGCACCTTGCGCTTGGAGTTCGTAGGCCACCGGAACGTCGGAGGCCCAAGGGTTCGCTGTGGGGATCAAGGTACCGGGATGGCCTTCAGCGCAAAGTCGGCGTTTGCGCCGCTCACGGCCGCCAGCACTCCCTGAGCGCTTGTCAGACGTGTCCTACTTGACAGCCGACCTGCGGGCAGCACGTCACGCAGTTGCGACTTTCGGTCCAGGGACGGGGTCACGGGACCGCGTGTTCAGCGGGGATTAAGACCGGCGAGGTGGGTCGAACCGCTTAAGAATGACGGGAGCACCACCCCGCACGCAAAGTTTGGAGCCCTCAGGGTGGGACCGGTTCTTGCGGCCCCCCCCCGAGGATCAGTCGGGTGACGGCTAATGGCGACAACAAAACGAGTGAGGACTGAGTGATGAGGGTGGAAGGGGATGAGGCGATGTTGAAATCCAAGAGCGAGTCGGTCTACCGCGTACGCCCGGTGGGTACCGATCACTGGATCGTGTATCGGGACTCCTTCGCGGACCCGGTCGCGTCTTTTCCTGATAAAGGGGCCGCGTTGGCGTATGCGCTCAGTCTCGCGCGCCACCGCCGAGTTTGGTCAGAGAGTGCCTACGTACCGCCGGGTTCCCGCGGTGCTGAAGTAGCGCAGTTCAGCCGACAGCGCTGACGTCTCTTTTGGTGGATTCTCACCTCAGGAAAGGCCCAATCATCAAAGGGCCGGTAGGTGAGGTGAGTCATGACTAGAACCGCCATGTTGTCAGTCACGGCTGCGCTCGCGGCTGTCGCGAGCGGCTGTGCATCCCAGGGTCCAAAACCAACAGAGCAGCTAACACGAGCGCGCACCGTCGTCGAACAGGCCGACAAGGCGGGCGTGCAGCGCTATGCGGCAGCTGACCTGCAGCGGGCGCACGACGAGCTCGCTGACGCTGACAAGGCCAACACGGCCAGGAGATACGACGAGGCGCGCCGTTACGCAGAGGCTGCCGAGGCCGATGCGGATGTAGCGACAGCCCGCGCCGGTGACGGTGAGGCGCAACGAGCGGCCCACGAGCTGCGTCTGAGCAGCGAGTCGTTGCAGAATGAAACGGAACGCACCTCGCCGGCTACAACACCCCCGACTTCAGTACCGCCGCCAACGAGCGCCGCTCCGCCGGCCACGACCACGGTTCCGGCGGACAACAGCCCGGTCGGCCCCAGCCGCTAGTGGGAATACCAGGGCGAATCAGGAGAATCCAGATGAAAAAGGTACTCATTGCAACCAACCCGAGGGCTCCAAACCATGCGCGTGGGGTGGTGCCGCAGCTGTTTGGGGCGCTTCTGCCCGCGGTGGCCGGTCTGTTAGCGGCGTGCGCAACCACACCACCCGTCAACCCCGAGCTCGAGCAAGCCCGATCGGCGGTACAGTCGTTGTCTGCGGAGCCACTGGCGCAGCAGGCCGCGGCCAAGGATCTCGAGGCGGCTCGCGACACTCTGAGACTCGCGGATGCCGCACAACAGCAGCGCAAGCCCATGGTAGAAGTCAATCACCTGGCTTACCTGGCGCAACGGCACGTTGATGCAGGCGAGGCTCGCGTCTCTGAAGCCCGAGCGCGCCAAGAGGTTGCCCGTTCAACGGAAGATCGCAACCGCGTTCTGCTGGAGGCGCGCACGCGCGAGGTTCAGTCAGCGCAGAGTCAGGCCCAGAGTGCGCAGTTGCAGGCCCAAGCCGCCCAGTCTCAAGCCGAACAGTCGCGGCAGCAGCTCGAGGCGTCCCAACAGCAGCTGCGCGACATGCAGGCAAAGCAGACCGAGCGGGGTATGGTGCTCACGCTGGGTGACGTGCTCTTTGACACTGGCAAGGCAACGTTGAAACCAGGCGCGCAGGAGACGTTGAGTCGGCTCACGACGTTCCTGCAGAAGAATCCCAACGAGCGCGTGATCATCGAGGGGTATACCGACAGCACCGGTACGGAGGATTTCAACCAGGCTCTCTCACAGCGGCGGGCTCAGGCCGTGTCGAATGCGTTGCTGTCACAGGGCATCCCGAGCGACCGCGTCCAGCCGATCGGCAAGGGACAGTCGTTCCCGGTGGCCAGTAACTCTACGGAAGCGGGTCGGCAACAGAACCGCCGGGTGGAAGTAGTGTTTTCGGACCAGTCGGGGCGCTTTGCCCAGGGTCCGCAGGAGTCGGTGGTTCGGTAGGGAGTCCGCAGCAGGCGGTCACAAACGCGCCGGGAGCGCGTTTGGTCGACCGGAGGTCGACCCGAAGGGTGCCGTCCAGGGATGGACAGGCACAGCAACCACGTTTTTTGCCGCCGGCAACGGAGCTGATGTCCGCCAAAGCGCCGCAGGCGGATTTGGCCGAATGAAATCAGGCCCGGCGGAAGTCCACCGCGGGAAGCTGCATCGATCGCCGGTACTTCGTAACCGTGCGGCGTGCAACCTTCACTCCCCGGTCGGCCAGCAATCCGGTGAGTTGCACATCCGATAAGGGGTTGCGACGGTCCTCGGCGGCGATGAACTCCCGTAGCAGCGCCCGAATTGCAGTCGCCGAGCAGGAGCCGCCACTGGTGGTCGCAAGCTGGCGCGAGAAGAACCGCTTGAATGCAACGACTCCTCGGGGCGTGGCCATGTACTTGTGACTGGTCGCACGCGAGACGGTCGATTCGTGCAAACCGAGTTCGTCGGCAATCTCGCGAAGCGTCAACGGACGCATCGCCAGGTCGCCATACTCGAAGAAATTGCGCTGCCGCGCCACGACGGCCTCGGCGACACGCTGAATCGTCAGAAAGCGTTGTTCCAGGTTACGAACCAGCCAACGAGCCTCTTGCAGATGCTGGGCGAGCAACGCGGTCTCGCCATCCCGTGCCTGGCGAAAGTAGTCCGCGTACTGTTGGTTGACGCGAATGCGCGGGTAGATCGCTGCATTGATGGTTACCGCCCAGCGCTTCTTCTCCTTGCGCACGATGACGTCAGGCACCAGCGCGCGCGGCTCGAAAGTGCCGACCTTGGAGCCCGGGCGCGGATCCAGGCTGCGGATCAACTCAACTGCGCCGCGCAGATCATCGCCAGAACAGTTCAGCGCCTCGAGCAGTCGCGTGTTGTCGCGGGACGCCATCAGTGCCAGCTTGTTCGTCACGATCTCGATCGCGAGGTCGCGAAACGGCGTGCGGTTATCCAACGTCTGCAACTGCAGGGCTAGACATTCGCCCAAGTCTCGGGCGGCGATGCCAGCGGGCTCCAGCGTCTGGACGATCCGAAGAGCCGTTTCCAGATCCTCGGGCTCGATGTCTTCCAGGTCCGGTTCCACCGCGACCAGCTCCTCGAGCGGCTGGCGCAGAAATCCATCCTCATCGAGAGCGTCCACGATGAGGTTCGCAAGGTCGTACTCCCGCTCCGCGAGTCCGAGCAGCAGCAACTGCTCGCGTAGCGAGTCGCGCAGAGTAGAAGGGGAGGCCGTCCACTCGGTCCAGTCCGGAGTGTCGTCACTCGAGCCGCCGCCGACACCGCTCGAGCCCGCAAAGTCCAGATCCGCATGCGCGGAGTCGTTCGACTCGTTCGAGCCGTCCTCGGTCTGGTTGCGGGAGTCGGCCGTTTCGGTCGGCTCTTCGAGGAACGGGTTCTGGGCGATGGCCTGGTGCAATTCTTGCACACACTCCAAGGCGGACAACTGCAGGAGCTTGACCGACTGTTGCAGCCTCGGAGTCAGCGTGAGCTGCTGCTTGAGACGCAGACCCATTACGGCGTTGGACATCAGAAAACCCTCTCCAAATCGACGACTCGAGCGCTTGAAGGAAGCAGAAGCAACAGCTATGCCACTTTCTCCTAGTGCGCTACCTGCGCCAGAAGTTGCAACGGCGTGTAAGAACGCCACCGCGGCACGCTGCCGCTCGAATCTCGTGCGAACGACATGACATCAATACGTGACGACCACCTCGGTTCCCGCTGTGATGAATTGACCCTTGCAGATGAATTGGCCAGGTCGGATGAATTAGAAATCGCGCTCGCGGCAGGACGTTTGGGCTATTGCCTCCTCGATGCCGGTCGCCGCGTGTTGCGTGCGAGCACCGCTTTCAAAGCGGAATTCGGCTGGGCGCCGGATGCGTCAATCGATCTGCACGCGCTCGAAGAGCGCATTCATGCGGAAGATCGCGAAAGGTTTCTCGATGCCTTGAACGCCGCGATCCAGACGGGCTCCGACATCGACGTCGTCGTGCGAGTGAGTTGGCACCCTGCGATCGAGCAATCTGTCGCGTTGCGCGGACGCGCGGTGAGCTATGGAACTGCGGACCGCTCCGCGGACCGCATCGTCGTCACTTCGCGCAACGTGACGGCCGAAGTCCTTACGACCCGCGCGCGAGATGAGTTCCTGTACACGATCTCCCATGAGATGCGCTCCCCGCTGAACGCGATCCTCGGCTGGAATCGCATCCTGACTCTGAAGCGGGCGGACGATGCGGAGGTGGCGGCCATCGCGCCGCGCATCGAACAGAGCGCGCGAGCTCAGTTGAAGATCGTCAACAATCTGCTCGACTTGGGCCGTATCAGCACGGGCAAGCTGCGAATCGAGCCGCGGCCCGTGCGTATCGCCAAGGTGATCATCCTCGCATTGGATGAAGTTCGGGCGGCCGCGGCAGCCAAAGGCATCCAGATCGCTACCGACCTGAGCTTCGGCGATCCGCTATCAGCGAGCGCCGCGGGCCCGCAGTTGCGCGCGGATCCCGATCGGCTGCAGCAAGTCGTGAGCAGCCTGCTCTCCAACGCAATCAAATTTACACCGCCGTCGGGACGGGTCACCGTCTCGCTGCGAGAGCTCGAGAACGCCATCGAGCTTTCCGTCTCTGACACGGGCCAGGGGATCTCTCCTGAGCGGCTGCCTCGGGTGTTCGCTCGCGGCGGACTGGGGTTGCAGCTGGTAAGGGAGATCGTGTCCCTGCATCGGGGGACTGTCGCGGCCGAGAGCGAGGGCATTGGTCGGGGCGCGACCTTCACCGTTCATCTGCCGTTGCCAACGCGCCAGCGCGTCCCGGACTCCTCGACGTCGCTGAGTGGACTGTCGATCCTTGTCGTCGACGACGAGTTGGATGCGCGGACCGTCGTAGCCGAGGCTCTTCGCCTGGAGGGCGCCGATGTCACGGTGAGCGATTCGGTTCGCGCGGCTCTCGGGCAGTTGCGGGCGAGCGATGCTCATTTCGACATCGTCGTCACCGACATCGGCATGCCCGGAGAGGACGGCTACTCGCTCGTTCGCAAGTTGCGTGGCATGCGTAACGGCCAACAGATGCTGGCCATCGCCGTGACCGGCTACGTAACCAAGAGCGATGTGGAGTCGGCTATCGACGCGGGGTTCGATATGCACGTGCCGAAGCCGGTGGATTTCGATTCGTTCGTGCCGATGATGCGTAGGATGGCGCGGGCTCGAGCGTCGGCCTGACAGGAGGCCAAAAGGCAAAAAAAGAGCGGGCTGGTCGCACCACAGCCCGCCAAACGGGGGGTCTTCGGTTGCGCGACCGCCTCGCGGCTCCTGTCGAGCCGCCAGCCACCGCGCGAAACTGTCATCAATGCCGTCGAAAAAGTGCGCGAACGCCGAAAGTGACGACGGAGGTCGCAATCGCTGTACCCGCAGGAAGGAGATGGACGGAAACGGTCCCTTCCCTGTGCCTCCTCGGCAATGCAACCCATATGCCAGCTCAGGGTCGCGGCGTTCGCCCGGCCGGCGGACGGGGCGGGCATGGATCGTGCGTTGGGCGGCACGACCCTGGTACGCGCGGAAAGGCGGCTTATGTCGCTTGGGCCCGCTCTGCAGCGGCCCGTCTGGCGGACTATCTCCCTCATCCCGGAGGACCTGGTAGGCCGATTCGCTACCCATTCCTACTGAGCCTGACGTGTAAAACATACAGGCTGTGAAAAAAGTGCTCGCTGGCGCTTGCGGTGGGCTGCGCGCGCTTTTTTTCTTTGGGCTTGCGCCTGCGGCGCGTTTGGGACCACGATCGGACTCGATTCAAGAGCCTGGACTGGAGACGTTCATGTTGCCCGCCGTGGCACGGTGGCGCCCGCGCCCCGCAGTGCTCGCACTGGCACTGGGCGTGGCCGTCGGCCGTCCGGGGCTGCGTCTGGTGGAGCCCAGCCTGGCCGAAGACGGGGGTCTGCTCGAGGTCCTGAGCGAGTTCGCGCTGCTCGCCTGCCTCTTCTGCGTCGGCCTGCGGATACAAATGCCAATTAGTTGGAGCTGCTGGCGGATCCCCACGCGGCTTGCAACGTTGTCGATGCTGGCGACGCTCATCTTGGGCTCGGCCGCCGCGATGCTGCTCTTCGGTGTGAATTTCCTGGAGGCTCTGTTGATTGCGAGCATTCTCGCTCCCACCGATCCGGTGCTCGGGCCCGAGGCAGTGGCAGAGCCGCAGGCGGCGGAAGCGCACTGCGTGGAGGGTTCGCTCAACAGCGCACTGACCGTGGCGCTCATTGCCGTCGTTCTCGGCCTGATGGGCCTCGAAATCGGCGCGGACGAAAAGACGGCTGCGGCGCCCGCGTGGCTTGCGTCGCGAGCGCTATGGTGGGTTTCGGGTGGAGCGGCGATCGGGTGGCTGATCGGTTTCGGAATGGCGCGCTGGATCGCGCTCATGGACTTCGACCGGCAGGCCGCGCGATTCGAGACGACACTTGAGACCATCGTCGTGTTCGCGACGTCCGTGCTGGCGTTCGCGGGAGCAGAGGTTCTGCACGCGGGCGGAGTGCCTGCGGTCTTCGTCGCGGGGGTAGCGCTCTCTCATGGCGGTCGATTTCGGACGCCTGTGCGGCGCCGGCCAATGGGGCGGCGCGTGCTGAAGATCGCGGGCCGTGTGGAGAAGCTGGCGGTTCTCGCTTCGATCGTGCTGCTCGGGGCCTTGAGTAGCGAGATGGATTTTCGACTGAAGATCGCGGCGTTTGCGGTCTTACTGCTGGGCCTGATCCGTCCCTTTGCGGTCCGGCTCGGATTGGCAGACCTGCCGGCGGCGGCCCCGCAACGCCGCGCGCTCGAGTGGGCGGGCGTTCGAGGGACGGCGTCGCTCTATGGCCTGGTGTTCGCGATCAACCATGGATTGAGCGGTCCTTTCGCGCGCCAGTTGGCCGGGATCGTGCTGTTCGTGATCGCAGGGTCGATAGTCCTGCACGGGGCTGCGGCGACGCCGGTCCAGCGGGCCTCGCCTGGGGCTCTGTCGAGTTGATTCGTGCTAGGTTGTAACCAGGAGCGGCGGCCCCGCTTCCGTTCAGATGAGGATTGCATGGCACATGCTCTGATAGTCGACGACGATGCGGATGTGGTCGACTGGCTGCACGAAGTCGCGCGCATGGAGGGATTTACCGTTGCGCGCGCGTTGAGTCTGCGCGAGGCGCGGATCGAGCTCGGGCGTCAGCGGCCCGACGTGCTGCTCACCGACCTGCGCCTGCCCGATGGCGAAGGCATCGAGCTGGTGCGCGAGTTGGAGAAACCGGAGACGACGGAAGTGATCGTCGTCACCGGGCACGCAACGGTCGATAGCGCGGTGGCCGCGCTGCGCGCGGGTGCCACTGACTACTTAGTAAAGCCTGCGGACCTCGAGCGCGTGCAGGCTGTGTTGCGCCATGCGAAGAAGACGTCCGCGCTGCAGCAGGAAATCGGCGTTCTTCGCGATGAGCTGCGGCGCCTGGGTCGCTTCGGAAGAATCCTGGGCAACTCGCCGCGCATGCAGGTGCTCTACGACCAGTTGACCCGCGTGGCGCCTACCTCGGCAACCGTAATGCTCATCGGTGAAAGCGGCACCGGCAAGGAGTTGGCCGCGCAAACCATCCACGAGCTGTCGCGGCGGCGTGAAGCCCCGTTCCTGCCGCTGAACTGTGGGGCCGTGGCGCCGCAGCTGATCGAAAGCGAGCTGTTTGGTCACGAGCGCGGTAGCTTCACGGGCGCCGACCGGCAGCACAAGGGGTTTTTCGAGCGCGCCAACGGCGGCACGATCTTCCTCGACGAGGTAACCGAGATGCCGATGGAGCTGCAGGTCAAACTGCTGCGCGTCCTCGAGACCGGAACCGTCATGCGCGTCGGCGGCACACAACAGATTCCCTCGGAAGTCCGGGTCATCTGTGCGACCAACCGCGATCCGGAGAAGGCGATCACCGATGGCAAGCTGCGCGAGGATCTGTATCACCGCCTGAACGTATTCCCCATCCGGCTGCCGCCGCTGCGCGAGCGCGACACGGACATGGAGCAACTCGCACAGTTCTTCCTGGACGAGTTGAACAAGGAAGAGAGTACGAACAAGACCTTCTCGCGCGATGCCCTGGTGCGCCTGTATCAACACTCCTGGCCGGGCAACGTGCGCGAGCTGAAGAACTTCGTGCAACGCTCGTTCATCATGGCGGACGATGTGATCGAGCTCGACGCCGCGGTCGCGGAGGCGACCCCGAAGAGCGACGATGGGACGACCATCACGATCCGGGTGGGTACCCCCCTGGAAGAGGTCGAGCGGCGTGTGACCATGGCGACTCTCGCCTATTGCGGTCACGTGAAGCGCAAGGCCGCCGAGATCCTGGGTGTGAGTCTGAAGACTCTCTACAACCGACTGGAAACCTACAGTGGCAAGGAGGGTGAGGGAGGCGGCGACAAGGATGACTCCGTGATGGCTCATGAGTAGGCGCCGCGCCGTCGATTCTGCTGAGTCAGACAAGTCCTACAACGCCGTGGGCCGCGTTGACGGCCGGACCTCCGACCTTGGCCCTTTGCCCTGTGCGTCGCAGCGGGTAGCCTTGCTGAGCGCCCGGGCCGTGACGGCCCCATCGGAGACGAAACGCTCCCGGGTGGGCCCCGCTCCGAGAGCGGGACGGCCGACCGGAAAGCCCTGAACTGCCTGCCATGCCGGCCACCCGAGTAGCAGTCGTAGACGATCATCAGCTCGTGCGCATCGGGCTCAAACAGATTATCGAGGAACAACAGGATTTCGTCTGGGCGGGCGAAGCCAAGAGCGGTCGCGAGGCGCTGACGCTGTTGCGCAATACGCCCTGCGACGTGCTGCTGCTGGACCTGTCGTTGCCGGATATGTCCGGGCTCGATGTGCTGCGGCAGATCAAGTCCCACCACGAGTCGGTTGCGACCCTGGTGCTGAGCGCCTATCCGGAGAATCAGTACGGACTGAACGTGCTGCGTGCCGGGGCCAGCGGTTTCGTGAGCAAGACGGCGGAGGACGGCGAGTTGTGCCGGGCAATCCGCGCGGCAGTCCGGGGCGGACGTTATGTCAGTCCCGAGCTCGCCGAGATGTTGGTCAGCGGCATGCAGGGCGACAGGACCGGCGAGCCGCGGCACGCGATCCTGTCGGAGCGTGAGTTCCAGATCTTCACCAAGCTGGCCGAGGGGCGCAGCGTGTCGGAGATCGCGGCGAAACTGTTTCTGAGCGTGAAGACCGTCAGCACCTATCGCACACGGATTCTGGAGAAGATGGGCATGAAGACCAACGCTGACATCACCTACTACGCGATCAAGAACAATCTCCTGCAGTGATGCAAATGGGCATGGCCGAAATTCGCAGCTCCGGCGTGAATGGCTCCCCGACGGCCGAGCGGCGGGTGTTGCTGATCGAGGATTCGGCCGTGCTCACGCGCCGGCTGGTCGATCTGCTGTCGGAGCCGGGCCGGATCGCCGTCGCGGCCAGCGCGACCACGCAGGCCGAAGCCCTGCTGCGGTTGCAGGAGAATGCCTACGACGTTCTCGTGGTCGACATCGAGTTGGCCGAAGGGAATGGTGTTGCGGTGATACGGCAAGCGCGCACCCTGTACCCGCCGGCGGGTCAGCCGTTGATCGTCGTGTTGACCAACTATGCTTCGGACTTCGTGCGGGACCATTGCTTCGCCGCGGGTGCGGACTACTTTCTCGACAAGATGCGGGATATCGCGCTGTTGAAGGCGATCGTGGTGGACGGGCGGCCGAAGTGGACGCCGTCGGCGCCGCCGAGTCACTAGCTTATGGGCGCAAATACGCCTGCGGCGCGCTGTGCCTGTCCGTCCCTGCACGGCACCCTTCGGGCCGACCTCCGGTCGTCCAAACGCGCTCCCGGCGCGTTTGTGCGCAGACATTACCCTGTCGGCCGCTGGCAAAAAGCGTGGTTTTTGCCAGCTCCGCAGTAGCGTCGTCAGGCGGGGACTGTGATCCGCAGGCGCGTACCGCTGCCGGCCGCCGAATCGATTTCGCACTGCCCCCCCAGCGTGCGCGCGCGCTGGCGCATGCCAGACAGGCCAGGCGAGGCGCCCAGCCGCTGATCCGTCGAGTCGAATCCGCAACCGTCATCGCTCAACAGCACCGCGAAGCCTTGCGGATTCGCGGTCAACAGCAGCTGAACGCGAGTCGCGCCAGCGTGGCGAATGACGTTGTCCAGGCCAGACTGCACGATGCGGAATACCGCCATCGCCGTGTCGTACGGCAGCCTCTGCGCCTCATCGGCAATATCGATCTCGCATACCAGGTGTGCCCGTGAGCAGGTCGCATCGAAGTACGTGCGCAACGCAGTCGGCAGGCCGAAGTGCTCCAAGAGGGAAGGCCGCAGTTGCTCGACGACGCGGCGTTTCAGGTCCATTGCCTCGTCCAAAACCGCCCCGAGCTGGGTGAGCCGGTCCAGGATCATCGGAGCGTCGACGCGTGACTGCAGCCACGACAGGTCCATCTTGGCGGCCGTCAGCAGGCCACCGAGGTCATCGTGCAACGTTCGCGCGAGCTGCAGCTTTTCGCGCTCGGCTACCGCCTGAAGGTAGGCCGCGAGCGTCGACAGCTCCAGCTGAGCAGCGTCTTCGGGAGGAGCCGCGGTCAGCCGTGCAGCCAGGGGTGTTCGGATTGCGTCGGTCATCTGCCTCGCGCCTTTACGCGAACCGATTTAGCAGATGCGCGCAGCGGATGCCAGTCGATCGCCCGGATTCACTCCTCGGAGCGACCCCGCCCGGGACCCAGCAGTGCGCCGAGCAGCAGTCCCACGCCGGCGCCGATGGACAGGGCCGTCCACGGGTTGTCCCTGACATAGGTCCGGGCGTTCTTGTGGAGTCGCTTGACCTTGCGCGTCGTGTTGCGTTCGAGATCGGCGAGCCGGCCCTTCGCGGAGTCGAGAACTCCGCTCATCTTGTCGCGCGCGGCCACGACAGCAGCATCGCGATCTTCGCCGACGGCGTGAACCAATTCTTCGACCTGGTGCAGCACGTTACGCAACTCATCGGCCAGGGCCGCGCTTTCGGCAGCGGTACGCTCCAGCATCATTCTCTCCTTTTTTTACGCCATCAGTACGAGCAGCATCCCAACCGTGATAGCGAGCAGTGATGTCAGGTCTCGTGTGCTCATGACTGCAAGGTGCAAGATCAGGGTCGAAGAAACCAGTCTCGTTGCAACTGCCGGTGGCACGAACTCACGCTGATAGAGATGTCAGAAGACTCCTACATTGCTCTTTTCGACCAGATGCATGCGTACTATCAGGGCCCGGTACGGGTACATAGCGCGTACATCGAGTCGAGTGCTTGAATCAGACGGAGTGGTTTATGGCCAAGATACAGGGTGAGGGCGACTATGAGTCGGCCCGGCGGTATAACTCGCGCACACGCAAGTTCGTCACGGCCAAGGGGACGGCAGCCGAACGGGGACCTCGCAACGGGCTGGATGTGACGGCCGAGCGTAAGGCGCTGAGCCGCGCGCGCTCGGGAGCGCAGGACAAGCGTGACGCAAAGGTGATGGCTTCGGGAGCCAGCGGGACGGGTCGAAAGAAGTCACCGTCGGCGCGGCGTAAGACCCACTAAGGGAAACTCTACGTTCGGGGGCCGTGCAGGTCGCGAGCCCCCAAAAGAAAGAGGCCCGCCACGCGGCGAGCCTCTTCAAAGCTGTCGCTGACCGTGAGGTCAGCTGTCGCTTACTTCGAGCCCGAGGAAGAGTCGGTGGTCGACTTCTTCGACGACTTCTTGTGATGGCCGCCCTTCTTGTGCGAGGACGACTTGGCCGGGGCCGAGGCGCTCGAGTCAGAGGCGGGAGCCGTGGTGTCAGCGGCGAGCACCGGGCCCGCGACAAACAGGGCGCCGATGACGACCGGAACGATCTTCTTGAACATGGCAGAAAACTCCAGGGACGGGTTAGTTAGTCCTGATATACAACTGCCTCGACGGCGGCCCTTGCAGCTGCCAGGCCAGCGAAGCGGCGCGTATTATGACTCGGTTTTCAGCGGTGCGTTCCAGGATCGTGTGATGTCGTGCACGGGCCACGGTTTGCCCGAGTTACAGCGTCTTAATTTGACAATCCGCTGCGGTGGGGCCGCAACGGGTCGGCTGTGCAGCCGGCAAAAACCACGCTTTTTGCCGGCGCCAACGAAGGCGATGTCCGCGAAATCGCCGCAGGCGAATTTCGCCAGTTAACTCAGTGACCGGGGAAACTCACCAGCGTGCTGACAGGAACCCCCAGTTTCTGCAGTCGCTGACGGCCTCCCAGCTCGGGCAGGTCGATCACGAAACAGGCCGCCAGGACCTCCACCCCGAGCGAGCGCAGCAGGCGCACAGCGGCCTCCGCGGTACCCCCTGTCGCCAGCAGGTCGTCGATCAGGATCAGGCGCTCGCCGGCACTGACGCCGTCCCGGTGCACCTCCATCTCGTCGACCCCGTATTCCAGGGAATACGCGACGCGGACTGTCGCATGCGGCAGCTTGCCCTTCTTGCGGATCGGCACGAAGCCGGCGCTGAGGTGATGAGCTACGGCGCCCCCGAGGATGAATCCGCGGGCCTCGATGCCGGCGACGCGGTGGATGGCCGACTCCGCCCAGGGCCGCGCCAGCTCATCCACTGCCAGGCGGAAAACCCGTGCGTTACCCAGCAGGGTGGTGATGTCACGAAACAAAACTCCGGGCTTGGGATAGTCCGGTATGGTTCGGATGGCAGAGGCGATCTCTTCCCGGGTGCTGGGGCTCACCCGGGGAAGTCTACCCCTCCGCGTGCGGCTCGAGATATTGCACGTTGAAGTACCGCCGCTCGTCGGTCCAAGCGGTCTTCGCGTCCCAACCCGCGGCACGCGCCAGTCGTGCGAAGCTCTCGGGGGTGTACTTGTGACAGTGCTCCGTCACCAGATGTTCGCCGGCGGCAAACGTCACTGTCTCGGTGCCAACCGTTACATCCTGGGTCCGCTCGCTGACCAGGTGCATTTCCATGCGGCTCGCGCCGGGCGCCCAAACGGCCTCGTGCCGGAATCCCGTCAGGTCGAAATCGGTGCCCAACTCCCGATTCAGACGCACCAGCGCGTTCAGGTTGAATTCGGCGGTGACGCCGGCGGCGTCGTTGTAGGCAGGCTCGAGGATCCCCCGATCCTTGACGAAGTCATAACCGATGAGCAGCGCACCGGTGCCGCCCGCGATGCGGCGCATCGTGCGCAGCAGTTCGACGGCTGCCGGCGGATCGAAGTTGCCGATGGTGGAGCCGGGGAAGAATACGACGACCCGGCCGGCCGCCCGCCGGGGAGTTGGAACGGCAAACGGCTGGGTGAAATCGGCGCAGACCGGCAGCACTTGCAGATTCGCGTACGACTCGCGGATGCCGCGAGCGGCCGCAAACAGGTGGGAGCGTGAGATGTCGACAGGGACGTACGCTGCAAGATCCGGCATCTGATCCAGGAGCAGCCGTGTCTTCGTGCTCGCGCCGCTGCCCAACTCCACCAGCACGGCGTCAGGTCCGATCTGCGTCGCCATCTCGCTCGCGTAGCGGGCGAGGATGTGCGTTTCGGTGCGCGTCAGGTAGTACTCGGGAAGCGCGCAGATCCGGTCGAACAGGTGTGACCCGTGCTCGTCATAGAAATACATCGGTGACAGATGCTTCGGCGCGTCCTTCAGCCCTGCCAGCACGTCGGCAATCAGGGTCTGGTCCGGAGCGCGACGCAGTCGCTGGGAAGGGTGCTGTTGGATTCTCATGCTCTCATCCGTTGCTCGAGTTCAGCCGTCCTGGGCGAGTCGTAGTCCGGTGAATTGCCAGCGCGCCGCCGGCGGAAAGAAATTCCGGTAGGTCGCGCGGATGTGGGTGTTCGGTGTGGCGCACGAGCCGCCCCGCAGAATGAGCTGATTGACCATGAACTTGCCGTTGTATTCGCCCAGCGCGCCGGTCAGGGTCTGGAATCCCGGATAGGGGGCATACCCGGAGCGGGTCCACTCCCAGACATCGCCGAACATCTGCGCCAGGGTCGAGGAGGGGCCCGGGGACTGAGGCAGCGTCCCGGACTGGGCCGTGGCCGCCGGCACCGGGTGCCAGTTGCGGCTCTCGACGAAGTTGCCGGCGCCCACGCCGTCGGCCTCGCGGGCCGCGACTTCCCACTCGGCTTCCGTTGGCAGTCGGGCCTGAGCCCAACGCGAAAATGCGTCGGCTTCGTAGTAACTGACGTGACAGACGGGTGCGTGCGGATTGATCTCACGCAACCCCAGCAACGTGAACTCCTGCTCGAGCGAGTCGGCCCAGTAGATCGGCCGGTTCCATTGCTCGCGCTGCACGATGCTCCAACCATCCGACAGCCACAGGTTCGCCCTGGTGTAGCCGCCGTCGCGGATGAACTCCCGATACTCGCCGTTGGTGACGAGTCGGCTCGCCAACAGGAAGGGCTCGAGATACGTGCGGTGGCGCGGGCGCTCGTTGTCGAAGGAAAACTCGGCGCCGTCGTGCCCGATCTCGCTGATCCCGCCGGGAAAGCGGACGAAGCGGCAGGGAGTTGGATCACCCCAGGTGCCGTTGCGCGGCGTCTCGTAGGCGGGTAACAGAGGGTTGCAGGAGAAGAGATGCTTCAGGTCGGTGAGCAGGAGTTCCTGGTGCTGTTGCTCGTGGTGCAGGCCCAGGACGATCCGGTCCCGAAGCGACTCGCCCGCCGGACCTGCCGATGCTCGAGTGAAACGCGAAGAGGCGAGGAAGGTCTGCACCTGCTCGTCGACGTGCGTCCGGTACGCAAGCACTTCCGCGACTGTAGGACGCGAGATCACGCCACGTCTTGGACGTTCGTGCATCGGGCCAACGGCGTTGTAGTAGGAGTTGAAGAGGTAGCGGAACCGGTCGTCGTAGAAGCGGTAGTCCGTGACGCCGGGCTGCAGGACGAACTCTTCGAAGAACCAGCTCGTATGTGCGAGGTGCCACTTGGTGGGGCTCGCATCCGGCATGGATTGCGCTACGTAGTCCTCGTCCTCGAGCGGCTCACAGAGCTCCACGGTCGCATCGCGGACGCTGGAGAAGTGATCGGCCAGGGGGACGCTCGCCGAAGGCGAAGTGCCCAGCGCGTCGGCCAGCCGATTGTCGAGCCCGATAGAGGCCATGAATGCCTGCAAATGGTTTGGGCCGGCCCCGCCCCGGCAGGGAAGGGGGCAGCCGAGGGGTTTTCGACCAGTTTGCCACTGACCAAGCACGATGTGTGCCCGCAGTGCAAAATCTCAAGCCCCAGGCGAAACTGAAGTGAGTGCGGGAGCGATATGCAAGCCATCGAGGCCTTGTTACAGCGATTTTCCGGGCGGGTATTGCAGGAGCCGGCGCCGGATGAGGGGGCTTTGCGCCTCATGTTCGACGCCGCGGTGCGGGCGCCGGACCACGGCCGTCTGCGGCCCTGGCGGTTCCTGGTCATCCAGGGGGAGGGGCGGACGAAGTTCGGCGGGTTGTTGGCCGATTGCGCCCGGCGCACCAGGCCGAATGCCACGGCAGAAGCGCTGGAACGAGAGCGGCAGAAGGCGTTCCGAGCTCCTCTGATCATCGTGGTAGCCGCTATCATTCAGCCGTCCGCGAAGGTTCCGGTGATCGAACAGATTCTCAGCGCAGGCGCGGCGGCACAAAACATTCTGCTCGCCGCCTTCACGCTCGGATTCAACGCTGTGTGGAAGACAGGCGACGCTGCATACGACGAGACGGTCAAAGCCGCGCTCGGTCTGGAAAGGAAGGATGCGATAGTCGGGATCATGTACGTGGGAACCGAGGAGGCGCAGCCCCCGGGGCTGGCACGTCCCGCAGCGCAGGAGTACGTGCGCACATGGGAGGGGTGAGAGGAATGAGATGGGTCGTTGCAGGCGCCGCCCTGCTGGTTACCGCAGCCGTCTGCTGTGCTCAGAGTGCGAAGGAGAAGCCTGTGTCCGGGAAAGCGGCCGTGGGCGATTTCGGCCTGGATCTGGCGACCCTGCAGCCGAGCGTGCGTCCGGGCGACGATTTCTATTCGTACGCCAACGGCAAGTGGCTCGATACGTTCCAGATCCCCGCCGATCGGTCCTCCTATGGCGCGTTCGACAAGCTCGAGGATCTTTCCGAGGAGCGGGTTCGCCAGATCATCGAGGGCGCCGCCGCGGGGCACTCCGCTGCAGGCTCGCCCGAGCAGAAGATCGGGGACTACTTCACCAGCTTCATGGACCAGAAGGCGATCGAAGCCAACGGCCTGACGCCGGTGAGCGCGGACCTGCAACGCATCACGGCGGCGAAGTCGAAGGACGACATTGCAACACTGTTCGGCTCGCCGGGCTTCGCGTCACTGTATGACGTGGATATCACCCCGGATCTGAAGGACCCCGACCGCTACAGCGTCGTCATCAGCCAGTCGAATCTCGGGCTGCCGGACCGCGATTACTACCTGAACGACGATCCGAAGCTGCAGGAGATCCGGCAGAAGTACCTGGCCTACGTCGAGCAGCTGCTGACGCTGGGCGGTGTTCCCGACGCGCACCTCAAGGCGGTCGCGATCGCGGAATTCGAGATCAGCATCGCGAAAGTACAATGGCCGATCGAAAAGCGCCGTGACGTCGAGGCAACATACAACCCGCGCACCAAGACACAACTGCTGAAGCTCGCCCCGGGATTTCCCTGGCAGGCCTTCCTGGACGCCAGTCAACTCGGGTCGCGCGAGGACCTGGTTCTGGCCGAGCTGACGGCGATTCAGGAGCTGGGCGTTGTGTTCAAGCGCACCGCGCTCGCGACGCTGCAGGCCTACCTGACGTTCCATTATCTGAGCGATCACGCGCCGTATCTGCCGAAGAGGTTGGATGAGGCGCGGTTCGGGTTCTACGGGCAGGCCCTGCGCGGCCAACCGGAACAGCGTGAGCGTTGGAAGAGGGCGGTCAGCGCCGTCGACGACGCGTTGGGCGAGCAGGTCGGGCAGGTTTATGTCGCGCAATACTTCCCGCCCGAATCCAAGGCCAAAGTGCAGCAGCTGGTGGCCAACCTGCGTGCCTCCCTGAGCGACCGCATCGATCACCTCGATTGGATGACCCCGCAGACCCGGTCCCGGGCGCACGAGAAGCTGGCGACCTTCGTGACCAAGATCGGCTACCCGGACAAGTGGAAGGACTACTCCACCTTGGAGGTCCGCCGCGACGATCTGGTCGGCAACGTCAAACGCGCGGCCCTGTGGCACTGGAATTATCTGCTCGCGCGGCTCGACCAGCCGGTCGACCGCTCGGAATGGCAGATGACGCCGCAGGAGATCAACGCTTACTACAATCCGCAGAACAACGAGATCGTCTTTCCGGCGGCGATCCTGCAACCGCCGTTCTTCGATCCCAACGCCGACGATGCGGTGAACTATGGCGCGATCGGCGCGATCATCGGGCACGAGATCGGCCATGGTTTCGACGATCAGGGCCGCAAGTTCGGTCCCGACGGGGGCCTCGAGGACTGGTGGACACCCAAGGATGCGCAGGAGTTCACGACCCGGGTCGCGCGACTGATCAAGGAGTATTCGCAGTTCGAGGCGCTGCCGGGCCTGAAGGTCAACGGCGCCAACACGATCGGCGAAAACATCGGCGACCTGGGCGGTCTCAACATGGCGCTGCACGCCTATCAGCTGTCGCTGCACGGGGCGCCGGCGCCGGTCCTGGCCGGTCTGACCGGGGAGCAGCGCTTCTTCCTGTCCTGGGCGCAGGCCTGGCGCATGAAGTTCCGCGATGGCGCGTTGCGGGAGATCGTGATGTCGGATGTGCACAGCCCGCCGCGGTTCCGGGTCAACGGCACCATGCCCAACATGTCGCAGTGGTATGCCGCCTTCGGCGTTCAGCCGGACGACAAGCTGTTCATGAAGCCGGAAGAGCGCGTAGCGATCTGGTGATGTCGGCGGCGCCCCGCAGCATCCGCTGCAGGCGCCGCTCGCTGACGGGCCTGCTGAACAGGAATCCCTGTGCTTCGTCGCAGTGATTCTCGGACAGCAGGCGTGCCTGCTCCGTATGTTCGACGCCCTCGGCGACGACCTTCAGGCCGAGGTTATGACCCAACGCGATGATGGCGCGGACGATGGTGGCGTCGTTCGCGTCGCTGGTCATGTGCTCGACGAATGATCTATCGACCTTGAGGCGATCGACCGGAAAGCGCTTCAGGTACGACAGGCTCGAGTAGCCGGTACCGAAATCGTCCACGGCGATCTGCACTCCGAGGCGCTTCAGCTCATCCAACATCGCGACCAGCTGCGGAGCGTCGTGCATCACCATGCTTTCGGTCAGCTCCAACTCGAGATAGCTGGGATCCAGTCCGGTGGTTTCCAGCACATCGGCAACGGTCCGGACCAGGGACTCCTGCCGGAATTGCCGCGGTGACACGTTTACGCAGATGACGATGGGTGGCAGTCCCGCCTCCTGCCACGCCTTGTTCTGGGCGCAGGCGCTCTGCAGCACCCATTTTCCGATCGGAACGATCAGACCGGTTTCCTCGGCGAGCGAGATGAAGCGCCGCGGGGGTATGGTTCCGCGTTGCGGGATCCGCCAACGCAGCAACGCTTCGGCGGCGACGATCCGGCCGGATCGAAGGTCGATGCGCGGTTGATAGCGCAACGCAAACTGATCGCGCTCCAACGCCCGGCGCAGGAGCGATTCCATTTCCAGGCGCTCGGTCATCAGAGCGTTGAGCTCGCGCGTGAAGAACTGGAAGTTGCTGCGGCCGCTGTCTTTGGCGCGATACATCGCGGAGTCGGCATGCTTCAGGAGAGTCTGGGCATCCTCGCCGTCATCCGGATGCAGGGCGACGCCAATGCTGCAGGTAACGTTGAACTCACCCTGCTCAATGATCCAGGGCTGTGAAACCGCCGCGAGCATTCGCTCCATGATCTGACGGACGGCGTCGGCGCCCGCGTGACCGTTGATGAGTAACACGAATTCGTCGCCGCCGAGGCGTGCAATGGTGTCGCACTCCCGCACGCACGATTGCAGCCGTGACGCCACGGCTTTCAGCAGGTCGTCACCAAACTGGTGGCCGAGGCTGTCATTGATGAACTTGAACCGGTCGAGGTCGACGAAGGCGACAGCCAGCCGGGTACCGTGCGCGGCTGCCGTCAACAACGCCTGCTCGAGGCGGTCCTGCAGCAGCGAGCGATTCGCAAGGCCGGTGAGCGTGTCGTAGTTCGCTTGATGTTCGATGCGCGCCTGGTAGCGACGGCGCTCCGTCACATCCTCGACGGTGCCCTCATATCCGGTCGCGGTGCCGTCTTCCGCAAACAGCGCGCGGGCGTTTTCGGAGATCCAGATGACGTCGCCGTTCTTACGATAGACCTGGGACTCGAAGCCGGTTACGGAGCCGCGTGCCTTGACGATTCGCATGAACTCATCGCGGCGTTGCGGATCGACGTAGAGCTGACGGCCGATATCGTGCAGCGAGCCGATCAGTTCCTGGGGCGACTCGAATCCATAGATGTGGGCGAGGGCCGGGTTGGCGTCGAGGTACTTGCCCTCGGCGGTGGTACGGAAAATTCCTTCGATCGCATTCTCGAACAGCCCGTGGTAGCGGCGTTCCGCTTCGCGCAGCGCCTGCTCGGCGTCCTTGCGCTTGGTGATGTCCTGGATCAAGCCCTCGATCACGGCAGGGCGGCCGTCCACCGCGGCGATGCCGTTACCACGTTCCCAGACCCAGCGGATCGCGCCATTCAAGTGCACGATGCGGTATTCAAGATCGAACGACCTACCGGCTTCAACTGCGCAGACGAGGGCTTCGCGCACCCAGAGTCGATCGTCCTCGCAAACGATATCTTCGAAACAGACGCTGCGATTCTGCAGCAACTCGACCGGCCGGCGGCCCGTGATCGCCTCGCAACCGGCGCTCACGAATTCGAACGTCCAGTCCGCATCCAGGCGCCGCCGATAGACCATGCCATCCACGCTGGCGAGCAGCGTGCTGAGCATCCGCGCGTCGTCCTGAGGAAGGTCCGCGACCGGAGTAATAGGGTGCGGCTTGAGTGATCGGGCTGGGTTCATTTTCGTGGCGCAACGAGAGATCGAACCCTAACAATTTGTGGCGGGTTTGCTGCTGGCGTTTCGTCACAGAACGCAGCATGAGTTCAATCCAGATGGCGTTCTCGCTCAGATGAGCGCGTCAAGGAAGACTGAGGGAGTGCACCGAGACCGTCTCGGTGCACGGAGATGGTGCGTTGGTGCGGGCGGGTGGGCCCGCGTGGTGGTGCGCCTGCGTTACCTGACGGCTTTGTAGCCGCCTGGAACGCCTGCGGGCGACAGCACAATCTGCCAAAGCTGCGTGGTCCTCGATCGGAACGACGCCGCCGAGGACAACAGCCAGAAGTGCCACATTCGCCGGAATCGCTCGCCGTAGCGGTCCGCGATCTGGGGCCACGTGCGTTCGAAGTTCTCAGACCACGCGAGAAGCGTTCGGTCGTAGAAAACGCCGAACGAGTGGATGTCCTCGACGACCCACAGTCCTTCCGCAGCTGACGTGATCTGAGCAAGCGAGGGGAGCTGGGAGTTGGGGAATATGTATTTCTCGACCCAGGGATCGGTGGCAACGGAGGAGCGGTTGCTGCCGATGGTGTGCAGCAGGAACAGTCCGTCAGGACGTAGCAACTCGCGGGCTCTCGCGAGGTATGTCCGGTAGTTGCGCACGCCAACGTGCTCGAACATGCCCAATGAATAGATGCCGTCGAAAGTGCCTGTGAGGCTTCGGTAGTCCTGGAGGCGAAAGTCGACGTCCAGGTCTTTGCAGCGTGTCTGCGCCGACTCCAATTGGTGCCGGGAGACGGTCACTCCCGTGACTGTGGCGCCGTAGCGCTCGGCCATGAACTGCGCGGCCCCTCCCCAGCCACAGCCAATGTCCAACATACGCATTCCATGTCGCCCGCCGATCTTGCGTGCGACCAGGTCTAGCTTGGCGTCTTGGGCTGCGGCGAGCGTGGTCGCGTTCTCCCAGTAGGCACAGCTGTAGATCATGCGAGGATCGAGCATCCTCTCGTACAGATCGTCGCCAAGGTCATAGTGACGCTCGCCGACCACGAATGAACGACGCGGGCTCTGCACGTTATGCAGTCGAGCTGCGAGGGAGAGGAAGGCCGCTCGTGGTGAGCGCAGATGCTTTTCGATGTCGCTCTGCAGGACGCGAGTCAGCATCTCGTCGAGCTGGTCGCAGTCCCACCAGCCGTCCATATAGGACTCGCCGGCACCGAGCGAACCGTGAGCCAGAACGCGGTGGAACATCCGCTCGTCATTGACGCGGATGTCCCAAGGGCGAGAACCACCAAGCCGGACGTCCGCAACGGCAAGGAGTTCGCGTAGGGCGCGTTCGGATGAGTTCGCGCTGTGTGTGCCGGAGCCTGCTTCTCGCGACAGCGTCGGCGCAATACCGTGTTCTGCCACTTCGGTCCCCTTTACTTGTTCTTGCAGACCAGTCGAGCCTTAACCATAGCGCGCAGGCCGTCTGTATGACCAGTAGGTGACAGGCGGCGGATTGTAGGGCGGTTATCGCCCAGCCCGAGCTTAGGCTGCGTGCCGGGTCGTCCAGGGACAGGGGAGAAAAAGGCCAGTGAATTAAGGCAGGTGGGGGTCGGTGGCAACGGTCGGCAGCTCCGCGTTGATAGGCTGCCTTTCCAGCAAGTGCCGCTCCGCAGGTGGCTCCTTGCCGCGGTGGAACGCCAGCACCCGACGCTCGGTGTCCTGGTCCGCCACTGTCAGGCGGTGGTGCCTACGCAGGTGCTCGACCCAGCTCGGGCTGTGGTAGCGCTCGACCCATGCCTCGGGATCAGACGTATCCTGCATTAGCGTCCACCGTCTCGCGCCATCACGACGACGGATTCGCCGCAACTCACTCATTTCCAGTAGGAAGCGCTCGGTGTCAGCGGGAGCGATGCGGTACTCGATCATCACCACGATGGGCCCTGCATCGGGTACGCGATCGATCTCCGCTTCCTGGGCCGCGGAGAAGGTGCGGAGCGGATTGAGGTCCAGCCCCTCGGGCTGCGGCAGGGACCACTTGCGTCCCAGCAGGGCCGACACGCACATGAGCCCACCGGCACTGCTGAGCGTCTGGGTGAGCGAAATGCGACTAGCCGTTTCACCCCAGAGCCAGCTGCCGATCGCCAGACCGCCGAAGGTCACCATCTGGTAAATCGCGATCGTCCGGCCTACGACCCATCGGGGGGACGACACTTGCACCGTGACGTTGAAGGTCGACAGCGCGATCACCCATGAGGCACCCGCGATCATGAGCGCGATCATGCTGATCGCGTGCCAGGAACTGGCTGCGACCATAAACGTCCCGACGCCGAACCCGACCGTCGCGACAGTCGCCACCCGCTCATTCCCGTGGCGAACGCGCAAGGAGGAGCTGAAGAGGGCACCAACGACTGCCCCCGCTCCGAACGCCGCGTACAGGACGCCGTACGTCACTGCGCCACCGCCTATGAGGTCGCGAGCGATAAGCGGCAAGAGCGCCCAGATCGTGCTGCCGAGCAAACCGAAGACGAAACCTCGCACCAGAACTCTACGAATGTCCGGCGAAAGTCGCGTGTAGCGAAGGCCAGCGCTCATGGCCATTCCAATGCGCTCGGGCGGTAGGAATCTCGGTGTCCGTGGCCGATGCCACGTCACAAGTACCGTAATGAGCGCGACGTAGGACAGACAGTTAGTCAGGAAGGCCGCCTTGGCACCTGCGGCGGCGACGATGACTCCACCGATTGCAGGTCCGGCGATACGCGCGAGGTTGTAGCCGAGACTATTCAGCGACACGGCGGCGCTGATGTCAGCGCGAGGTACTTGTTCTCCCACCGACGATTGCCACGCAGGCGCGAACAGCGCTGATCCACATCCAATGAGAAACGTGAACGACAGCAGGACCCACGGTGTGATGTGACCGAGGAACGCCATCGTTGTCAGCGTGGACGACATGCTGAACAGGATGATCTGTGCGATCAGCATCACGACTCGGCGATCGAAGATGTCGGCGATGGCACCCGCCGGCAGCGAAAGCAACATGATCGGCAACGCCGTCGAGGCTTGCACGAGTGCGACCATGTCCGCGGAAGGCGCCAACGAGGTCATGAGCCACGAGGCACCGACGGCTTCAATCAGTCCGCCGAAATTCGAGACCAGGCTCGCGGGCCAGATGGACGCGAAGGCGCGAGAGTGGAACGGCGCAAGCGTCGGCGAATCTCGTAGCGAGCTTGGCAACAACGAGTACAGGCGTGAGCGCGCGGTCACGTCGCGAAAATCCTAGGGCTCGAATCGCAACATTGGGGGCGGGAGATTGTAGCAGGTGGCGCGCGCGTCGCGTTGTCGACCGCGAGGCTGAATGGGCACTGAATACCGGAAAAATAGGCCAAATGCGAAACTTTGACTGCTTCGCCACGTTCCAATTACACGCAGGAACGAGGAGGACCGCCATGTACGTTGACAGAACGCACTTGGGTAGAAGCGAAGTGATGGCTCGTGGAGGCCGCGGACTGGTGGTCGTCGGGCTGCACGTTGCCGTCATCTACATCATCGCGACGTGCATGGGAATCATTCACGCCCCGGCGATTGTTCAACCGCTGCAGGCCATGATCATCGAGTCGACACAACAGTCGAAGCCCGTACAGCCGGTGGTGTCGAAGCCGCAGCTCGAGCAGCCGGCACTGGACGTGCAGATCGCTGATCCGCAGCCGCAGATTGACGTGCCTGTTGAGACGAACACGGCGCCTGACCCGGATGCGACTCAGACGATTTCGGACGCAAATCTCCAGGTCACGCGTCGCGTCGAGCCCACCTACCCTCCCGCGTCGCGTCGAGCGGGGGAGCAAGGTAGCGTCGTTGTGAACGTGCTGGTGGACGAGCGAGGCCACCCGCAGCAGGTGAAACTGCAGAACAGCAGCGGCTACGACAAGCTCGACCAGGCGGCCCTGCAGGCCATCCAGCGGTGGGTGTTCAACCCGGCCGTCCGGGGATCGCAGAAAGTCACGGCATGGACGACCGTCCGCGTGACCTTCAAATTGGAGAATGCGTGAGTGAGGGGGCTTCGGCCCGGGGCAGGCCGCAAAAGGGGCGTAGCCCGCGCTGCGTTCGCAGCGCCTTTTGCGGCCGGCAACGGAGCTGATGTCCGCGCAAAGCGCCTCGGCGACTTTTGCGCCAGTCTAGAAGGGCTTCACGACCGCCAGAATCACGATTGCGATCAGCAGCACCGACGGCACTTCATTGAAGATCCGATACCACCGCTGCGAATACTGATTGCGCCCCTCGCGCAGCGCGACCATCAGCTGCCGGCACCAGATGTGATACCCGATCAAAAGCCCCACCAGAGTGAGCTTGGCGTGTAGCCACCCGGACTGCATGTAGGCCGGAAACGTGGCCACCATCGAAATCCCGAAGAGAACGGTCAGCGTTGCGCCGATGGTCATGATTCCGAACAGGCGTCGTTCCATGACTGCGAAGCGCTCGAGGCTCGCCGCGTCGGTGGCCACCGCGTGGTACAGGAAGAGGCGGGGAAGGTAGAACAGCCCGGCGAACCAGGTCACCACAAAAACGATATGAAACGCCTTCAGCCACAGCAGCATCGGTTTTAGACCCCCAGGGAAGAGAGGAGGGCCGCATCGCGGACGTCCGGCGCGAGGGCCGCATGGGGCCACCCGGCCGGGCGATAAACGGACGCGCGCCCAGACCCGCGATCAACCCATACCAGCTATCAATAAGGACCCTTTGCCAGCCAGTATCGGTGGACGCTACATTGTGCGCCCGATTTTTCCGCCGCCATACGAGAAAGAGATCTGATGTCCTCTTCCACTCCGACGAAGACGCCCAGCAACATCGAAATCGCTCAACAGGCCAAGATGAAGCCGATCGTGCCCCTGGCACGCGAGCGGCTCGGAATTCCCGAGGAGTCCCTGGAACCCTACGGCCGGTTCAAGGCCAAGATCTCTCTCGACTTCATCAACACGCTGAAGGATCGGCCGGACGGCAAACTCGTGCTCGTCACCGCGATCTCGCCGACGCCCGCGGGTGAGGGCAAGACCACCACGACGGTCGGCGTAGGCGACGCGCTGAATGCGATCGGCAAGAAAGCGATTATCTGTCTCCGCGAGCCGGCTCTCGGCCCGGTCTTCGGCATGAAGGGTGGCGCCGCTGGCGGCGGTTACGCGCAGGTCGTTCCGATGGAGGACATCAACCTCCATTTCACAGGCGACTTTTCTGCGATCGCGCTGGCGAACAATCTGCTCGCCGCGCTGATCGACAACCACATTCACCAGGGCAACCAGCTCGGATTTGACGTACGTCGGATCGCATGGCGGCGGGTGGTGGACTGCAATGATCGCGCGTTGCGCGATATCGTGATCGGGCTTGGTGGGCCGGGGAACGGCTACCCGCGTCAGGACGGCTTCGACATCGTCGTGGCGTCCGAGGTCATGGCGATCTTCTGTCTCGCCACCAGCCTGGCGGACCTGAAGGAGCGTCTGGGCAAGATCGTTGTGGGCTATACGGCCGCTCAGAAGCCGATTCTGGCGAGCGATCTCAAGGCGCACGGTGCAATGACCGCGCTGCTGAAGGACGCTCTGCAGCCCAACCTGGTTCAGACGCTCGAGAACAACCCGGCATTCATTCACGGCGGACCGTTCGCCAACATCGCTCACGGCTGTAACTCTGTGATGGCGACCACCACGGCGCTCAAGCTCGCTGACTACGTGGTCACCGAGGCGGGCTTCGGTGCTGACCTCGGCGGCGAGAAGTTCATCGACATCAAGTGCCGCAAGGCGGGCCTGCGCCCCGCGGCTTCGGTCATTGTGGCGACGATCCGCGCACTGAAGTACCACGGCGGTATCGAAGTGCCCGAGCTCGGCAAGGAAAACCTGGAGGCCCTCGAGAAGGGTCTCGTGAACCTCGAGCGCCACATCGAGAACATCAACAAGGTGTTTGGCGTTCCGTGCGTAGTGTCGATCAACTCGCGTCACGAGGACACTGCTAAGGAAACTCAGCTGCTGATCGACCGCATGTCCAAGCACGGCGTGAAGGTCATTCACGCCAAGCACTACGCCGAGGGAAGCAAGGGCGCTTTGGAAGTCGCGAAGGAAGTCGTGCGTCTGTGCGAGCAGCCGAGCAAGGTCAACTTCGCGTACGAAGATTCGACGCCGCTGTGGGACAAGATGAAGGCGATTGCGACGAAGATCTACCACGCGTCCGATATCACCGCGGACAGCAAAGTGCGTGCGCAGATCAAGCAGCTGCAGGAAGCCTACGGTCACTATCCCATTTGCGTGGCGAAGACCCAGATGTCCTTCTCGACGGACCCGAAGTTGCGCGGCGCACCGTCGGGCCACGTGGTCAACATCCGCGAGGTGCGGTTGGCTGCAGGTGCCGAGTTCATTGTGATGATCTGCGGCGACATCATGACGATGCCGGGTCTGCCGAAGGTTCCGGCCGCGAACTCGATCGACATCGACGAGCACGGGAAGATCGTCGGCTTGTTCTAAACTGAAGAGGGGTTGGGCTCAATTCAATGGGCCCAACCCTTTTCCTTGGCGGCGGCCTCGCCGCTCGCGTCCAACGGATCCCCCGCCATCTCCTCATCGACCGCCTGGGCTATCGCCTTTGGCATC
>FTEY01000631.1_pt1 | contig 32713 bp, 27 predicted proteins | sample 1640321 | NCBI WGS metagenome assembly FTEY01 (sample SAMEA3914816, study PRJEB12502) | metagenome | biome: forest; material: soil | place: USA | collected 2011-09-16 | depth 0.3 m
CCGATCCGGCAAGCACCGGAACTGAGAGCAGGCCGGTCCCGATGACCCCAATCGCGAACAGTCCGAAAGCCCACACGCCGGCGATCGGACGGAGGGCTTGCGCGGCTTGAGCGGCCGTTCCGATCTCCCGAGTACCGCCGACGTGGAGCGTAGCGGCGAAGGTAACGAGAATGGCGAGGGCCACCAGATTGGAGACCGCCATGCCAAGCAGCGTGTCCACACGGATTCGCGCCAGCGCGTCGGGTGCCTGGTGCGGAGACTCGAGCAACGGCTCGCGAAGCGGCAGCGCTTTCGTGTCCTCGACTTCCTGCGCGGCCTGCCAGAAAAACATGTATGGGCTGATGGTCGTGCCGAGGATGGCAACGACGGTCATCCAGAAGTCGCGGGAGCTTTGCCAGCGGGGCAACACGAGTCCGGCCAACAACTCGCCCCACGGGACACGCACGGCGAATAGCGTGCCGAAGTACGCAACCAGACTCAGGGTCAGCCACTTGAGCACAGTCACATAACGTGTGTGCTTCAGGAAGACCTGCCCACCGATGCACACTCCGCCGAATAGTATGACGGCAAGCCAGGCGGGAACCGGAACTAACAGGCGCACGGACTGTGCCATCGCGCCCAGATCGGCGCCGATGTTCAGCACATTCGCACAGAACAGCAGGGCTACGATGCCGTGGAGAACGGCATGGGGGTAATGTTGGCGCAGATTGCCCGCAATACCCTGCCCTGTCGTGCGGCCGATGCGCGCGCAAATGGCCTGAATCGCCACCATCAGCGGATAGGTGACAATCAGAGTCCATCCCAGGCCAAAGCCGAACTGCGCGCCGGCCTGCGCGTAAGTCGCGATCCCGCTGGGATCATCGTCCGCGGCCCCGGTGACCAGCCCGGGGCCTAACAGTGCCCAGAAGCGGGGCTTAGTGTGTGCGATCGTACCGGGCCGTCCGTGCGACCCCTCGCTCCTGGCGATTCGTACTACGGGATCTGCTGCGTTGGCCGGTCGAGGATTCCCCGTCTGGCTCCTCTCCCATCAGATCCGTCTTGCGCGCCGCGAGTTGCTGACCCAATGTGTCGAGATCCATCTCGGACTCACGGGCCTTGGCGAACATGCCGTCCCGCTTTTCCTCTTCGTTGACATGATGCTTGATCATCTCGGACAGCACCTTGACCTTGGCGCCATAGTAGTCGTCGTCAGGGCCTGAGGCTTCGATCTCTGCGATGAGCTTCTTCGCGGCCTCATGCTCGACCTCAGCCTCGTGGTGAATGTCCTCATCATCCGTCGCTTCGAGGAAGGCGGGGTAAAAGATCTCGTGCTCGATCTGTGTATGGACCTCGAGCGCCTTACAGATCTGCCCTGCGAGGGACTGCTTGCGGCTGGCGGAGTTAGTGCCTTCGAACTGTTCGAACCATGCCTCTACCTGACGGTGGTCCGCCTTCAGAAGCGCGATGGCGTCGTTGGTGGACGTCCGACGCGGGGCTGCGCGGCTCGAGGCGCGTCCGCGCGCCCTACCCCCATTTGCCCGCGAACTCTTGCGCGCGGTCTTTCTTGCCTTGGCCATATCTCCTCCCGATGAGTTGCTGAGCACTGTTACCTTAATGGCCGGACCCCGCACGCGCCGTCAGGTTTGCGGGCATTCTGCAGTCAGTCCCGTCCTACAGGAGGGACACCCAACCTGCTCTTGAGCGTTGATCGCCATCGGGCTCGAACCGTGGCTCTCGAAAATGAGGAGATCGACGTGAAGCGCAAGCAACTCAGGTTTGGTAAGGGCTTTCGAATCGCCCTGGGTAACCGTCGCACACAAGCTGCTGAGATGGTGATCGCTTCCGGCGACGCTGAGGGCGGGCCCGGCAACCGCCACCGAGGAGCGGACCAGTGGCTGTTCGTAGTCTCGGGTTCCGGCACCGCTGTCATACAGGGTCGGCGCTATTCCCTACGGGAAGGCACTTTGCTGTTGATCGAGCACGGCGATCAACACGAGATCCGCAATACGGGACGCACTCTGCTGAAGACATTGAACTTCTACAGTCCTCCTGCGTATACGAAGAATGGAGATGAGCTGCGGCGCGCGCGGCCGTGAACGAGATAACGGTCCGCCGCTATCCTGCCCCACGCGCAGGGTGCCAGCGCCTGCCTGCAGGGCGGCTAGTCAGACTTTCCGCTCAGCTGTAACAGACTCGCGACGCCGGCGATCAGCTCCCGGGCTTCCACCGGCTTCGCCAGATGCATGTGGTACCCCGCGAGCAACGAGCGTTGCCTGTCTTCCGAGCGCGCGTAAGCCGTGACGGCGATTGCAGGGATCGGCCGATCGCGCGTGGCATCGAGCAGTCGGACGCGACGCAGCAGCTCGTAGCCGTCCATATGGGGCATGCCGATGTCGCTGAGCAGAATGTCGAATCGCTCCTCCCGCAGCGCTTCCAGCGCTGCCCCGGCGCTCCCGACGCAAGTCGGACGAGCCCCTCGGCCCTCGAGGATCCGCCCAATGAGTGCCCGGCCATCCGGCTCATCGTCCACGATCAGGATTCGGGCTCCATCCAGGCGCGGCAGCTCCGCTTCGTCCGGCGGCTCGCCAGCGAGCGCCTGCGCGTTGTCAGCGGAATCCTCGCCCCGGACGTGAGACACCGGGAGCGCGACGATGAAGGTGCTGCCCTGGTTCTCTCCCGGACTCTTCACTCGTACCGACCCGCCGTGCAGCTCTACCAGAGTCCGGACGATTGACAGACCGAGGCCGAGGCCGCCGTAGCGGCGCGTGATCGACGGGTCTCCTTGCCGGAACCGGTCAAACACGTAGGGGAGGAATTCCGGGCGAATGCCCACGCCCGTATCCTCAATGACGATCTCGACGTGCGAGTTGACGCGTTCCAGGACGACCTGGATTCGCCCGCCGGACGGGGTGAACTTCACGGCGTTCGACAGGAGATTCCACAACACCTGTTGGAGACGGTTGGGGTCGCCTCGCACCCGTCCGATCGTTGAGTCCAGAATCGACTGCACGCGGATGTGCCTCGCATCCGCCGTCTGGCGAATGCCATCCAGTGCAGTGCGAACCACCTCGTGCAGCTGCAGCGGCTGGACCTCCAGGTGAATCTTGCCGGAAATGATCCGGCTCATGTCCAGCAGATCGTTGACGATCTGCGTTTGCGCTCGCACGTTGCGCTCGATGGTCTCGAGGCCCCGGCGCCGATCCTCCTCGCTGATGCCTCTTTCCTGCAGCAACGTTGCCCAACCTTGAATCGCATTCAATGGCGTCCGCAGCTCGTGCGACAGCGTCGCGAGAAACTCGTCCTTGAGATGGCCCAGACGCTCGGCCTCCGAGCGAGCCTGGCGCTCCGCTTCCACCGCCTCCTTCAAACGCTGCTCCTGATCCTTCAGCGCCTGAAACATACGGATGTTTCCCATCGCGATCGACGCGTGAGTCGCGATGCCGACGGCCAGCCGCTCGGCGCGCTCGGTAAACACTCCCGGTTCGGGGTGACCGAAGAACAGTCCGCCGATGACCTCGCCGCTATGGAGCGTCACCGGCACTGCAAGGTAGCTGCAGACTGGCAAGTGGTCTGGGGGCATTCCGGTGTATGGCGCGTTCTTGCCGTACCGCGGGTCCTTGCGAATATCGTCGCTGCGCACGATTCCATCACCCCGAAAGGTCGGGCCGAAGACCTCTGTGTTGCGAGGCATCGGGAACTTCTCGAAGCTCTCGCGGGCGGCCCCGGAGAGGGTATACAACCAGTAGGATTCGTCCTTGACCACGTTGTAGAAGAATGCCCCGAAGGCGGCGCCGGTCAACTGAGTGGCCGCATCCGTCACGAGCTGCACGATCCGCTCGAGATCCAACTGAGTTGCGATCGCCTTGCCGATGTCGGCAAGGGCTTCACGTGCGTGTGCCTCTTCTTCGAGCGCCCGCTCAGCCCGCCGCCGGTGACTGATGTCATGGGCGATCTTGGCGGCGCCCACCACTCGACCGTGTGTGTCGAGCACCGGTGAGATGGTCACGGATAGCTCGAGCCGTTGACCGCTCTTGTGCAATCGGATCGTCTCGAAGCGATCGACTCGGTGGCCCCCTCGGAGCTGGGCGAGGATCGCGTCTTCCTCATGCTGTAGCTCGGCAGGAATGATGGTCAGGATGGGCTTCCCGATCATCTCCCTGGCGGAATAGCCGAACAGGCGTTCCGCCGCACCGTTCCAGGAGGTGACGATGCCGTCGAGGGTCTTGCTGACGATAGCGTCCTCCGAGGTCGCCACCAGTGCAGCCAGGTGCGCCCGCACACCCTCGAGTTCGGTGTCGTCTGTCGCGCCCGCAGTCGACTGTCCGTAAGTCGGATCTTGTGGCTGAGTCATAATCCTCGGGAGAAAACACCCGCCGCCTGGGGCCTGTGGGTGCCTCTGATTCGAGAGGCGGCGCTTCATCCTAACGCAATTGCATCGCAGTGTCCCAAGGTTGGAACAAGCGCAAATCTGGGGAATTGTGCAGGTCACGCTGCGAGGAATCATGTCCGGCGCGAAGCTTGCCGACCGCATGAAGGTCTCCCTCGATGAGCTGCGCATGCAGGTGTTGGGGGCACAGGTCCTGTTCGGATTTCAGTTTCAGAGTCTGTTTCAGCCGGATTTCAACCAGGCTGCGCCGGCGGAGCGCTGGGCGGACGCCGCCGCCCTCTCCTGCCTCCTCGCGACCTACGTCGTTCTCGTCGTTGCCCCCGCGCAGCACCGCCTCGTCGAACGAGGGCAGCCCAGTGTGCGTCTGCTCAATGTCAGCAGGCATTGCGCGCAGATTGCCCTTGCGGCAACGGCTGTCGCGCTGGGTTGCATCGCATTCGCCATCGCTCGACATCTCCGTCTTGCGCACGCCCTCTCCACCGGACTGGTCTGTGCAGTCACGGCTTTGGTCGCCTGGTTCGGCTGGGCCGCACTTCCGGGCCGCTCCCCGCCAGCCCCCCTGAAAGTGAGCCCGCCGGAGCACGCCATGGCTGATCTACATCAAAAAATCGAACAAATGCTGATCGAGGCCCGGGTGGTACTCCCCGGCGTCCAGGCACTGCTCGGCTTCCAGCTCATCGTCGTGATGACGCAGGCGTTCGACCAACTTCCGGCGATCTATCGGGGCTTGCACCTGGCAGCCTTGGCGCTGAACGCAATCTGCATGCTGCTGCTGATCGCGCCCGCCGCCGTGCACCGGATCGCCTTCGCGGGCGACGACGATCCCCGCTTCCACCGGATTGGCACGATACTCGTGAGCGTGGCGCTGCTTCCTTTGGCTGCGGCAATTGCCGGCGACGTCTTCATTGCGTTCTGGAGACTGTTCGCGAGCCCCGCGGTTGCCGCGTCCGCGGCCGTGTGTGCGCTCGCGCTCTGCCTCGGCTGTTGGTATTTGTTGCCCTGGGCCGTCCGGGCGCGGATGTCTTGAGCGCGACAAGGTATACGACCTGCTTGATCCTCATCGTGTTGGTTGCATGGAAGAAGGCTCATGGATCCCTTCGACTCCGGCGCCCTCTCGCGCCGCCACGGCAACCGCCCCGACCTCGAACTCCCGCGCGCAGGCAGGTGAACCCGCTATGGACGACCCCCGGACGAAATATCCCACGCCACCGTTCAAGGAACAGTCGCAGTCCTGGCCCGGCCTCGCCGGACAGATGGATCCGAAGCCCGATCATGGTGAGAAGACCTATCGGGGCTCCGGTCGACTCGTGGGTCGCAAGGCGCTGATCACCGGAGGTGACTCAGGCATGGGTCGCGCAGCCGCCATTGCCTACGCCCGTGAAGGTGCGGACGTCGCGATCAACTACTTCCCGACCGAGGAGCCTGACGCCCGTGAAGTGATTCAACTGATCAAGGAGGCCGGGCGAAACGGCGTGCCGATCCCCGGCGACCTGCGGGACGAGGCTTTCTGCCAACGTCTGGTCGCCGAGGCGGTCCAGAAACTCGGCGGGCTGGACATCGTGGTTTGCAATGCCGGGCGACAACAATCGCATGCCTCCATCGCCGAGCTCAGCAGCGAGGACTTCGACGCCACGATGAAGACCAACATCTACGCGCCCTTCTGGATCATCAAGGCGGCGCTGCCGCATCTGAAGGCCGGCTCCAGCATCATCGGGACGACCTCGGAGCAGGCATACGACCCCTCCCCCGACCTGTACGACTATGCGCAGACGAAGGCCGCTACGATGAACTACGTGAAGTCGCTCGCCAAACAGCTTGGCGGCCGCGGCATCCGCGTGAACGGCGTGGCTCCGGGGCCCATCTGGACGCCTCTGCAGATCAGCGGCGGAGCCTCGGTGCAGAAATACAAGTCGTTCGGGAGCGCGACCGTGTTCGGCCGGCCCGGTCAGCCCGCGGAATTGGCTTCGATCTATGTTCAACTGGCCGCCAGCGATGCCAGCTTCGCGACCGGCAACATCTACGGCTCCGGCGGCGGCCAGGGCCAACCATGAGCGGCGGGCCGCTCTGGCGGCCTTCCCGCGGTCGGCCGCCGCGGGCTACGCCTCACTTCTTCTTTCGGGCCGTCCGTTTGCGGGGTACTTTGGCGCCGGAGCGGCGCGCTTCCGACAGCCCAATGGCGATCGCCTGCTTCTTGCTCTTGACCCTGCGACCGGAGCGCCCGGACTTGAGGGTGCCTGCCTTGCGCTCGTGCATCGCGCGTTTGACCTTGCTCTGTGCCTTCTTGCCGTAACGAGCCATCGCAAGTCCTCCAAACCAATGCGTCGCGTTGGTCCCAGCACGAAATGCGCCCGAGCGATCTGCCAGCCGCGGGACTGCAGGATATCGAGCGCCTGCTCCATCAGCTCGTTGACTTCCAACGTCTCGCCAGCATTGCGGATGGGAGCCAGCGGATTGCGCAACTCATGGCCCAGCATGGCCAGAAACTCATCTTTTTGCCGATCGGCGCGTCGGAGCGCTTCTTCGACCTGCCGCCGGTCGGTCACGTCCATGATCACACCGACGACGCGGAGCGCGCGACGTGGCGTGACTGTCTCGTCGAACAGCGTTCTGGCTCGATTTACCAGCCAGCGCGTTTCGCCGTTGTCGGCTCGAATGACCCGGAACTCCTCGGCGAACAGACCGCTATCGGCCGGATCCAACGAGGCGTCGATCGCCGACCGAATCCGGCCCCAATCCCCGGGGTGAATCACCTCCTCGATCGTCCGCAGCGACACAGGCTGGTCCGAGGCCACGCCCGTCAACGCGTAGACCTCTGGTGCCCACCACAGCCGATCCGCTATCCTGTCGTAGCTGTGAACGCCAAAATGCGCGGTCTCAATCGCCAGTCTCAGCCGCTCCTCACTGGTTCGCAGGCTGTCCTCCACCTGCTTGCGGGCGCTCAGGTCTACTGCGAATAACACTCCGACACCGGCTCGATCATCGAACCGCCCGCCCCCGAGCAGTAGCGGAATCAGCCGGCCGACCTTGTGTCTGAAGTTTCTCTCGTACGGCGCGTAGTGCCCACGCTGCTTCAGCTCCTCATACGCCTGATCATCCCGCTCGCGGCCCTGCGGGGAGACGATATCCACCCAGTGCAGGCGCCGCGCAAGCAGCGCCGTCTCGGCGCGGGCGCGCTCGAGGCTCGTCCACGTCCGCGCGGCAACATCCTCAACGAGGGTTATCTCGTCCTGAGTCCAATTGTGAACACCGCGCGTCGTCACGGATATGATCCAGGACAAGTTGCTCGCCCCGGACCATGGGCGCTGCGACGAATGCCCGGATTTCAAGGCTGCGGAGCGTCGCCTTGGACTGTTCACTGAGCAGCGGGGACCTGTCGGTATCACAAACTGCGATGACCTGCCCCGAGTGCAACGCTTGGACGATCTCCCGGAACAGATCGATCTCGTAGTCTCCGGTCCCCGGACATTGCCCCGGCGCCGAGTGATCGGCATGGACACGCAAGGTCCCGGCCGCTTCCGACACCTCCGCATACAGGGCTCGGTCGATCTCGAGATGCTGCGCCAGCCTGCTTGCGACATGGCTCTGGATACGCCTCGGGTCGAGCATTCCCCGCAGCTCGTCGCTGAGCTTCAGCAGAAAGCCCTGCCGCTCCGCCGCTCTTCTGACCGTGATCTCTTCCGCGAGCTTGCGATCACGTATGTCCAGACCGACCACGATGAATTTGATCAGCGAGCCGGCAGGTGAAAAGACCGGCACGGCGCGTACGTTGGTCCAGTGATGAGCTCCGGTGCGTGTCTGCAGCCGCAGTTCGATGTTCAGGGCGGCCTGCCCTGCCACCAACTGGGTCCATTGCAGCTTCGCCCCCGCACGATCCTCCGGGTGCACCGCATCGAGCCATCCCTCTCCAATGAACTGGGCGACGGACTGGCCCGTGAACGCGCGCCAGGACGGGCTGTCCTGCACGACAAGCCCCTTTGGATCCGTTTCCCAGATGGCTTGGGCAACACAGCGCAGAAGCGCCAGACCATATTCCTTCGCAAGCGCGCATGCCTCGTCCCCGTTCGAGGCAGACTGAGCGACGTACATTCCTGACGTGCAGCGCATGGCAGCGGGTCTTCACGACCGTTTCCTCTCCAACACGGGAGAGTTCCAGGTGTTCCACGGGATCCAACACGGGTACGCGGCGTGCGTCGCAGCTCACCGTGCCGACGCGACTTGCACTAAAACCGCCGATTCAACCGATGCTCGCCACGCTCGCGGATGAGCTGCCGGCCGGCGACTTCTTGTACGAACCCAAGTGGGACGGCTTTCGCGCCATCGTCTTCCGTGATGCGGACGGGGTGTACCTGCAGAGTCGGGATGCGCGCCCTCTGGATCGGTACTTTCCCGAGCTGCACGAAACCTTGATCAAGAGGCTTCCGGGAAACTGCGTCGTAGACGGGGAGATCGTCATCGCGACCGAGCACGGCCTTGACTTTGATGCACTCCAACTACGGTTGCACCCGGCCGCCTCGCGAGTCGCAAAGCTTGCGAAAGAGACGCCCGCCTCATTCGTGGCTTTCGATCTGCTCGAGCTCGGCAAGCGCGATCTCACCCACGAGTCTCAGGAGTCGCGCCGCATGGCCTTGGAACAATTGCTCGCGAAGGCAAAGCCCCCCATCCACGTCACGCCCGCCACGCGAGACTACGCCACAGCCGTTGGGTGGCTTTCACGCTTCGAAGGTGCAGGTCTCGACGGTGTGGTAGCCAAGCTGGCCAGCGGCGAATACCTGCCGGGCAAACGCGCCATGATCAAAGTCAAGCATGCCCGCACCGCCGAATGCGTCGTAGCCGGATTTCGCTGGCACAAAACCGGTAAAAACGCGGTCGGCTCGCTGTTATTGGGGCTCTACGACGACAACGACATCCTGCAGCACGTGGGCGTCACATCATCGTTCACGATGGCGCTGCGCCAACAGCTCGCCGAAGAGCTCGAACCCCTTCGTCAGAATGCGATGAAGAAGCCCCCCTGGCGCGAATGGGCCGGGGCCGCCGGCGAATCGAGCCGCATGCCGGGAGCCCAGAGCCGCTGGAGTGCCGGTAAGAATCTGGCTTGGGAGCCGGTGCGAATCGAACGCGTCTGCGAAGTGAGGTATGACCACATGCAGGGAGATCGATTCCGGCACGCGACGCATTTCCTGCGCTGGCGACCCGACAAGCTGCCGCAGGGTTGCCGTTACGATCAGTTGGAAGTCACGAAGCCCTACGAGCTCGAGCGGATATTCGCGGAGGAGTCACGGCGTACCCTGCCAGTCGCCGCCCAGAGCCTTGTATAGCGACACTCCAGCCTGACCCAGCGCCAGGCGACTTTGGACCAGCTGGTTTTGCGCATCGAGCAGCGTCGACTCGGCGTTCAACACATCCAGAAACGGCACCACTCCGTTCTGGTACTGCGCCCTGGCGATCGTCAACGACGACTGCGCAGCCCGCTCGGCGTCCTGAAGAGATCCGAGTCGTTGTTGTTCGGCACCGAAGCGGGCGAGCGCGTCCTCGCTGTCCTGCAACGCAGTCAGGACCGACTTCTGATATGCAAGATAGGCTTGCTGGCGCTGCTCCTCTTTGGCCCGGACATTCGCCCGCCCCCGACCGGCCTGAAACACCGGCCACCGGATCAGGCCGATGCCGGCCCGAGTGAAATTGCGTGACGAGACCAGACCGCTCAGGGAGTCGCTCGCATAGCTCGCCGCGGCGATGATGTCGAACTTCGGATACAGGCTCGCTACGGCAACGCCAACCTCGGCGGTCGCTCCTTCCAGCCGGCGTTCCGCCGTCCGAACGTCGGGACGGCGCCGCAACAGATCAGACGGCATGCCTTCGGGCAGACTCGTGGGAATGCTTGGAAACTGTTCAGCCGTCCGGGCCAGCTCCTGCGGTATGTCCTCGGGTACTCTGGCCAACAGCACCGTCAGGGACCGCATCATCGCCCGCTCCTCGGATTCGAGGCTCGGCAACTGAGCCTGCGTCGCGGCCAGTTGGGCGCGCTGTCGATTGACGTCGAGCTCCGAAACGAAGCCCGCCTTCCGCCGCGCATCCGTGAGACTCAATGTCTGCTGCTCCCGATCGATCGTATCCCTGAGGATCTTGAGGCGCTCGCGTGTCGCGCAAAGACTCAGATAGTCCACCGCCACCTCTGCGGACAAGGAGACTTGCGCATCGCGCAGCTGCCACTCGGAAGCTTCCTCTGCGGCGCGCGCCGCTTCCACGCCCCGACGCACGCCGCCAAAGACATCGAGCTCCCAGGTTGCATCGAATCCCGCGGAGAAGAGCTTGAGATTGGTGGCGGAGTTGCCCTGACTGGTCGGCCCGCCGCCGCCCAGCGCACCCAAGGGGTTCGAGTTGGCGTGCAGATTCACGGCAGCACCCGTCGCACTCACCTGGGGAACTCCCGTGGCCCCCGCAATGATGAGTTGGTCACGCGCTTGACGAATTCGGGATGCGGCGGTTTGCAGATCGAGGTTCGATTGCAGCGCCTGCTGCACGAGCGACTGCAGCTCGGCATCGCCGAATTGCCCCCACCATTGGATCAGAGTGGACCGCTGACCTTCGCTACGTTCGACGAACTCAGATGGCACATCCATGTGAGGTGGAGAGTAGTTGGGACCGACCGTGCAGCCGCTCAGGAGAGCGAGCCCGAGAATGCAAACCGGCCCCCGGGTCATGCGTGAGCCCTGCCGCCGGTGGGAGTCGAGCGCATCAGCAGCACGATCGGCAGCACGATCAGGACGAACACCATCAGCACCCAAAAGCAGTCGATGTAGGCAAGCATGCTCGCCTGCTTCAGGACGCCTTGGTACACAACGCCTGCCGCGCTTTGCATCGCATCGATGCTGCCCCGGCCGTGACCGCCCAACAGTGCGCTGATCTGATCGATCGCGGATGAGTAGTCGGGATTGAGCGGATTGAGGGTCTCGACGTGTCGGGACTGGTAGAACTGTTGGCGGTGCACGATGAACGCCTGCACGCTCGAGATGCCGATCGATCCCCCTAGATTGCGCGCCACATTCAATAACGCGGACGCCTGGCCGGATTGCGCGGGTCGCAATCCTACGTAGGCTGCGTTGGTGAGCGGGATGAACAGGAACGGGATCGGAAAAGCCTGCCAGACCCGCGCCCAGGCGGCATCTGCAAACGACATGTTCGTGTTGAGGTGAGTCATATGCCACAGAGCGATGGCCTCCATCGCCAACGCCGCGGCGATCAGAAAGCGAGGCTGCACCTTGTCGGACAAGATACCCGCAATCGGCATCGCAACCAGCGTGGCCAGCCCGCCAGCGGTAAGAGCCTTGCCCGCCGAACTCGCCGTGTAACCCAGCACTTCCTGCAGCAGCTGCGGAATGAACTGAGTGGTTCCGTACATGATGACGCCCGTCAGCATGATCAGCGTCACACCTATCGCGAAGTTGCGCTGTTTGAACATCCGCAGATCCAGCAACGGCTCGCGGCGACGAAGCTCCCCGACTACGAACCCCACGAGCGACACGACCGCGATCACAGCCGTCAAGACGATGAAGACACTGGAAAACCAGTCCTCCCGCTCTCCCCGGTCGGTCGTGATCTCGAGCGCCCCCAGGCCCGCCGCGATCAGCAGAAAACCCCAGTTATCGAAACGCAGCCCTTTCGCGAGCCGGTCGCGGCGCTCCTTGCGCAGAGTCTCGGGCTCGTCGACGAAGATCTGCACCAGGAACAGGGAGACGATCCCGATCGGCACGTTGATCAGGAAGATCCAGTGCCAGGAAAAGTTGTCAGTGATGACACCGCCGAGCAACGGCCCGATCGCCGGAGCGAGGATGAGCGTCAGTCCAAACACCGCAAGCGACTTGCCGCGTTGCTGGGGAGGAAAGGTATCGATCAGCATCGACTGCGTGACAGGCTGGAGCCCGCCGCCCCCCATGCCCTGGACGATCCGCGCTCCAATCAGGAAAGACAGGCTCGGTGCGAGGCCGCAACATGCCGAGGCGGCAGTAAAGCAGGCCACGCTGAGCATGTAGTAGCGCTTGCGGCCGATCGCATCCGACAGCCAGCCGCTGATCGGGATCACTATCGCGTTCGCCACCAGGTAGCTGGTGAGGACCCAGGTCGCCTCATCGTAGGAGGATGAAAGGCCACCGGCTATATGTCGCAGCGAGACGTTGGCAATAGCCGTATCGAGGACTTCCATAAAAGAGGAGATCGCGATGACCGCGGCAATCAGCCAGGGGCTGCGACGACCCGCGGCGGAGCGGTCAGGCGACCAGGAGCCGGGGGCCGCCATTTCAGTGCACCGTCATGTCAGCGAACCACGATCCTGGGGACTACGGACAGGCCGGGCCCGAGGGGGCAATTACGGGGCACGCGATCGAGCACAATCTTGACCGGCACTCGCTGCACCACCTTGACGTAGTTGCCCGTGGCGTTTTCCGGCGGCAGCAGCGCAAAGGCCTGCCCCGAACCGCGCTGGATGGAATCCACGTGACCCTCAGCGTCCGCTGCCGGGCAGGCATCGACGCTGATCGAGACTCTCTGGCCGGGGCGAACCAGGTCGAGTTGCGTCTCCTTGTAGTTGGCCGTCACCCACAGGGTCAGGGGCACGATCGCCATCATCTGCTGTCCGGGGTCGACGTACGAACCTACCGCCACCTTTCGCTGTGACACGTGACCATCGACGGGCGCAACGATTCGCGCGTACCCGTAGTTCAGGCGCGCCTCTTGAACTTGTGCCTGGAGGGTTTTGATTCGTGTGGCCGCTCCAGCCTCCTGCGCATGGGCGGACGCGATGGCCGCCTGCGCGCTGCGCACCTGCTGATTGGCTGCATCACGCTGAGCCGCCGTATTGCGCATCGTTGTCGCGGCCTGATCTACCTGGGCCTGCGCAACCGCCAAAGGAGTGGACGCCTGCAACGATATGTAGCGTTGGTAGTCGCGTCTGGCATTGTCAGCTTGTGCGGAAGCGCCAGCCGCAACCGCCCTCGCTTGCGATTGTGCGGCCTCGGCGCTAGTCACCTGTGATCGCGCCTGACCCAGCTCAGTCTCGGCTAGGGCCTCCTGCGCCACCACTTCATCAAGCTTGGCTCTGACGTCGCCCGGGTCGATCTCCACGAGAGTCTGTCCCGCGCGAACGAGGTCGTTGTCGTTGACCAGCACGCGCACGACGCGGCCCGCGATTTGCGGCGCCAGGCGCACGACACGCGCATCGACGAATGCGTCATCGGTGCTCTCGAAGCGTCTGGAATGAAGCCAGTACAGAACGATGCCCACGATCAAGACGCAGGCTAAGACGGCGATGCCGATGCGAATCGCGGGCTTGTGGAGCGCGGACTTGACCCGGCTGTCACCGCGGTGCTCGTCCTTTTTATCGTCCGGTTCCTGTGCCAAGAGTCGCACTGCCATTCGAAGGGGCTGGTTCAGCAACGCCGCCGAAACGCCGCTGGTTCCGGCATGCGCTAACTCGCAGCCGATAGAAGCTTCGCCGCGCACGATTCCTGCTCACTGATCCAACATAGATACGATGACCCGCTCACGCATCGTGGTTTACGTTGCAGCCGCGGCCAACCTGGGCATTTGTGCAACGAAGTTCGCCGCTGCCGCAGTGAGCGGCAGCTCGGCCATGCTGTCTGAGGGCTTTCACTCCTTCATCGACACCGGTAACGAGCTGTTGCTTCTGATCGGTGTCGGGCGCAGTCGGCGCCCGGCAGACAGTGACTTTCCCTTCGGCTACTCGCGCGAGCTGTACTTCTGGTCCTTCATCGTCGCGTTACTGTTGTTCGGCGGCGGCGGTGGCCTGGCGATGTACCAAGGTGTCAGCCGCCTTCGCCACCCTGTCGAGCTGGGCGATCCTTTCTGGGCGTACATCGTCATCGCGGTCAGCGCCATCTTCGAAGCCACCTCCTTCGCCACGGCGCTGCGGGAAATGCGCCGGCGCCCGATTCCGGGGCCGCTCTGGCAGAAGATTCATCGCAGCAAGGACCCGTCCGTCTTTACCGTCTTGATAGAGGACTCGGCCGCACTGGCGGGCCTGCTCCTCGCAGCCGCCGGTCTTCTCGCGTCTCAGTTCTTACACGACTCACGGTTCGATGCGGCTGCGTCGATTCTGATCGGCTTGGTCCTCTCCGCCGCCGCGTTCGCCCTCGCCTACGAGAGTCGCAGTCTGCTGTTGGGAGAGAGCGCGAGCCCGAGAGTGGTGGACGACATTCGCAGGATCGCAGGTGCCGATCCGCGTGTCGCCGTGGTTCGCGCACCGCTGACTATGCAATTGGGTCCCGGAGACATCCTTCTGAATCTCGATGTCGAGTTCCGCGACGGGATCTCGGCGCAGGATCATGTGGAGGCGATCCGCAGTATCGAGGAGAAGATCCGGGCCAGGCATCCCAGCGTCCAGCGGATCTTCATTGAAGCCCGACAGGCACGCTCCTGAGGAGCGGCGCGACCGACTGATACGCAGCCGTGGCACGGGTATGGGGAATGCGGATATCTTCCTCCAACCTTGAGGCAGGTGCACCATGAAAGCCATCGTTTACAACGGTCCCCGCAACGTCTCCGTCAAAGAGATGCCCGACCCGAAAATCAAGCACCCGAACGACGTAATCGTCCGGATCACGGCCACCAACATCTGCGGGTCCGACCTTCACATGTACGAGGGAAGAACGGAACTCGAGCCGGGAAAGATCATCGGCCACGAAAATCTCGGCTTCATCGAGGAGTGCGGTGCAGCCGTGGCCAGCCTCAAGCCCGGCGACCACGTATGCATTCCATTCAACGCCAGTTGCGGTTACTGCAAGAATTGCGAGCGTGGCTACACATCGGCTTGCCTTACATTGAACCCGGGTACCGCAGGAGCCGGGTACGGATACGCCGGAATGGGCGAGCTACAGGGCGGCCAGGCCGAGTTCCTTCGCGTGCCCTACGCCGATTTCAACTGCCTGAAGCTTCCCGAAGACGCACGGGAGCGCGAGGACGACTACGTGATGCTCGCCGACATCTTTCCCACCGGATGGCACGCCACAGAGCTTGCGGGAGTCATGGCTGGAGAGTCGGTCGTGATCTACGGTGCGGGACCTGTCGGACTGATGGCCGCCCTTTCGGCGCAGATCAAGGGTGCCGCACAGATCATGATTGTCGACCGTCACGCCGACCGTCTCGAGCTCGCGCGTAAATGCGGCGCGATACCGATCGACGACAGCAAAGCGGACTCCGTCGAACGCGTGCTGGAACTGACTCACGGCGAAGGTGCCGACCGGGGATGCGAGTGTGTAGGGTTCCACGCGCATGACCCACAAGGTCATGAGGTTTCCAATTCAGTGATGAATAAGCTGGTTAAATCCGTGAAAGCCACGGGTTCTCTCGGTGTCGTCGGCGTATTCATGCCGGAAGATCCGAAGTCCGCTAGCGAGCTGGCTCGCAAGGGCGAGATCGCCTTCGACTTCGGAGAGTTCTGGACCAAGGGACTGCGGATGGGTACCGGTCAGACCAGCGTCAAGAACTACAACCGCCATCTTTGCAACCTCATCGAGTCCGGCCGCGCCAAGCCGTCGTTCATCGTGTCACACGCGATTCCGCTGGATGATGCGCCGGACGCGTACTCCCACTTCGATGCTCGCGAGCCCGGTTGGACCAAGGTGGTGTTGAAGCCGCAAGCGACCAAGGCCGCTCACCGAAGTAAGGGCAAGCATCCGACCACGCGCAGCGACCACGGTTCCGCCAAGCACCCCCATCATTGACGTGGCCATCACTAACGTGGGTAGGGAAACGACAGTTACAATGGCGTATCTACTTCCGCTGGACACCCGCCGGACCGGAAGACGTTGAGAACGACGTTGTTCGCGGACGCCGAGGAGTCACCGCAGACACCGCTCTACGATTGGCACGCTTTTTTGGTGGAGACGGTCAGTCGTGGCTGAATCTGCAGGCTATTTACGACCTGCGCGTAGCCGAGATCGCTAATCGTAAGAGGATCGAGCGGGAGGTCAGCCCGATGGTCCGCGATTTCGGCGCTCTCAATCCCGCCTAAGCGGCCCGGCTGCGGCGGACGGGCCGTGAAGCTAGCCGAGCAACACCCCGCCGTTCACGGCAACGGTCTGCCCGGTGATGAACTCGTTCACGACCACCATCAGTACCGCCTGAGCGACTTCCTCAGGGGTGCCGAGTCGGCCCACAGGTATCCGCTTGAACGCCTCGGTCTCTCTGAGCGGATCAGCCATATCGGTATCGATCGGACCGGGAGCGATCGCATTGACCGTGATCCCTTCCTTGGCCAATCGAGACGCATAGCCGCGAGTCAGGCCCTCGAGACCTGCCTTGGCGGCATTGTAGTGAACCCCAACGACACCTGGCCCGCGGGCCGCGGCTGAGGACATGTTCACGATTCGACCCCAGCGCCGCGCGCGCATGCCCGGCAAGACTGCCTGGGTGCAGAGAAACGCAGATTTGAGATTGACGGTGATCGTACGATCAAACTCCGCCTCGTCCAGATCGTCGAGTCCTCTGATGGTCGCAACGCCGGCGTTGTTGACCAGGATGTCCACGGGCCCCAGTTCCCGTTCGACTCGCGAGATCATTTCCTGCACCGGCTTTTGAAGAGACACGTCCGCGGGAACGGCAATCGCCCGGCCGGCACCGGCGCGAATCGCGTCGACGACCGCCTGAGCCTGCTCGACTCGCTCGCGACAATTCACGGCGACAGCAGCACCTGCGCTGGCAAGACTCATCGCAATGGCCTTGCCGATTCCACGCGAGCCGCCGGTTACCAACGCCACGCGTCCGCTCAGATCGATACTCTGGTTTGTCACAGGTCGGCGCTCCTCTCGACAGCGGTTCGTCCGGCTTCGGTGAGATGCACAACCCACCGGTCCTCGGTCTGCACCACATGAACCCAGCCCGGCCCGGTTTGACCGCCGATCACGGCGTCTCCCATCAGGCTGAGCTTCCTAAGCACGACACTCACGCCGAGCTCGAGGCGTTTTGCGAGCCGGGGCAATGACATACCCCCGGGCGAGGGGGCTGCCGCCAGCTGCGCCAGAATGGCCAAGGCGAATGGATCGTCGGTGGACACGTCAGGCCATGATAACGGCCTCTTCGTCCTGCGTCCGCTCTTCATCCTGCTTGGCGCGAGCCGGCACCAGTACGACCGGAATCGACTTGGACGTTGGCGTCCCCGCGTTGAGTGCCACGGAAGACAGCGGCACCAGCGGATTGGTCTCCGGATAGTAAGCGGCGATGTTGCCTCGCGGGATGTCATACGCCACCAGCCGAAAACGGTCGGCGCGTCGGTCCTGTCCGTCGTCCCACACGGTCAGGATATCTACCCAGTCCCCATCCCGGAACCCGAGCGCGCGGATGTCCTCGCGGTTGATGAAGAGAACCCTGCGCTGGCCAAAGACTCCCCGGTAGCGGTCGTCGTGTCCGTAAATCGTCGTGTTGTATTGATCGTGCGAGCGCGTCGTCTGCAGGGTGAAGACGATCGCGTCTTTGACCCGCCGTCGCGCCCGATGCACCGGTGTGTCGCGCGGAATCGCATGCGCGACGAAGTTCGCCCTACCCGTTCCGGTTTTCCAGATACGGTCGCCGGCTGTGTTGGGCAGCCGAAAGCCGCCGGGGGCGGCCACTCGCGCATTGAAGTCCTTGAAGTCAGGAAACACCTGCTCGATGAGGTCGCGAATACGTCCGTAGTCCTCGATCAGCCAACGCCAAGGCACACGGCTGCGGCTACCCATCGTCGCATCCGCAAGCCGCGCGATGATGGCGGGTTCGGAGAGCAGCTCCGGCGAGGCCGGCGGATTGATGCCCGATGATAGATGCACCATGCTCATCGAGTCTTCAACCGTAACGCTCTGCGGCCCGCCTGCCTGCACGTCGATCTCGGTGCGGCCAAGGCAAGGTAGGATCAGCGCCTCGCGACCGTGTATCAGGTGGCTGCGATTGAGCTTGGTGGAAACGTGGACAGTGAGCTGGCACCGCCGCAACGCTTTCCAGGTCTCGACCGTGTCGGGCGTCGCGGCAGCGAAGTTGCCGCCGAGTGCAAAGAACACCTTCCCCTTCCCGTCCAGCATCGCGCGAATCGACGCAACCGTGTCGTACCCGTCGGCGCGCGGCGGCTCGAAACCAAATACCTTCTGCAAGCTATCCAGCAGCGCCGCCGGCGGCCTCTCCCAGATGCCCATCGTCCGATCGCCCTGGACGTTGCTATGACCGCGGACGGGGCAGGCTCCGGCCCCGGGACGCCCGATATTCCCGCGCAGCAGCAGCAGGTTGGTCATCATCTGGATGGTGGCCACGGAGTTCTGGTGTTGGGTAATGCCCATGCCCCAACAGAAGATCACGGACTTCGCCCCGCAATATACGTCGGCAGCCACGTGGATCTGCTCGAGTGTCAGGCCCGACTCCTCGACGATCTCCGTCCAACTCTGCGAGCGCAGGTCTGCCGCCACGGCCTCGAAACCCAGCGAGTGCTCGGCAATGAATTCACGATCCAGCAACTGCTCGCCGGCATCCTGGCGTTCCAACAGCCGCTTCATGATGCCCTTGACGGCGGCCAGGTCACCGCCACCGCGCAACTGAAAGTAGTGAGTGCTGATCGGGCTGGAACCCAGGGTCGCCATCTCGAGCTTGTTCTGCGGGTCTGCAAAGCGTTCCAGACCACGCTCGCGCATCGGATTGAAGCTGACGATACGCGCACCGCGCTTATTGGCCGCCCGCAATTCGCCCAGCATCCGTGGATGGTTCGTCCCGGGATTCTGACCGAAGACGAATATCGCCTCCGCCAAGGTGAAATCGTGGAGGGTTACGGTGCCCTTGCCTACTCCTATTTGCTCCCGCATTGCGCTGCCGCTGGGCTCGTGGCACATGTTCGAACAGTCCGGGAAGTTGTTCGTCCCGAACTCGCGCACGAAGAGCTGATACAGGAAGGCCGCCTCGTTGCTGGCCCGGCCGGAGGTATAGAAGATCGCCTCGTTGGGACTGGACAGGCCAGTGAGGTGGCGTGCGATGAGCGCGAATGCAGCGTCCCATTCAATCGAAACATATCGATCCTGGTCCGCGTCGTAAACCATCGGGTGCGTGAGGCGACCCTGATCCTCGAGCCAGAAGTCGCTCTGTTTGGCGAGCTCGGCGACGCTGTAGCGCTCGAACAGCTCCGGCCCGGTGCGGCGTGCAGTCGCTTCCGCCGCGACAGCCTTTACCCCGTTCTCGCAAAATTCGAAGGTTGAAGCGTGATTCCGGTCGGGCCACGCGCAGCCGGGGCAATCGAAGCCATCGGGCTGATTGGCGGACAACAGCGTCCGCGCCCCCTTCACGGGGATATTATGTTTCAGCAGCGCAGCCTTGACGCTGCGTAAGGCTCCCCACCCCCCCGCGGGGCCCTCGTAGAACTCGATTTTCTGCTCGCGGGCCGGCTGTTTCTCTTGCTCGCTCATGCGAGCCCAACATCGCTTGGGAGGCAGAGCGCGTCAAATCAGACGTCTTGATCGATCGATTCACGATTCGAATGAACTGGTCCTAGGAGCCGGACTCGCCCGCGCACTGCGCGAGTGCACTGACCCACTCCGCCGCAGCCATCAAACGCAGTGCTGCCTGAAGCGCGCGCGAGGGACGACTGTCCTTGCGCGCGATGAAGCCGACAGGTGTGCGGATGTCAGGATCGATCAGTGGCAGTGCTTCGAGCTCCGCCTTTTTCCGGAACGCCTCGATCATCGCTCCAGGGAGAATGGCGCAGACATCTCCGACCGCCACGGCCAGCACGACAGCCAACAGCGAATTGGTCACGAGCGCCGGCTCCGAGGCGATTCCCCGTGACGCCAGCGCATTATCGATGATGGCGCGATTGTGCATGTCGGGAGTGAGCTGACACAGCGGCTGTCCCTTGACCTCGGACCAGCGCATCGGCGCGCCATAGTGCAGCATCTTGCCCAACTTGCCCGCCCGCCGCCGTAGGAAATAGTAGCGCTCGCGGGCCTGCGGCCACGATTGAAACCGACTCGCCTTCTTGCCGACCAGACGTTCCGTGTATCCGAGCGCCATATCCAGCGACAGATCTTCCAACTGCGCTTCGATATCGGGCGAGCTCATCGGCAGTATCGTGGAGACGATGCCTGGATGCCGGCGACGCAACATCGCCGCGAACACAGTCAACAGTGGCATCGCGGTAGGAACGGCCGCCATGCGCAACGGCCCCTGAGGAGACTCGGCGGTGCTCTCCAACTCCTCGGTGAGCAGGTCCACGTCGCGCAGCATGCGCCGCGCTGTCTCCAGTACCGCCTCACCTTCGGTGGTCAGGCCGCCGTAAATACGCGATCGCTTGATGATGGCGACACCGAATTCCTCTTCGAGAGCGCGCACGGCATTCGACAATGCCGGCTGAGTAATGTGACTGGCCTCAGCCGCCCGGCCGAAGTGACGATGTTTGTCGAGTGCCACCAGGTAGCGCATGGCCGCAAGGAGGTTCATCGGGAGCTACCGGACTTCACAGGCCGACCTGCGTCAACCAGGAATCGAACGTGTTGCGGGCTGCGGCGGTCAGTGCCGGCGCCAGTTTCGACGTATCGCGGCGCAACTTCTCCACCGAGGCCCCGGGTGTCGAGTCGATCTCGCAGGCATGGCCGATCAGCCAGCTTTCGAACGTACCTGCCTGGATCTCCGGATGACACTGGAACCCGATCGCCTGCCGCCACTGAAAGACCTGATTCGTCACCTCGGGCGTAGAGGCCAGCAGGTCTGCTCCCGAGGGCAGATCGAACGTGTCCCCGTGCCAGTGGAGCATCGAGGTCAGCGCGCCATCGAGAGGCGCCACGGCAGAGCTGCGACCCGCTGGCGTCAACGAGAGTGGCTTCCAACCCAGCTCCTTGACGGGACCGGGGTAGACCCGGGTGCCCAAGGCTCGAGCCAGCATCTGCGCCCCGAGGCAGACTCCGAGGATCGGCTTGTTCAGAGCCAAAAAGCGCTCGAACACAGCCAGTTCTTCTCGAATCCAAGGGTAGCGGTCCGGGTCGTACACGGAGACCGGGCCTCCCAGACCTACGAGAATGTCGGCCGAATTGGCGTCGAGATCCGCGAGAGAGTCGCGGCCCACATCGATGTAGCGGAGCGTGAAGTCGCGTTGAGCGAGGACATCGGCCAGGCTACCGCAGTCCTCGAAATTCACGTGTCGAATGGCCAATGCCAATCGCGTTCGCGACAAGACCCCTACTCCGGCCGTTTTCACCGAAGCACATATTACTCAGAGTATGTCGTCGATGTCGCAGTTGATCGGATATGCATAGAACGTCCTATATGTCTTTGCGCGCGGTAGCTTTCCACGAAGCGTCGGCGCGGACGGCCTCACCGTAACTCGCACTGTTTGTACCGCACCGGGAAACACTACGTCCATCCCCGCAGCTCTCCATTCGGAGTATCCACGAGCGAGGCGGCTCGCCCGATATCCCCTCTTCCGAAGTGCCGCAACGGCCTCGAACGCCATCGAACAGTACGGGCTTCGGCTGTACACAACGATCTCACGGGACGTCGGAACGTTCCACGGGCGTTCGAGGAGCGATTCGAGAGGAAGGTTGATGGCGCCAGGCAGATGCCCGAGCGCGTACTCCTCTGGCGGCCGCACATCGAGGAGTATCATCGACTGAGCGCGATCGAAGCGGGACGCCAACTCTTTGCGTGAGACGGGCGCGAGTGGATCGCGTCGCTGAAAGAAATCGAGTTTCGTGCCCAGAACCTCAGGGACGTTACGCTCGCCGACAATCCCTAGAAACTTCAGCAGCGCAACCACTTCGGTGTACCCAGCCAAGTGATAGTACACGCGCTTGCCGTCGCGGTGCGTGTGCACCAGACCGCCTCGACTCAGTAGCTGCAGATGACGCGAAGTGTTGGCGACTGTCAGCCGCGTGGCCTCTGCCAGCTCTTCGACACAGCGGGAGCCCTGCGCAAGACACTCGAGCAACTCGAGACGGTGTGCGTTCCCGATTGCCCGGGCGACCTTCGCAAGACTTTCGTAGACCGTGTGTGTGGGGTTATCGGTTGCCCCCCGCATCGTCATGACTCGAACATTCATCAGATTGATTGAATGATCGTGGCACACGCCTCCGGGCATAGGCTACCTCTGCCCACTCCCGAATCCAGCTCTTGTGCCCAATAATAAGAGCCGAGCCAGCGAAAACGATTCCCCGCGCTCCATTGCCGGAGCGCGGGGTGTTTCTGCCTCCAGGCGTTCAGCTCACATCGTGTGCTTGACTTCGAGGTCGACCTCGAGCGGCCGCCCCGGAACCGCGCCGACCGTACCCTGCCCGGCCTCGACGAGATCGAAGATCGAGCTGTAGTAGTGCTTGTCGGTCAGATTCTGACCCTGCAACGTGACCTGCCAGTTGGCCTTCGGCGCCGACCAGGTCAGGTGCGCGTTGTAGGTCGTATACCCGGGGACGCGGTTGTACTGGTCGTTGACCGCGGCCGAGTAGACCAGGCTGCGCGTGCTCCCGTCGAGACGGGCCGTGAGCGAGCCATGATCACCCAGCTCCGCCGTGTACTGCACTCCGCCGCCGCCAGAGTACTTCGGGGTCCACGGAGTCACCATGTCGAGGCCCACACCGCTGTTCGGGTCCAGGGTCACGTAATTGAACTTCAGATAGCTGAAGTTTGCGTCGGCCTGGAAGCCGCCGAAGCGTGCCTGGGTCTCGAACTCGACGCCCTTCTGGTGCGCCGCGCCGGCGTTGTAGGGCAGTGCGCAGGGAGAGCCGAAGTTGAAGCCCGCCGCCGCACTGGCCGCCGCGATGGACGGTACGGCGCTGCAGTTGTTGAGCGTCAGCTGGATGTTGCGGTACTGAGAGAAGTACGCATCGATGTTGGCATGCAGGTGGTTGCCGAACCAATTGGTCTTCAACCCGACCTCGAAGCTCGAGAGATTCTCGGGATTGAATTGGACGGCTTGCGCCACGTAGAAGGGCCGCGGATCGACGCCACCTCCCTTGAATCCCGTGGACCACTGTCCGTACACCATCGCCTGATCGCTGATCTGGTAGTTCAGGTTCGCGCGCCAGTCCCAACGCGTCGCGGCGTAGTGCGACGACGCGCCGTTCAAAGGACTGACCAACGTCGCCGAGCCACCCGTTGTGCCCTGTGGATTGAGGCGGATGTAGTTGTAGTCCTTGTCCTGAGACGTATACCGGGCACCGAAGATCGCATCGAACTTGTCGGTGACATGGAACGTCGTGTGCACGAATCCGGCCTTGTTGTGGGCCTCGACAGGATCGTTCTGGTAGAAGTTGAAGATGCCGGGGAAGGCCGAGACCGCGTACCAGAGATCCTCATGACCGAAGTACACCGTATTTTCCCGGAAGTAGAAGGCGCCGATCGTGTAATCCAACAACTTGCCGGCGCTGCCGTTGAGGCGCAGTTCCTCGCTGAACTGGTGATGGCCCATCGACTCGGCACCCAGATCGCCATCCCAGATCGACACGTCGTTGTCGTGCACCCATTGGGCGCCGTAGCCGCGCAGGGCGACCACGTTCTTCAGCGACGTGGTGTCCGACAGCTTCAAATCCGTCGACAGCTGTGCACCCCAGCTCTGAATGGTCTGGCGCGGATTGACGCAGAAAGCCGGGTTACCCGCGTTGGAGCCGAGACCCGGGATCGTGACCGGGTTGGTTACGGCCGGCATGCAGAAGCTGGCGTACGAAGCCCAGAACCCTTTCGGAATCAGCGCCGGCACGGCGGCTTGATCGTACGGCAGCAGATGGCCGTTGGTCGTGGGAATCGCCAACGCGGCCGAGTAAGTCGCCGCCTTGGACTGATTTCCCGCACCCGGACCGGCGAACGCCAGCACCTCGGCCGGATGATCCTGATTCGTGTTCGACAGGTCACCGATCAGGTTGAACTCCAGATTGTCACTGGCCAGCCAGCGAACTGCCGCGCGAAAGGCGGTGTAACCGATGCCGCCTTCCTTGCCCAGTTGGCAGTTACTGGTCTGGGCGAGGAATCCGGGATTTACCGAGTACGTCCCCGAGACGCCGTTGATGTCCTTGGCCTGGAAGCTGGGGTTGGCGCAACCGAAGTCATACCGTGTGACGTATCCATCCTGGTGGTTGCCCACGGCGGAGAGACGTACGAACAGGTTGTCGGCGAGCGCAAAGTTGGATCCGGCACGCAGCTCGACGTGGTTGCCGGTGCCGACCAGGAAGTCGACGTTGGCGCTCTGCGTGGCGTCGGGCTTCTTGGAGAACAACTTCACCGCACCGCCCTCGGAGTTCATTCCCTCCAGAGTGCCCTGCGGACCCCGCAACACCTCGACGCGATCAAGGTCGAGCAGATCAAACAGCGAGCCTGTCAGCGTGCCGAAATACACATCATCGATGTAGATACCGACGCCGGGCTCGAGCGCCGGATCCAGGTCTCCCTGACCGATACCGCGGATGAACGCAGTCATCGAAGGTCCGAACGCGCCTGTCGCGTTGTTGAGTAGCACGCTCGGTGCGTCCTGCGTGATCTCGGTCAGACTGGTTTGCCCCTTGGCCGCGATCATCTCGGCGTTGACGGCCGTGATCGCCAGGGGTGTCGTTTGAATACTTTCGTTGCGGAACTGGGCGGTTACGACCACTTCCTGGAGCCCATCTGAAGGCGCTGCGGCTTGAGTCGGTCCCTCCGCCGCCCCCGCCGCATGCGTAGCAAGAATAAGACAGACGGCCGACGGCACCGTCAGGAGCAGTCGCGGCGCCGCAGCAAGGCGCAGCGATGATCGTGATAAACGCGTGGCAGCAATGCCCATATGAATCGTCCCCCTCTACAAGAAATCTCTGTTGCCTCTTCGTCTTACGTGACCGGCCCTTTATTGGCGGCCGGCCGACTTCGCGCTTCGCGACGCTTCACCGTCAGACCATTCGGTCTGCCTCACAATGGTTGCGTTGCAAAGCGACTCTGAGGCACAGTGTTGCCTGCCGGGCACGGATGTTGTTCCCTCAGGGGTGACCTGATTGTCCTCTCAGGGAGACATCACCCGGCGGCAATCTCGAGGGGGAGGTGTGCCATGGCGATGGACGCGAAGAAGAACATCGTCGTCGAGAGATTCAGTGCGGGCGATGTGCCTGTGCGCAGGCGATTGGGCTATTGGAATGAGCTCGCCGCCACAACACACACGCCTATTACCGTGCAGCCGTTCGACCCGGTGTCCTACTCGCCGGAGTTGGAGTATGCCCAGATCGGGGATGCTCTCATCGGCAGCGTGGCCTCAACAGCGTCGCACGTATCTCACACCCGTGAGCACGTTGCCCGAACGACAGCCGCGCTGTTTTTCCTGCAATTGCAGCAGGAAGGCACGAGCACTCATGTACAAAACGGGCGCGAGACAAGCCTGAACGAAGGGGATTTCACCCTATTAGATAACACGCGGCCCTATCAGTCGTACTACCATGGACGCCACGCGACGCTATTGGTCGGACTACCCGAATCAGCAATGCGCCAGCACTTGGGCTGCCCGGAGGACCTGGTATGCATAACGATGTCAGGTAGCGTTGGCGCCAGCGCATTGGCCTCACAGTTTCTCACGCAGCTCTGGAAGCGATGTCGCGCCGGGCTCGAGGTGGCGGCGGCAACCGACCTGACTCAGGCCCTCGTGCATCTGATCAGCAGCAGCTATGCGACGCTTCCTCGCGTCAAGACTCCACCAACCGATGCCCGGCTCGCTGCCCGGCTGCGGGCGGTCAGCTTCATCGAGGGACACTTGGCGGATACTGCGCTGACTCCCACGACGGTGGCTGCGGGTTGCGGCATGACACCGCGACACTTGCATCGGATTTTTTCCGATCTCAACCAGACGGTCGCCTGTTACATCGCGCGCAGACGGCTCGAGGAATGCGCCCGGCTGCTTGCAGCGCCGCTCCACGGCGGCCGTACAGTCGGGGCCATCGCGATGGACTGTGGTTTCAACAGCGTGAAGAATTTCGGCAAGACCTTCCGGGCACGTTTCGGCCTGACGCCAACGGAGTACCGCAAGCGTAGCCAGGTCTGCGACACACCCGAGGTGGCGCCGGCAATCACAGCCGAAGCGCGCGGATTGGACCAAACGCTACACACGCGTTAAATATCGGCGCAAACGAATCGGGAATACTGCCGCGATGCGAGCGATTCTCATCGGGCTATGCACCGCAGCCGTTGTCTTGGCCGTAATGGTCGCGTCCGACCTGACCCAGTTGCTCCGGAGCGCGCTCAGGGGCGTGCAGTGTCCCGAGGAGGAGAATGATTCATGAGTGTCGCAGACGAACCCGGCAACGGCGTCGTTCGCCTCCCCTCCTCGCACGGCGTCGTCGAAACGCTGGACCGCCTGGAGGCCCTCCTGAAGGAGCGTGGGATTCTGGTCTTCGCGCGCATCGATTTCAGTGGCGATGCGGCTCGGGCCGGGCTCGCCTTGTCAGCCGAGCAGCAACTGATCTTCGGCAACCCGAAAGCCGGGACGGCCCTGATGGTCGCCAACCCGGTTGCGGCGCTGGACCTGCCGATCCGGGCCGTCTGCTGGCGGGACTCCTCCGGCCGCACCTGGCTTGCCTACAACGCCCCCGACTATGTCGTGAAGCGTCACGGGCTGCCGGCCGATCTCGCAAGGAATCTCGCCGCCGCGGTCCCTTTGCTCGAAAAGGCGGCGGGACTCGAATGAGATAGTTGTTGGTTTTCTGCGGCTCGAGCGTGGCGTAAACGCGGTATACCGTGCTTCACGACAAGATAGACGGATCGTACGTTGTGGATGTCCTCGAGCGGGTTGCGATCCACGACGACGAAGTTCGCCAGCTTTCCGGGCTCGAGCGTTCCGATCCGCTCCGCTTGACCCACTGCCCGGGCTCCGATGACGGTCGCGGACTTGAGCGCGTCCTGCGTAGACATCCCGACTTTTCCCACCAGCATTTCGAGCTCGGCGTCCATGACGCTGTCGACCTGCGTGAAATCCGCGTCGTCGTCCGTCCCGACCGAAATGGAAACACCCGCCCGATAAGCCATCTGCGCCAGATCGTCAGATTGGCGGCCGGTGCAACTGAGAGCCGGGGACAGCTCATACGTACTCACCGTCGCATCCAGGATCGTGCCACGCTCCTTCATCTGCGCTAGAACCGCCTCGATGGCAGCCAGGTTACCTTTAATGCGCACTTCATCCACCCTGCGATGCTCTTCGGCGCTGTTGAGCGGCGGATCGGAGACCTCATACCCCAGCAGGCACGCGTGACTCATCACATCGACGCCGGCAGCAACTACGTCACTGGGCTTCGCCGGGAAGAGCGCTGCATGCGCCCAGACCATCAGATGTTGTCGGTGCGCTTCGGCCACGACAGCCGGCACAAGACCGGCTGGCAGATCCGCGTAGAGCTTGATGCCCGTCGCGCCCGTTCCATGTGCCTCTGCCACCAGCATCGCGAGATTCGAGTCGGCCGTGACGGCGCGCATCCACGGAGCCTGTCCAGGCCCCCAACCCCGACTGGAATCCAGCGTCCGGGGGTCTGAGAAAAAGGAGGGGCCCGCAAACAATGCCGAGTAGACGATGTCGGGCGAAGCGATCTCGTCGAAGTCGGCTTCACGCTTGAGCTCCGCCAGCAGACGGGCGTCGCCTGCCATATCTCGCACGGTCGTGACGCCACTGAGGAGCTCGCGGCGCAGATACCGCCGCGCAGTCGCTCCGTCCGGAGTAGTGGCCAAGTGCACATGCGAATTGATCAAACCCGGGAGCACATACTTCCCGCGCAGGTCGACCGTCCGCAGCCCTTTCGGGACTGCGTAGTCTCGTACCGGACGCACGTCTTCTATGCGATCGCCACGAACGCCGATGGCGACATCGCGCCGCACTTCACCGGTGGCTGTGTCGATCAGGTTCCCATGGAGATAGACCGCGGCGTCCGGGGGTGCGGCGTTGACTAGAGAAGTCGCTAGAACAACGATGTATAAGGCGTTTATTTTGAACATAATTTCCCTGGCTAGAGGCGAGGCTACCTGACTGCCGGGAAGCGCCAAATGAACGCCCCGCGCTGTTGCCGATCCTATCTGTATCCGATGCTGCGAAAATCGCGCTAACGTGCCACGATTTGCGGCCACCGCAGGCACGGAAATCATAAAGAGGTAGCGACCCATGTCGAATTCAGTCAGCACTCCTTTGTTCATAGGGGGCAAGGAACGGCAGACCGCCGAGAAGATGGCGATTGCCGATCCGGCCAAGCCGGGTGTCGTCGTAGGTTACGCCGCATCGGCCACCCCGCAGGATGTGAGCGACGCGGTCGCTGCCGCGAAAGCCGCCTATCCCGCCTGGGCCGCCCTGTCACCCCAGAAGCGCGCCGAGCTGATGCTCGCCTCGCTCGCCGGCATCGCCGAGAACCGCGATGACGACGCCGCCATCCTCTCGCAGGAGAACGGCAAGGTTCGTTTCGAGGCCTGGGTCGACTCGCTGGTCCTCGAACTGCGCTGGAAGCTGGCGCTGAACCATGCCGACGAGGTCAACGCGTCGAAGACACTGGCCCCGATTCCGGGCGCCATTCCGGTGGAAACCACCGTTGCCTACCAGCCTCTGGGCGTGTGCAGCATCATCGTCCCGTTCAACTGGCCGATCGCGATCCTCGGCGCCGCTCTGCCGCACGCACTGCTGGCGGGCAACACGGTTATCGTGAAGCCGCCTCTGACGGCTCCGCTCGCGACGACCCGCGTCGTCGAGCGCATCGCGAAGCAACTGCCGCCGGGCGTACTCAACGTCCTCACCGGCCCGGATGCCAACATGAGCGCGCTGATCCGCAATCCCGATGTTGCGAAGGTGTGCTTCACTGGTTCGGTCGGCGGCGGTAAGAAGATGATGGAGCTCGCCTCGGCCAGCCTGACTCGCGTCACCCTGGAATTGGGCGGCAATGATGCGGCCATCATTCTGAAGGACGCGATCCTCGACGACACACACATCGATCGCCTGTTCGCGGCCATCTACGACACGACTGGCCAGATCTGCATGAACGCCAAGCGCGTGTTCGTGCACAAGTCGCGTGCCGAGGAAGTGGTCAAGGGCCTGTCCGCGCGCCTGCAGAAGGTCAAGCTCGGCTACGGTCTGGACAAGGACACGACGATGGGACCGTTGCACTCGCCGACGCAGAAGAAGTTCGTCGACGATCTCATCCGCGAGGCCAAGGACTCGGGCGCGCAGGTACTGGAATTCGGCGAGCTGCCGGGTGGCGACATGCGCGGCGGCAACTTCGTCCGTCCGGCGATCGTCGTCAATCCGAAACTCTCGTTGCGGGTGGTGACCGAAGAGCAGTTCGGTCCGGTCATTCCCGTGATCCCCTTCGAGACCGAAGAGGAAGCGATCCGGCTGGCCAACGATACGTGGGCGGGCCTCGCGGGCTCGGTCTGGACGGCCGATCCCAACACCGCCAATCGTGTGGGTGGCCAGATGGTTTGCGGTTATGTCTGGGTCAACGACCACGGCGCGACCCGCCTCGACCTGCGTGCCCCTTTCGGCGGTATGAAGTCTTCGGGCATCGGTCGCGAGCAGGGCATCGAAGGCGTCCGCGCCTTCCAGGACACCCGCTCCATCGCCCACCTCAACGCGGCCGCTCTGGCCTCGATGGCGCACTGAGCCTCCTTGGTTCACTGAGCAAGGGCTCACCCGGCTAGCCGCGACGATGCAAGGTCGTCGCGGCTAGGCTCTTCCCGATACCTCTCCATCAGCCCGCCCGCGCATCCGCATATCTTTAGTTGCTATATTTTTATAGTAACTATAACTTAAAGCCCTCACAGAATGAGGGCGCGGATCATGCGCAAGCTACGCACTCCGGAATCAGAGTCCCTGGATCTCCCGGCTTCGTTGCGGAGTCGCAAAAAGCAGCGCACGCGCCAGGAGATTGCCGACGCAGCTCTGTTGCTATTCGCAAAACAGGGGTTCGACGCGGTCACCGTCGCTGACGTCGCCCGTGCCGCCGAGGTTTCCGAGCAGACTGTCTACAACTACTTCAAGACCAAGGAGTCGCTGGTCTTTGACGAAGACGAGGCATTCGAGGCCAGGTTCGTCGCGATGGTGCGGGACCGACCGCAGACGAGCTCGCTGCTCGACGCAGTTCGCGCCCATGCGCAGGAGTTTCTGGACTCCTTGAGCCGCAGGCCTGCCGGGCCTAACCGCCGCGGCAGTATGCCCTACCTGGTCGCAACCAGTGCACCACTGCGACGGCATTGGCTCGCGGTGACCGAACGACACGCCCACGCGGTTGCACGGGCGCTGGTCGCGGATAGTGGTGGAGCGCTCTCACTACCCGAGGCCAAGATTCTCGCGGCGTCGTTGGTGTCCGTGTTTGCCGTGATTCTCGACGAGCTTGGGCAGACGATGGCGGCCGACGGCGATATCCCAGCGCTCATCAACAACTTGCGACATGACGTCGACGCGGCGCTCGATCGAGTCGCCAGCGGATTCAAACTCACGCGCGGGAGACGCACATGACTTCCCATCGCAAGCTGCAAGTGCTGATCATCGGCGCCGGCACCGGCGGTCTGTGCCTCGCGCACGGCCTGCTCTCTGCAGGCGTGGAGGTCCAGGTCTTCGAACGCGACAGCACGCCGTTTGATCGTCAGCAGGGCTACCGGCTGACGATCAGCGCCACTGGCAATCGCGCGCTCCAGTCCTGTCTGCCGAAGGCCAACTTCGATCGTTTCGTCGCCGCCGCTGCCAAGCCCAACACCGGCGTGAACTTCCTCGATCACAGGTTGCACCGCCTCCTTAGCATCCCCATTCCCCAGGTTGCGCCCACGGCGCCCGAGGCCGTGCGTCCGATTAGCCGCATCACACTTCGACAGATCCTGCTCGACGGTCTCGCCGGAGTCGTAACGTTCGGCAAGATGCTCCTTTCCTTCGAGGACGCACCGGACGGACGGGTCACGGCTCGTTTCGCTGATGGCTCGACAGCTACGGGAGATGTCCTGATCGGAGCGGACGGCGCCGGTTCTCACGTCCGGGCGCAGTTATTGCCGCAGGCCCACCGGATCGACACGGGAGTCGTTGCCGTGTCGGGCCGGTTTGCGCTGGACGATGCTGCGCGGCGCGAGACACCGCCACTGATCTTTCAGGGCCCAACGCTGTTCATGGGGCCACCGGGACGCTTCATGTTCGCCAGCGCCGTCGAATACGCCCCCGGAGTCGCCTCGCCCTATGATCGGGACGAATACGTCATGTGGGGATTCTCAGCCAAGCGAACGGTCATGGCACTGCCCGACTCGCTCGAGACTGTGTCCCCGGAGACGGCCAGGAGCCGGGTGTTGGAACAAATGCTCGCTTGGCATCCGTCGCTGCGGCGCCTGGTGGAACGAGCCGACGCGTCCGGGATGAGCTGTTTCTCAGTCAAGTCCGCCCAAACGGTCGGACCCTGGCCAACGCAGAATGCCACTCTCCTGGGGGACGCGCTTCACAACATGACGCCATTTCGGGGCATGGGCGCCAACACGGCGCTGCGGGACGCCGCAGCACTGCGGCTTGCCCTGGTCGAGGTCGACAGAGGGCGACGCGAGCTGTTACCAGCGCTCGCAGCCTACGAGAAGGAAATGATCGAGTACGGCTTCAGGGCCGTACGAGCTTCGCTCGACAACATGCACAGGATGCACGCTGAGTCGGTACTCTCCCGATTCGCGACCAAGACGATGCTCCGCTTGGCGGACGTGCTACCGCCGCTGCAAACCCTATTCCGCAGCGAGCCCTGAACGGCCGGCACACGGGGCCGAAACCTACGCGCTCACTCAGTAAACGGTGAAGTCGTAGTCCAGATTCTCGCGACGCACTGTCGGATTCTGCTGCCCTTTTGTCAGGGTACGGACGGCGTCGATCACATACGACTCGAGTTCCGTCACCGTCACGACGCCATCGCCATTCCGGTCGGCTTTCCCGTTCTTGAGGCCATCCAACACAGCGTAGGTGAACACCCCGTTGTGCCACTGCTCCCCTTCCAGGGCGTACTCGTTGCCGCTGGCGCTCGAGATCACCGCCGCTCCGGTGCCCCGACGCAGGTCGGCAAACCACTCCTGCTGGGAACGCGCATAAACGGGAGCCTCGCCCACAGGCGACGCCGCAGCCGTCTGTGACACGGATCCCGTCTCATCAGCATGTATCGCGATTCCGCGCATCGCGCTGAATGCTCGTGTTGTGACTGTCCCCGCACCCGACACCGTAGTGAGTGACGCAGGCTCGTCTCGCTCGATCTCGCCAGAGAAACAGGTATCGACCAGCAACAGCTTCTTCAAAGGAGCAATCCCATCGAGCAGGTTCTCGAACTCCTCGAAAGGCAGCCCGTTGACCGACGGCTGCGCCGGATCGATGTCGTACGTACCAAAGTAGTAATTCTGCTCGGGATCGGTCATGCCATGGCCGGCGACGAACAC
>FTEY01000529.1_pt1 | contig 32218 bp, 28 predicted proteins | sample 1640321 | NCBI WGS metagenome assembly FTEY01 (sample SAMEA3914816, study PRJEB12502) | metagenome | biome: forest; material: soil | place: USA | collected 2011-09-16 | depth 0.3 m
GACCAGGCGCGTCCGGTAGCGAATCTTCACGCCGCTGACCTGTTCGTACCACGTCAGATAATCAGCCCACACCAGCCGCGGAATGCGATCCAAACGATCGAAGGCGGCCGGGCCATGGAGCGTCTCGTACCACGCGCGAACACCCAGGGCCGAATTGCCTTGCTCGGGGCCTGTAAGCGTCTTCGGCGTACGCAGTTGGCGCATGCGTGCGATCGTCCGCCAGACGCCAGCCTGGCCCGGCTCGGATTGGTCGATGATATCGACGCGCCCGACACCTTTGCGCCGCAGGCCGTATGCAATGCCCAGGCCGGATTGGCCCCCGCCGACGACTACCACATTGTGATCGGCGCCGGGCCACGGCCGCACCCAATCGGCCGGGTCCGGTCCCGCCCAACGCAAGGCGCGCTGTGTCTGAGCCGCGAGTTGGGCGGAGGCGCCCTCCACCTCCGGCTCCGCACCGAACGCGCGACGCGGATAAGGCGACGCGAGCAGCGCGGCAGTGCCGACAGCGAGGCCAGTCGCGTCGCGGAAGAAACTGCGCCGATCGATTCGGCGCTCCGGGCCGCGCAGGTCCTGGCCGGTTTGAGGGGCGCGTTTGAATTTCTCAGTCATCAGTAGGTCCCACCGGCATGGATAGTTCGACTGGCTTTCGGCAACTTGAGCACAGGATCGATCTCGAGCACCCGAGAGCCTCCGGTCACCGACAGAGGTACCGGCGGATAAGCGCCTTCACCTTCATTGTCGAATACCGACAGGTTGCAGGGCTACAGCCACCCCTTCGATTTGGCGATCCGCGCGGCCCCGATCCGGGTGCTCGCGGAGAGTTTGCTGATCGCCTGCGAGAGATGATTGCGCACAGTCCCCTTCGAAAGCGCCAGCAGGGTTGCGATCTCGCCGCTACTCGCACCGCCCTCCGCGAGTCGCAGGATCTCTCGCTCGCGATCTGTAAGTGGGTCGCGTTCCACGACCGCCTCAGCTGCGAGCCGCGGATTCACGACCTGTTCGCCGGCATGCACGCGGCGAATGGCGTCGGCCAGCTCGCGCGACGGGCTTTCCTTCAGCAAGTAGCCGCGTGCTCCCGATTCAAGTGCACGCTGCAGATAACCAGGCCGTGCGAACGTCGTAAGCACAATCACCTTGGTCGACGCACCCTTCTGCTTGAGAGCCTCGGCGAGCTCGAGTCCCGACATCACCGGCATCTCGATATCGGTAATGACGATGTCAGGTTGACTGGCGAGTATCGCAGCCAGCGCCTGTCTGCCGTCGTGCACCTGTTCGATGACTTGCATGTCGGGCTCCAGCTCGAGGAGCGCGGCAAGGGCTCCAAGCACCATTCCCTGGTCTTCGGCGATGACGAGACGGATGCGGGCGCTCACAACGGCAGGCGGACGATCAGTTTGGTGCCCCGATCCACGAGTTGGGTGATCGACCCTCCGATCTCGGCAACGCGTTCACGCATGCCAGCCAGCCCGCCCCCTTCCGGATGGGCACGGCATTGCTCACCGGGCTCGCCGTCATCCTCGATCTCGAGCAGACAGTCCCTCTGATCCGCTCCCACAGCCAGCCTGCAATGCTTTGCGCGCGCGTGGCGAACGACATTGGTCACGCCTTCGCGAAGCGCGAGACAGAGCACGTTCTCCTGTCCAGCTTCGAGTCTCGGCGGCGCGAACTCCGCGCTGACGCCCACGCCCGCGATCATCAATGTGTGCCGGGCGAGCTCGAACTCATGTTCCAGACTCTTCGCCCTGTAGCCCTGCAACGTCTGTCGCACTTCATCGAGTGTCGCGCGTGCGATCCGATCAACCTCACCGAGTTCCTTCACGGCGCGATCCGGGTCCTGGTGGGTGAGCCGGGCTGCCAGGTCGGTTTTCAGGATGATCACGGACAGTGTGTGACCGAGCACGTCGTGCATGTCACGGGCGATGCGCTCACGCTCACCGTGTCGCGCCAACTCCCTCACTGCAATCGCCCTACGCAAGGTCAGCGTCATCATGACGGCAGTTGGGATTCCATACCCGGCGACGGCGCCAAAGAACGCCCACGGCAGGCGCAGAGCCAGTTTCTCGACGAGAGCCAGTCCCATCACGCCGCCCACGATCAGCGCGACCCGGCGTATGTCGCCGCCGGCGACCCAAGCGGCGAACGCCGCAGGTACGACGAAGAACACCCAACTTACCGAATTGAGCGGTGCGAAGGCCGCTCCGATCAGAGTGATCGAAACGCTCTGCCACAGACCCGAACGACCCCGCTTCCAGTCCAGCAGCGCGGCGCCGAACAGGCCGATGAAGGCGGCGGCACCCACGACGCTGAGCGCCCACTCGGTTGTCCCGGCACCGCGCCGCATCGGATCGATGAGCAGTACGCAGCCTGCCAGCGAGAAGATCGCCGCCCACCCCTGGTGGCCAAGTGGCGAGCGCCTGTCCATCGCCTGAGTTGGCAAGGCCTCCATCGGGGCAGTATAGGTGGAGGCCGGCCGAAAGATAACGTGACACTTGTCATGGGTGGGGCTCACCCGCCCGCGAAAAACACCGAGTGCAATAACTGCCCCGGCAGTAAGGCCAGCAACCCCACGATCACGAGCGCGATCAGCAGTTGCGCCACAGTTCGACGATGGCCGCGCAAGTCACCCCGCCGCACTTTGACGATCGCCAGCGGGACCATGACGAACACGAGCAGCGCAGCACCATGAGCCGGGGAGAACCGCAATGGCTCGATTGCCATGCCAGTGATCGCTGTACCCAACATCAATGCAACCCACGCCCGTCCCATCAGGCGATGAGCGACAGTTCCCTTGCGTCTCGACAGGACGAACAGGCCCGACGCTAGAGCGATGAGTGCGGCGGCAATGTGTGCGGCGACTACCGGGCCGGCGCGTCGCAGCCGTTCCAGGTCCAGTCCTGGGGACCAGTCGTGCGGCCCGAAGTGCAACCCACCGAAGAGGTACGCAGCCGTCGGAATGATCAGCACCGCCCCCAGCGCCATGGTACCCAGGGAGCGTAAATCCGCTGCATCGAAACCCAAAACCCGCACACCGCCGCGGGGCATGCCCGCCTCAACCTGTCGACTGGGACCGGCCATCGCAGTTCTCCTTCCGCCTTAGGATCGTTGACCTGGATCCACTATGCGGGAGGGACCGTCGCGAGCGCCCGTGCCTGGCGTCACCGCTCGAGGGTGACAGGTGTCATGGGTGAGCCGACCGCCTAACTCGCGAACCGCGCTCTCCCAACTAGCAGGCGGGCGCCGCCCCCATGGCGCCCCCGGTACAGGCGGATTTGTTTGCGCCGGCGCGCTGCATGCCCTGGAGCGCACTCTCGCTCTGCTCCTGCTGCGCCTGCAACTGCGCCGCCGTCAGGCAGACCTCACCGTTGGACACCCGCGATCCGGTGACGACGCTCTTGCGGCAGAAGCGTTCCTGGCCGTTGATCATGGCCTGGCGATAGCCGGCGGGGATTTTGAAGTCGCTTTTCGGGGGCGCGGCGGATGCCGCTGCCGCAGCGGTCTCGTGAGTGGTGGGCGTGGGTGCGGCCGGGGGATTCGCTGCGCACGCGACCAACATCGACGTTGTCATCGCAAGCAAACAGCCAGTCACCTGCTTCATCGGAAATCCCTCATGCCCGTGAGCAAACGTTCCCGGCGGATGTTAGCTCAGCCCTGGGCGGGGCGCGTGAAGCGGTTCTCATTGCCGCAGCGCCCGCCCACGGCTCTGGCGGGCCTGCTAACCCATCTCCGGAGCCCGGCTTTTGCCGGGCCCTTTGGCCCGCTCAGCCGCGGCGAAATCTCAAGATTTCTCAATGATCTGTCAAGTTAGCCGGCCGCGCGGCCACCGTTCTTGGCCCCGTCGCGAACGGAATGGACGTACTCTCCCAATAGATTGGTTCAGGCGCCTGCAATGGCTGAAAATAGGGCGAGGGGCGAGAAAAGATGAGGGCCGGAGGAATGGGCAAGAGCCGGATTTTGTTCAATGGTGCGCTGCTGGCGGCGGGCGCTTGCCTGTCGCTGCTCACTTGGCCCGCCCTCCCGGCGCAAGGAGCACCGACCGCGGCGACCCCGGATGCCAAGGACGCCGGGCCCATGCCGGCCGCAGCCCCCGGCAAGACGTTCGGCATCCTGCTCGAGAACAACTGCGCCAAGTGCCACAACAGCACCGATTGGGCCGGAAGCCTCGCGTTCGACACCGAGGATGTGGGTCATCCGGGTCAGGACGTCGAGGTGTGGGAAAAGGCCATCGGCAAGCTGCGCGGCCGCCTCATGCCGCCCGCCGGGGAGAAGCAGCCCACCCAGGCCGACGTCGATTCCTTCGTCAGCTATCTCGAGACGTCGGTCGATGCCGCCGAGAAGCAACCGGGCGTCGGCCACGTCCCGCTGCAACGCCTGAATCGCGTCGAATTCGCGACCACGGTGCAGGGCCTCATCGGGGTCGATATCGATCCCAAGCAGTTCCTGCCGACCGAGATCGAGGTCGAGGGATTCAGCAACATCGCCGGCGCCCTCGGCATGTCGCCCTCCTTCCTGGAACAGTATCTGTCGGCGGCCCGCAAGGTCGCGCAGGTCGCGGTCGGTGAGCCGCAGCCGAAAATGGAGAAGGTCTTTTCCGGCGGTGGCGGCGGCGGTGGCGGGCAAGCCGGCCCGGGATCACCCGCTCAGCTCACCCACAAGGACGGTTACCCCCTGGGCACCCGCGGAGGCGTCAGCTTCACGCACGTCTTTCCGGCCGACGGGGAGTATCGTTTCAATTTCCATGATGGCGACAGCATCGACGCCGGCCTGTACCCGCACGGCATGGAAACCTCTGCCACGCTGCTCCTTCTCGTTGACGGAGTGGAGGTCGCCCGCCGCGAGTTGGGTGGACCGGACGACCTGACGCTGGCGGATCGCGACGGCCCGCCGGGCCGGGAGAAGCTGGTCGCCCGCATTTCGGGCATCCCGGTGCAGATCAAGGCCGGCGCACACGCGGTTACCGCGACGTTCATCGAGCGCTCCTGGGCGATGAGCAACGAGCCGACGGGCTACGGCAAGGTCTCCGGCATGCCCATCATCCGGGACGGAATCGAGGTCGTAGGACCCTTCGCGCCCCACGGTCTGTCGCTGAGCAACAGTCGCGCCAAGATCTTCGTCTGCGAGCCGAAAGCCCAGTCCGAGGAGCGGCCTTGCGCCGAGCGCATCGCGCGCCACATGGCCACTGAGGCATTCCGTCGGCCCGTGACCGATGCCGACCTGAAGTGGCTGATGAAGTTCTACGAGACCGGCCGCGGCGAGAAAGGCGGCTTCGATTCGGGCGTGACGGAGTTGATCACCGCGATCCTGTCGAGCCCCGACTTCCTCTATCGCGCCATTTCGGCACCGTCGACTCCGAACCAGACGCGCCCGTTGGACGATCTCGAGCTCGCCTCCCGCCTGTCCTTCTTCCTGTGGAACCAGGGCCCGGATGAGGAGCTGATCGGACTGGCCACCAACAAGACGCTGTCTGATACGAAGGTCCTGGACGCGCAGGTGCAGCGGATGTTGAAGGATCCGCGCGCGCGGTCGCTGGTCGACAATTTCGCGTTCTCCTGGTTGAACTTCGGGACGCTCAGTCAGATCGAGCCGCTGGACCGGACCTTCAACGCCGCGATGCGGGCCAACTTCGAGACCGAGGCCCGGCTGTTCCTGTCGAGCGTGCTGCTCGAGAACCACAGCGTGCTGGACCTCCTCAACGCCGATTACACCTTCCTCAATGAGTCGCTCGCGAAGCAGTACGGCATTCCCGGAGTGCTCGGACCGCAATTCCGGCGGGTGACACTCAAGGACGAGAATCGCTGGGGACTGATCGGCAAGGCGGCCGTCCAGTTGCGGACCTCCTATGGCGATCGCACCTCACCGGTCCTTCGGGGCGAGTACGTGCTCGACCGGCTCATGGGTACCCCACCCACTCCGCCGCCGCCGAACGTCGTCACCGACCTGTCGATCCACGAAGGGCAAAAGCCAACCACCGTGCGCGCCCGCCTGGAAGCCCATCGCGCCAACCCCACCTGCAAGGGCTGTCACGGGTTGATCGACCCGCTGGGCCTGGCGATGGAGAATTTCGACGTCACGGGAAAGTGGCGCACCGAAGACACGCTCGCCAAGGCGCCGATCGATACGACCTCGGAGCTGTCGAGCGGACTGGTGCTGCACGGTCCGGTCGACCTGCGCCACTATCTGACCCGCCGTCCGGAGCAGTTTCCGACGACGGTCACCCAGCGTTTGATGATGTACGCGTTGAATCGCGAGGTTGAGTTCTACGACATGCCGCAGATCCGGCAGATCGTGCACTCGGCCGCCGCCAACAATTACCGGTTCGCGGACCTGGTGGTCGGAATCGTCAACAGCGACTCGTTCCGCCGCCAGGGAGCTGAAGCCCCCTCGCAGAAGAAGCAAACGCCACCCACCAAGGTGGCCTCGAGTCAGACCGGCGGCACGGCTGGGGTCGATCCGCTTCGACACGATCGAGACACCACCACAAGCGCGGGATCCGAAGCCCTCAGGGTGACCCAGCCGCTACAGGAGAGATAGGCGATGGCGACCTTCCTGACGAAAAAGTATCTGTCCCGACGCACGTTCCTGCGGGGGAGCGGTGTAGCACTGGGTCTGCCATTCCTGGACGCCATGGTTCCCGCGGGCACGGCTTTGGCCCAGACCGCGGCGGTGCCGAAGACCCGCGCCGGCTTCTTCTACATTCCGCACGGCGCGATCGCGAACAACACCCCGTACGGCAAGGAAGTCGATGCCTGGAACTCGAGTGGCAAGGGCGCGGATTTCAAGCTTGGCCACACACTCGAGCCGCTCGAGCCGGTGAAGAAGTACGTCACGACTTTCGAGAACATCGAGAACCTCGCCGCGGGCGGTTCCGTACATACGCTCAATCCAGCAACGTGGCTATCTTGCATACGTCCTGACACCGCAGCCAAGACCGCCAGCATGGCAATCACGCTGGACCAGGTGATCGCCCAGAAGCTGGGACAAAAGACCGCCCTGCCGTCGTTGGAAGTCTGTTCGGAGACCACCATCCAGGTGGCCGCCTGTGGCGGAGCGGGTTGCTACTACGCTTCGACGACGTCCTACGCCGGTCCCAACACTCCATTGCCGATGGAGTACAACCCGCGCAAGGTGTTCATCCAGCTCATGGGCGAGGGTGACACGGCCGCCGAACGCGAAGCCCTGATCCGCAAGAACGCCAGCATCCTGGACATGATCAACGACCGGGCGAAGTCACTCAGCGGCGAACTCGGGGGCAGCGACCGCCAGCGGCTGTCCGACTATCTCGACACCGTTCGCGAGATCGAACGGCGCGTGGCGATGGCGGGCTCACGCGACCTGCATGGTCTCAAAGTCCCGGACGCGCCCGTCGGCGAGCTGGAAGACTTCGACAAGCAGGTCCGGCTGATGTTCGACCTGATCGCCCTGGCCTACCAGGCGGACCTGACGCGCGTCGCCTCCTACGTGATGGTGTCCGAAGGCACCAACCGCACCTACAACTTCATCGGTGTGCCGGATTCCTTCCATCCCGTCAGCCACCATTCCAATGATCGCGAGCGCATTCGCCGCCTGACGCTGATCCAGCGCTATCACATGGAGCGGTTCGCGGACTTCCTGAAGAAGCTGTCGAATACCCAGGACGGCGACGGCAGCATCCTCGATCATTCGCTGTTCCTCTACGGCTCGAACATGGGCAACAGCAACCAGCACGACAACTATCCGATTCCGGAGGTCCTGGTCGGCGGCGCCAACGGTGCGCACGTCGGTGGCAAGAACGTGACACCGCCGCCGCGCACGCCGCTCGCCAACATCCACCTGACCATCCTGGACAAGCTCGGAATCAAGGAAAAGAGCTTCGCCAACAGCACCGGCATCCTCACGGATGTCTGAACTATGAAGACGACCGATCGTAGAGCGTTCTTGCAGAGATCTCTGGGCACCATGGCGGGACTGGCGGCCGTGCCGCTCCTGGGCGGCCTCGCCGGCTGCCAGCAGACCCCTGCCCGGCCGTCGTCCTCGGGAGGCGCGGCCACGCGGACAGCGGCGCTGCCGACTGAGAAGCTCACCGAACGTGTCACCCTGATCACCGGTGCGCCGGGGAATCTGGTCGCTCTCTCATCCAGCGACGGAATTGTGCTTGTCGACAGTGGCTCTTCCGAACTGGCCCACGCCGTGCGTGCAAGCCTGGCGGGCGCTAACGTGCGCACGCTGTTCAATACGCACTACCACGCCGAACAGACTGGCGGAAACGAGCTGTTCGGATCCTCGGGCACGGAAATCCACTCCCACCTGATCACGCGTCAATGGCTGGAGACGGACTACTACGTCCCGGCGGACGATCGTTGGATGAAGGCGCTGCCCAAGGCAGCGTGGCCGACGAAGACCTTCCGCGACAAGGGCGAGATGCAGGCTGGCGCGGAACACATCGAATACGGATATCTGCTCGAAGCGCACACGCGCGGCGACATCTATGTGTTCTTCCGCGATTCCAACGTGCTGGCGGTCGGCGACGCCGCCTCACCCCTGCGCGACCCCGCCCTGGATTGGTATGCGGGCGGCTGGATCGGCGGGCGCGTCGACTCGATGGATGTGCTGCTGCAGCTGGCCAACGACCAGACCCGGATCGTCCCGGCCTTCGGACCGGTCATGACCAAGGATCAATTCAAAGCCGAGCGCGCGATGATGGCGCATCTCTACGACAAGACGACGGAGATGACCGATCACGGCCGTGACGCGAAGGACATGCTGGAAGCCGGGATCCTCAACGAAGTGAACCGCAAGTTTGCCGACCCTTACCGGTTCCTCTACGACGTCTCCAAGGGCAACTGGGCTCACTATACGAATTTCGGAGGCAACATTGTTTAAGTCGACCGTCCGTGCCGCCGTCATCGGCGTGCTGTCGCTCGGCGCGGCGTTCGCAGCCGCTGCTTCCGGGCCCGAATCCCTGTCCGACCTGATCCGCGCCGGCAACCGCGAGGCCGTGCTCGCCGCGATCACCTCGCCCGCCGTCGATGTCAACGCGGCAGAGCCCGATGGCTCCACTGCTCTACTGTGGGCCACGTATAAGGTCGATCACGAGGTGGTACGCGCCCTGTTGAAGGCAGGTGCCAAAGCCAACGTCACCAACAACTACGGCTCGAGCCCGCTCACTGAGGCCGTCAAGCTGGGCGATCTCGACATGGTGCGCATGTTGCTCGATGCGCACGCAGACGTGAACTCGCCTAACCCTGACGGCCAGACGGCGCTCATGCTGGCCTCCAACATCGGATCGCTGAAGATCGCGGAACTGCTGGTCAGCCGCGGCGCGACCGTGAACACGGTGGAGAACTACCGCGGTCAGACGGCTCTGATGTGGGCGGCGGCGGAAAATCATCCGGAGATCGTCGACCTCCTGCTTTCCAAGCATGCCGATTTCAAGCTGCGCGCGAAGTACGACGACTGGTCGCGTCAGATGACCTCTGAGCCGCGCGCGCAATATCGTCCGACCGGCGGCCTCACCGCCCTTCTGTATGCGACTCGATCGGATTGCTCTAGATGCGTCGTCTCGCTCGTCAAAGCGGGGGCCGACGTCAATCAGCCCAACCCGGACGGCATTACTCCGCTGCTCAATGCACTCGACAACCGCGATTACGACATCGCCATGTTCCTGCTCGACAAGGGCGCGAACCCGAGCGCATGGGACATGAGCGGCCGTACTCCGCTCTACGTCGCGGTGGACATGCACTCGTACAACGGGCGCAGCGGTGCCGGCAATGCTCAGTTCCAGGGCGCTGAGGAGATCCTAGGACCGGTGCGAGCGGAGAACAAAACCACTGCGGTGGATCTGGTCAATCGTCTCATCGGCATGGGAGTCGACGTCAATCACGAGCTCACGCGCATGCGACCCAACGGCAATGGCCGGGGACGCTTCGCGGACTACATGATGCGTGGCGGCACCGGCCCACTGATGATCGCGACGCTGACGCTCGACGATGAGATGGTCAAGATCCTCCTCGAGCACGGCGCCGAGGTCGACGTGCCCAACGTATTTGAGATCACGCCGCTGATGGCTGCCGCGGGCATGAGCGGATCGAGTCGTGGCGGCGTGGGCAGCGCTATCGGGGGCCCCGGTCGTGGCCCGCAGCAGGATGTCCAGGCCCGCGCAATCAAGGTGTTGGATCTCCTGCTCGAGCACGGTGCCAACATCAACGCCCGGGTCCTGAACAGCCACACCCATACGGCCAAACTCGTAGCCTATGTTCAGGGTCGCGACCATGAAGGTCAGACAGCACTCTTCGCTGCGGCCGAGGCTGGCTGGGACCGGGTGGTGAAGCACATGCTCGAGCGCGGAGCCGACCCAGGTATCGTCGACGCGACCCACAAGACATGCCTCGACTACGCCCGCTCGCCACCTAACGTTTTCCCTGGCGCCGGCTCTCCCAGGCCACAAAAAGGCGAAGCGGAAAGCCGCGCCGCGACGGTAGCGATTCTCGAGGCCGCGTTGCCCAAGGCCGGCGGAAATCCTACTGCTTCAAGGTGATCGGTTAGCCGCCGGCGCGTCCGGCGGCTCCTCGTACCCATTCCGGTCCAGATTCAACTCCGGATGCGTCGCGCACGGCACGCAATCCGGCTGGTGTAGCGGCGGCACCCGGCCGCTCACCGGATTGGTATAGGTGAACCACATCGGCAGGATCGTCGGCCACTGCCGAGGTTCCGGGCCGCCGGCGAAATGCTCCTCGCGCCTGCCCAATGACGTCAGCAGAATATCCACGTTGACGTTGGCGACCCGCATGACGGGGGGCTGTGCCGGGTCCTTGGATTTCGCCCAGACGCCGTCTTTCCAGGCCACGGGCGTGATGTAGGGCTCGTCGAGGGTGAGCTCCCAGATACGCCACACGCCGTCCTCCAACACATAGCGATCGTGATACATGCCGCCCCAGAACTGGGCGGCGAAGAAGTCGCCGGCCTTGCCAACCTCCTTGCCCGTGCGCGGCTGGAACAGGCGAAAGCGCCCGGTCGCGGACCGGCCGTCATCGGACACGAGCACGACCGGTTGCATGAGCCAGTGATAGGAGATGCCGGCCTGCTGGTCCGGGCCTTTCCCCTTCACACGGGCCGCAATGAGCCGATCGCGGCCGATGTGATAACCCTGGAAGGGAGTCTGCTTGAAACCCTTCGCGGCCATGGTGTTTGCCCAGCCAGCCGCATCGGAGTCGTCGACGTAGTACCCATAGGTCGCCGAGATGTTGGCGACCCCATCCCAGGCCGCGGAGCGCGCGAGGCGGCGCCGGGCCTCCTCGACCGTTGCCGCTGACGACTTCCCGGGCGCTATTGTCCCCGTCAGAGCCTTCGTCGCCACCGCCCTGGCATCACCGGCCGCCCTGACGGCCCGGTGCGTGACCGGATGCACACCGACGAACGCGGGCATTCCCAATCCCGGTGAAGCTGCGTCCGCGGCAGGAACCGGCGCGTCAGGAGCGTTGGCTCCGGTCGGGATCGGATCGACGATCCGGCTCTTGCCCCAACCCGTAAAGATGTCGGTTTTCACGGCGACGAAGCGCCGCAGCTCGCGGAACTTCCAGACACCGCGTTCCTTGACGAAGCGATTCTGGAAAGTCGCGACCTCCCACCAGCCTTTTTCCTGATCGGCTTCACCGAGCATGCCGAGCTCGATGCCTCGCGCGAACGCCTCGTTGCCGCCGGGCAAAATGGTAACCGTTACGTCGTTTTGCACGCGATCGTTGAGTTGCCCGTGGGTAAGGCCGGCCGGGCCGATGCTCTCGAGCCAGCGTCGAACTCCCGCGGGACCGCGCCACACGCCCTGCCCCGCAATCTCGACGACGCCATCGGCAGCGAACAGGTCAACGACGTCGTCCCACATCTTGCGATCAGCGTAGAAGCCGTACGCAGACTGCAGGTTGCGAATGCGGTCCTCATCGTTGAGCGCGTTGATGCGGGACTGCAGCTCCGACAGGGTCGCTTTGGTCGCCGGCGCCGCGCCGCTCGCGGGCGGGATGGGGACGCCTGCCGTATCCGTATTGAAATGCTTCGGAACGACCGGCAGATCGCCGCCGCCCCAATTCGTCCAACCCGTCTCGTACGGGCCATCGTACTGCGGATAGTAGTGCGCGGTCGTAATCTTCCAGGTACCTCGCTCACGCACGTAGTCGTTCTCGAAGACGCCGCCTTGGACGCGTGCCTCGCCACGATGACCGTGGAATATGATTGTCTGCCAGCGAACCTTGCCGCTCTCGCCGTCAGTCGACAGATTCACGACGGGCGCATCGATGAACATCGTCGAGACGCTGTCTGCCGTCAGGCCCTCGTGTCCTCCGCCGTAGCGCGTACGCAGAAAGCCAGCGATCGCGCTCGGCCCCTTCGACGTCTGCGCCTGCTTGACCAACCCATCCAAGACGAAGCTGCCATCGTTGGCAAACAGTGCACCGACGTCATTCCAGAGACCGTATTGCGCGTATTGCGCATAGCTGGCTTGCAGCGTCTTGATGGCGCGAACGCTCTCGGTGCGATCGACGTCGCGTGCGAGGTCGTTGAGCCCGGCATCGGCTCGAACCGGGGTGGTGAGGATCAGGGCAAGAGTCGTGCAGAGGGATACAAGCGGGCGCGCCATGGACTCTCCTTCGCAAGCTGCCGGGTTCAGAATGACCCGCGCGCAACCGGCAAGTCCACAGGTGGCAGGAAATCCTTCCGCTATGGGCAAGTCGCAGTGAACAGCGAACTGCCTGCCATGCCGACAGCGCGGATATTCGCCCCTGCGCGGCGCTGGCCCCAGAGGACGACCTCCTAGGGCGTTGTCGCGGGCGGATCCTCGCGGCCGTAGGTGATCAGGATGCCGACATGATCGCCGATAGGTTGGTTGATGAGGAGCTGCCGCCTCAATGGCAGACCCCCAGGCCAGTCTTTTCGCAACTCCTCGGTCGGATCGAAGGGTTGCGTGTGCGCGAAAGCCAACATGCTCTGGTAAGTCGCATCGGCGTGGGGGACGGGAGTCGTGGCCCGGGCCACTGTCACCGACCCCGCCGTCGAATCCTCCGCAGTCCTTTCAGGCTCTCTGCGAGTGGGCGCCCGGGCGGCGGCTGGCTGCGGCCGCGCCAGCGTGGTGGGATGAGGCGCTGGCTGGGGACCTCGATTGAGCCACAGCCAGGTGGCGGCCGCTCCGACCGCCATCACCAGAACGACTGAGAGATTGCTGTTCGCAGCTCGCATTGCGGCCCTCGTATCCCGGCAGACCTTCCGACACGGATTGTGTGCGCGCAAGACCTACCCGCCCGCACCTCTGCGACGACCCTGTAGTAGCCACGCTCCTGGCTTCCGGCTTGCTATCCTCCAGGCTTCCGTGACGGCGACAGGAGGCGCGGATGGATCTCGGCATTCGAGGCCGTAAGGCGATCGTCAATGGCGGCAGCGCCGGTATGGGGAAGTCTGCGGCGTTCGCGCTGGCACGCGAAGGCGTAGACCTGATCATCTCCGCGCGGGGTGAAGCTCGCCTGCGCGCGACAGCTGAGGAAATCGCCACGGCTACAGGCGTCAGCGTCGTACCGATCGTGGCGGATCACTCTCTGGCCGAGGGGCGTGCGCGGATTCTCGCCGCCTGTCCTGCCCCGGACATTCTGGTCGGGACCTGTTCCCCTCCGCCCATGACCGAGGACTATCGTTCGATCGACGCGGCGCAGTGGCAGTCGAGTCTCGATACCGGCCTGTTGAGTCCCGTGGAGTTCATGAATGCCGTGCTCGACGGCATGGTGGAGCGCCGCTGGGGGCGGGTCGTCAACATCGCCACCATCGCAGCCAAGTACCCTTTGGAGCTGCGCATCCTGTCCGGTGCCCCCCGTGCGGCACTCATCAACTATTCCGGGGCTGTCGCGCTGCGCGTTGCCCAACACGGCGTGACCATCAACAACGTGCTGCCGGGGATGTTCCACACCGCATTCGTCAAAGATCAGTTCGATGCCCGGGCGCGCTCGGCCGGTAGCACCTATGACGACGAGGTGGCGCGCTTCGCGGAGGCTTTCCGGATTGCCGCGCGCCGCTTCGGAGATCCGCAGGATGTCGGTGCGCTGGTCGCCTGGCTGTGCAGCCAGTTTGCCGGCTACATCACGGGCCAGAGCATCGTGATCGACGGCGGCGCCACGCGCTCGACGTTCTAGAGGTCGACGACGGCCGCCCGCGGGATGCCGCACAGCGGCTATTTGTCGCTAAGAGCGCCGTGGTGCGGATTTAATGTATTCGACCATCTGTGTCACGACCGTGCCCCAGCCCTCGTAGAAGCCCATTTCGACGTGTTTCTTACGCGCCGCCTCATTCCCGTGAATCGCCGTTGCCTTGTACCGCGTGCCGCTGCCCTTCCTCGCGAATTCGATGACGGCTGTAAAGAAAGGATTCGCGGACGGGCGATAGCCCCCCAATAACGTGTCGGTGATGATCAGCCGCTGCAATGGCGTCACTTCCAGATAACACTGGGTATTTGGAAATTCCTGCCCTTCTGGCGAGCGCATGGTGAAATTGATGGCGCCCCCGGGGCGCAGATCGAGATCGCAGGCGGTGATGCTCCAGGGCTTGGGCGCGAACCAGTGTTTCAAGTGTTCCGCCGTCGTCCAGGCTTCCCACACGCGCTCGACCGGCACATCGATCTCTCTCTCGAGCACCAGATCGAGTCCAGGGTCGATCTTGATCACGGGTGTCGTCATTTCGAATCCTCTTTCATTTTCAAAAGATAGCTGTCCAATTGATCGAAGCGGCGCTCCCAAACGCTACGCTGACGCGCCAGCCAGGCCTCGGCCACCCGCAATCGCTCAGGAGCCAGCTCATACGTCCTGACCCTGCCGACTTTGCGGGAGCGCACCAGCCCGCTGCGCTCGAGCATTCGCAGATGTTCGACAAAAGACGGCAGAGCCATGTCGTATCGCGCAGCGAGGTCACTGACTGAAGCTGCGTTGAGGCTGAGCCGATCCAGGACATCCCGCCTGGTCGGATCGCAGAGCGCACGGAAAATGCCGTCGATGATCGCCGGTGACGCGTCACTGTGCCGTTCCGCAATGCCCGCCTTGGGAGTCATGACGTCGAAGCTATCGCAGCTCAATACTTAGGTCAATACCTAAGTGTCGGATCCACGGCGCGAAACCCCGGGTGACTTCATTGCAGCAGACCCTCAGGCAGTGCCGATGTAGACTGCGGACGACTGCGGTGTCATCACAACAACTCTGTGCCGACCATGAATAGCGCCACCCATCATCCTCAATCGGTCACTCTCAGTCGGATCCGCGTTTTCGCGGCCAGTTGCCTGGGGCTGCTGGCATTCCTGACACCTGCGGCAGTGCTCGCCCAACAATCGGCCGACACGATCGTCACGCACGGCAAGGTCCTGACGGTCGATCCTGGATTCCACACCGTCGAAGCGCTGGCCATCACGGGCGGACGCATCGTTGCAACCGGCACGAGTCGGGACATCGCGCGCTATAAGGGCGCGAACACGAAGGTCATCGACGTGAAGGGTGCGACCGTCATCCCGGGCCTCATCGACAACCACTTCCACTTCACGCGTGGAGTCGAGACCTGGCACGAGCAGGCCCGGTTCGAAGGCGTCGATTCGCGCCGCGAAGCACTACGGATCCTGGCGACCAAGGCCTCCAGCCTCGAGCCCGGTGATTGGATCATGGTCCAGGGAGGCTGGACGCCGAAGCAGTTTGCCGACGCTCCGGGCGGGTTCACACTCGAGGAGCTCGATGCCGCCGCACCGAAGAATCCGCTGTTCGTGCAAGAGGGGTACGCCGTCGTCTATGCGAACAGCCTCGCCCTCAAGGCCGTCGGCCTGAACCCGGCGGACGGCGCTCGTCGTAGCGCGCAAGGCTTGGTGTCGTTCCAGCCTCCGTACGCGCTGTACGACGCGATGCCAAAGACCTCAGCGGCGCAGCGAGAGCAGAACCTCACCGACTTCATGCACGAGCTCAACTCGACTGGCCTGACGGGGGTCTACAGCCTCGGGCAGTCGAGCCTTCTGGCCGCACGCGCAGCGAAAGGCCCCCTCCCCGTCCGCCTCTGGGAAACGCTGGATTTCAATGCCAACGATCCCGCATCGGCGGCCAAGGCGGTGGAGTTGATCTCGCGAACCCGCCCCAACCAGTTCGATGGACAGCACGGCATCTTCGGTTTGGGCGAGATTCTCTACGGCCCCTTCTTCGATCTCGCTCCTCGCAAGGACCCCTGGCCTGCCGAGATCATGAGCGAGTACGGCAAGCTCGCTACGGCCGCGGCGCGCGCCGGTTGGCATGTTCACCAGCACGTCATCAACAATAATGCCGTGACCGATCTGCTCAACACCCTCGAAGAGGTAAACAGGACACAACCGCTGAATGGATTGCGCTGGACCCTCGGTCATGTCTATGACATCTCGCCCACCAACATCGCTCGCGCGAAGGCCATGGGGATGACCCTCGGCGTTCACGGGGCCGCGATGCAGGCAGGTGCTCACATGCCTCTGCGTCAGATCGCTGACAGCGGGATCGTGTTTGGCTTGGGGACTGACGCTACCATCGTCTCGCACTACAGTCCCTTTGTGACACTCGGCTGGGTCGTGAGCGGTCTTGATGTCGGTGGTAACAAGGTGCTCGACCAGACGCTGACGCGCGAGGAGGCGTTGACGGCACACACGCGCTCGAACGCGTATCTGTTCTTCCAGGAAAAGAACCTCGGCTCCCTCGAGGTCGGCAAGCAGGCGGACCTGGTCGTGCTCGATCACGACTACATGACAGTGCCGGCAGCCGAAATCAGGCGCATCAAGCCAACGATGACGATGGTCGGCGGCCGGGTCGTGTTCGAGCGTAGCGTGACCAGAAGGTCTGCACTCCTTCCCGTGCACAAGCAAGCACTTGCTCTTGCGACGGAATGACCTCGACCACCATGGCCCGATCCAGGAACTCGCCCGCGATCAGATAGGCAAACTGCGCCGCGGCCCGCGTCGGATCCCCAACACGCAGCAGTCCCTGCCGTGACAGGTTCGCAAACGCCAATGCCAGAGACCTGAGGACCTGTCCCGGCGCGCGATCGAAGTACTCGGCCGCCAGCCCTGGAAATGTCCGGGACTCCCCGATCAACAGCCGGCGCAACGCGATCACCTCGGGCCTCAGGATGGCGAGCGCCAATCGCTCCCCGACAGCCTCGAGGGTCTTGCGAACATTGGGGGCAACCGTCTCGACACTCAGCTCCGCATCCAACCCGCACGCAAACCTCTCAACATAGGCCAGCACGTCCGCGATGATCTGCGTGAACAGTGCGTGCTTGTCGCCGTAATTATTGTACAGAGTCCGCTTCGTCAGACCGGCCGCTGCGGCAATCTGCTCCATCGTCGTTCCGGAGTAGCCCTGCTCCAGAAACAGCTTGCGCGCCGCCTCGAATACCGCGGCGCGGGTCCTGACGACGCGCGGATCATCCGCACGCGGCTCAGCAGCGCGAAGCCGGTTCCGGCGCCGGGTCGGCCGGTTGTCTGTTGCACTCATGAGTAAACTATTATACTTTGGAGTATATAAGATGCAGGAGGGGGCACTCGTATGCAAGCGATCAGTCCTGCCGGCACAGCCGGGAATCCCGCTGCCGCCGCACCGTCGACCCGTTGGCTGCTCCGTTGCGGCGTGGTCGTCGGTCCATTCTATCTGGCAGTCGGCCTGGCACAGGCCTTCGTTCGAGAGGGGTTCGACTTCTCCCGACATCCCCTGAGCGTGCTGGAGAACGGCCGCGGCGGGTGGATCCAGATTGCCAACCTCGCACTGAGCGGCCTGATGGTAATAGCCGCCGCCGCGGGATTCCGGCGAGTGCTCGGCGACAAGGCGCGCGCGTTGAGCTGGTTTCTCGGCGCTTACGGAGCCGGCATGATCGCGGCAGCCGTGTTTCGTGCAGATCCCATGGACGGCTTTCCCGTTGGTACGCCCGTTGGGCCGCCGACGTCGATCAGCACATCCGGACTGCTTCACTTTGCCGCTGGCGGGATCGGGTTCCTCTGCCTCGCCGTGAGCTGCTTTCTTGCGGCGCGTGCGATGTCACGCCTGAACGCCCGCGCACCCGCGAGGCTGTCGTTCTGGTCCGGACTCATCGTCGCAGTGGGCTTCTTTGGGAGTGTCGCGATTCCGAACTCTTCCCCGGTACTCGGAATCTGGATTGCGGTCGTCGTGGGGTGGGCGTGGCTGAGCATCCTCTCGCGGCGCCTCGCGGTGATCGGCGCGACCTAGAAGCCTCCCTTATGCGAGGATTCCGTTCCTCGCACGAGGGACGGCCACCGCATGCAAACGTTGAAACTGCTATGGATAGCCACGTTGGCTGCCGCGATGCCCCCCTGTGTGGCTCAGAACCTGACGTCGCAACAGGAGACGTCAATCACCGATCTTCTCTCCGCGCAGCAAAACCTGACACGCTCCCCCGGAGTCGCGCTGGTGATCCGCAGGCACGGACGGATCGTGTATTCACGAGGCCTCGGGATTGATGGCAACGGTGCCCCTTTCACACCCGACACGCCCACGTACCTGGGTTCGCTGAGCAAGTCCTTTACTGCCCTGGCTGTCATGCAACTCGTGACGGACGGGTGCATCCGGCTGGATGAGCCTGTCCAGACTTATCTGCCAGATTTCATCCTGCGGGATCCGCGCGGGCGGAAAATCACCGTACGACATCTGCTCCAGCAGACGAGTGGGCTCACCGACCACAACCTACCGGACTGGACGTGGCCCTGGCCCCGCACCTTCGTCGACGCAACTCGGCGCGCTCAGAAGGTGACAGAGCTCGCGAGCGAGCCCGGGACACATCACGCCTATCACAACGCAAACTACGTGCTGCTGGCCGATGTCGTGGAACGGGTCGGCGGAGAACCCTTCGCAACATATCTAAAGCATCATGTATTCGCGCCACTGGGAATGCGCAGCGCGCATGCGGTCAGTTGGATGGACGAGAGCGCCGACGGTGTGCCCCGGGGCCACATCTTCGTGCTCGGCAATCCGCTGGCCGTAAGCGCCCCGCAATTCTTCGTGGGAGGGGCGGGAGGCGTCATCGCCAGTGCGACCGACCTCAGCCGGTGGTTAGAACTCTTCGGACACGATGGCAGCAGCGAGACAGGCAATCGGCTTCTGCCAATGGGAACGATCTCGCGGATGCTGCGGCCCGAGAGCGATGCCCCATACCTATATCAGTACGGCTGGGTCGTGCGGCAGTACGGGACTCAGCTCATTCGACACAACGGCGGCCTGCCGACGTTCACGGCCCACGCCGCATTTGCCGGCGATGACAGCCTCTCAATCGCAATCGTGGTGAATGCTTCACCCGCCAATCCCGCGTGGACTCAGATCGGTCAAGACATTGCTGACGGCGTCGTCGCGATCCTCGAAGGCAAGACACCGACGGTCCAGACCCAGCGCATGGGAATGCGCGTGGAGGCGGTTGCTCTATCGATCACAATGCTGATGCTCGTGTATTGCACGTGGCTCGCGAGGCGTGCGAACCGTTGGCGCGAACGGCGGCTCGCGACACGGGGCAAAGCACCGCTTGCGTGGCTCTGGCTGCGTGCGCTCCTGCTACCGGGGATCTCGCTACTGCTCATTCTAGTGGCGCTGCCCGCACTGGTAGGCCTGGTGGAATCGTGGTCTTGGCTCTGGCTTTTGTGCTATTCGCCCGTGATTACGATCTGTCTGTGGGCGCTCGCTGCTGCCTCTACGGTGGTTATTGTTCTGCGCAGCCGCGGCCTTCTGCACACCTAGGTGTCCGCTAGCATTTCCTCGCCGGCCGTCGTATGCGGCTTGGGGTTCTGTAAGGTTGCGCGCCCGTTCTGCGGCTACGTGGACGTCGGCTGCGGTAGCAATGGCATCGCCGTATTCACCGGCATAGCCTATCCCGCTCTCATAGAGGAGCGAGGAAGACTACATGGCGTTGCGCCGATATTGCGCGGTTCTGGCGTTGGCACTCGTCGTTCTGGCGCCGCGGCTCTCGTGGTCGCAGGCGGCCACCGCGGCCGGGGACTTCTGGCCCGAACCGGCGACCCTGGTGTCGCTAGGGTTCGAGTGGCGAATCACGGGCGATGACAACCGCAACGCGAGTGTCGCCGTCTCCTATCGGCGCAAGGGCGATCAGGCATGGAAGAGCGGCTTGCCGTTGCTGCGGTTACAGCGCGAGGTCGTCACCGGCGAGGTACCGAGTAACGGCGGCGGGCGCTACAACAAGTACGTCGCACCCAACATGTTCGCGGGCAGCATCCTCAATCTCGAGCCGGATACGGAGTACGAGTGCCGCTTCGTGCTGAGCGATCCGGATGGCGTGCGTGGCGCGAAAACCAAGGTAGTCACGGTGCGCACGCGTAAGGAACCCATGCCGGCGGCGGGCGGCCATGTCTATCACGTCTACCCTTTCGACTATAAGGGTGCGAAGCAGGAGCCTGCTTTTGTCGGGCTGCTGGCCGCCTACTACATGGGATCGGACGAGTCCGATCACTCGCGCGAGTTGCCACCCCGTGTGCAACCGGGTGACACCATTCTGGTGCACGCCGGCGTATATAAGGACAGCCGTTTCCACTACGGCGGTGTCGACAAGGGCTTGCCCTACTACGGCACGCCCTTCGACGGCACCTACTACCTGACTCAAAGCGGCACGCCCGACAAGCCGATCGTGATCAAAGGCGCGGGCGACGGCGAGGTCGTCTTCGACGGCGACGGCAATGACAACCTGTTCAACCTGATGGGCGGCAACTACATTTATTTGGAAGGCATCACCGTCCGCAGCACCAATGTGGCCTTCAAGCTCGGCATCAAATACATTGCCGGCTCGAGTGGCTTCACGCTCAAGCACAGCCGGGTGTACGACATCGGCCGGGTCGTCGAAGCCGGCTGGTCCGGGTCGAAGGATTTCTACATCGCCGACAACGTGCTCATCGGCAGGCATGAGCCGCGGCGGCTGGTCGGCTGGAACAACCCCGCCGTCTGGGGCAAAGATCCGAACTTTCCCGCGCTGATCACCTCGGAGTACGCGATCAAGGTTTATGGCCAGGGTCACGTGATCGCCCACAACTACATCGCCAACTGGCACGATGGCGTCGATATCGACACCTACGGCGACCCGGACGGCACACCCAACGAGTTGCGCGATCGGGTGCCGGTGTCGATCGACATCTACGGCAACGATATCTTCAACATCGCGGACAACTGCATCGAGACCGACGGCGGTGCACACAACATCCGGGCGTTCGAAAACCGTTGCTTCGAATCCGCCGGCGGCGCCTTCAGCGCCCAGCCGATGTTCGGCGGGCCGGTCTATTTCTTCCGTAATCTCGCCTATGCCGGCACGACCGGCGGCTACATGAAGCTCATCGACACCCCGGCCGGCATCTTGATCTATCAGAACACGGTCATCGGGGTTGGGGGCGCCCGCTTCTTCGGACCGGCCTCAAACCAGCATCTGCGCAACAACCTGATCCTGACGGACGGCTGGACTCCGACGGTCCTGACGATGGTCACTTTCACCAACTATTCCTCTTCGGACTACAACGGTGTGCGGCCGGATCCTGACGCCCAATATTCATTCGAGTGGGACTCGCCCGAATTCGGCGTCGCCGCCGACTACACGAGCAAGCCGGTGGTGCGTAAGTACAAAACGCTGCAGGAATATTCCGCGGCCACCGGCCAGGACAAGCACAGCGTGCTGATCAACTACGACAGCTTCGCGAAGGTGAGCGCCCCCAATAAGGCAGATCCGCAGCATTTGTATCTGCCGGAGGATTTCGACTTCCAGCTACGGCCGGGGTCGCCCGCCATCGACGCGGGAGTGGAGCTGCCGACGATCACCGACGGGTTTACCGGGAAGGCGCCGGATCTCGGCGCGTACGAGTTCGGCAAGCCCGTACCCCATTACGGCCCGAGGTCGCAGCCCCCGGGCGCTCCGGGCTCCGAGGCGCCGCGCTCGGTGCGAGGGCCGCCCGAAGGGGGCTGAGGGTCGAGTCGCCCGTCATCAGGCTCCGCGCTGCAGGCTGGCCAAGGCACCATCCCAGGTCAGCTTCAGACCCGTCAGGATGAGCAGCACATAGACCAGCTTGTAGAAGCGATCCGACGACACGTTGCGGATCAGCTTCGTGCCTACGATCGTGGAAACGACAGCTAGGGGGAAGAGCGCGAGGGAGGTCGCCATGTTGGAGCGCGTAAATTGGCCAAGTGCCGCGTAGGCGGGAACCTTCATCCAGTTCATCGCAGCGAAAAAGATCGCTGAGGTCCCGATGAGGACGTCGCGAGCGAGTTGCTTCGGCAGCATGTAGATCTGGAACGGCACACCGCCGGCGTGTGCAATCTGGCTTGTGAAACCGGCCGTCGTGCCCCAAATCGCCCCAGCGATATCCGATGACTTGTGCGGCCGGGCTACTCCGGAAAACATGATCCAGAGCTGGCGCGCGCCGAAGGCGAGCGAAGTCACTCCAACGGCCAACTCCACAGCCGCGGATGAAACGCGCGCAGCCAGTACGTAGCCAATCGCGATGCCGACAACCGAGCTCGGGATCAAGACCGCGAGGCTGCGCCCGTCCCACCATCGGCGAAATACCCACACGCTCACCACGTCTTGAACGATCAAGACGGGTAGTGTGATGGATGCCGCCTGCACCGGCGAGACAACGAGCGTCATGAGCGGGACAGCGAGAACGCCGATCCCGGAAAAGCCGCCCTTCGCCAGGCCGAGCAGCATGACGGCAGGCACTGCCGCAGCGTAGAAGAGCGGGTCTTTGATCATGGAAGGGCAGCATTGTACGTCGAGCAGCCGCCCGCGTACCCGGCGCTCGACCGCCCTTTTTCCAGATCCCCAGCGCATCGACCATTCGCCCCAGGGTGCCCATCCTTGGCCGCGCCCTCAGCGGCACTGGAAGCTCGTGGCCTTGGCCGGATCGCCGCTGCGATAGTAGGGTAGTTTTGGCCAGGCACAGACCGGACGCTCGAATGCAGCGCCTGGTTTCTTCGCCACCATCGTCTCCGGGGGCGTGCCGTTTTCGACCCACTGCTCCAGCGCGGTCAACGGATCAAACGTATCGGCGCCCGGGCCACCCATGCAGTGACCCACGCCGGGCACGACGAACAGGCGCAAATTGGCGCCACCGTTGGCCTTCACGGCGCGTTCATAGTAGTCGATGGTGGCGAAGGGCGACGGACCCGGATCGTCGAATCCGTGCCACAAAAGCAGCTTGCCACTCCGCTTGAAGAACGCCGACAGCTGCGTCGAGCTCGCTTCGTACTCCGCGGCAAACGGCGTGCGATGAATGGCCGCCTGCTGCGTCTCGATGTCGAACTTCGCCGGATCGAAGCCCGCAGGGCCGAACATCAGCGGGATCAGGTCTCCCAGGTCGCCATTCATCACGTTACGCGGCCCCGGGATGGTTGGCATGATCGGATTCCAACCAGCCTCGCTACCGCGCGTGAGTCCATAGTTTCCAACGATCCCAGCCCGGGTCCGCACCGTTCGATACGCCTTCTCGAGCGCCTCCACCTGCGCGGACGTGAGGCAACTGTCGGAAGAAACTCCCTTTTTGCATTGCAGCGACTTCGGTTCCCACCGGCAGCGACGCGGATCGGTGATCACGCCGTCTTTCAGGCCGTCCGCCGCATCGCAAGCTTTCAACACGGCGTCGTGCACGAGCTTGATCTGCTCGAGCGAAATCGACGCGCCCGGCGCCTTGAAGATCTGATCACGCACCGTGTTGCTGGACTGTACGAGCAGGCTGTAGACCGGCGCACCGGCGATCACTCCGTCATAGTCCTCCGGATAACGCTGCGTCTCCATCATGCCCATCCGCCCGCCGGTAGAGCACCCGGTGTAGTAGCTCTTGGTCGAGGCGCGACCGTAATAACGGGCGACAACTTGTTTGCCCAGCACGGTCATCTCATGGATTGCGCGGTGGCTAAAATCCGTGACTGCCACCGGGTTGTTGGGCGTCCACGAGACATCGCTCGTCAAATCGATCGTCAAATCGAGCGGATGACCGCCATCGGTCCCCGCAGTGGCGTAGCCACGTAGCAGCCCCAGGTCTGCCGCCCTGCCCGGTCCAGTCCGCGGGCCCGACAAGAAGACATTCCCCATCCAACCCGCGCCGCCGAGACCCAGCAGGCGGCCGTTCCAGTTCTCGGGCAGTCGATAGACCACCGTGATCTTCGAACCGGGGACCGGCGTGATGTGCGCGGTAACCTCGCAAAACGCCGGCAGCCCGGTCTTGGCGTCGGCAGGCACGGTTAGCGAGCTCTGCACCGTCGTATTGGGGAACAGGCCCGGCCTGGCCAGGTCTGCGCAGCCCTGCGCGGCCCGGGCACGGTGGGCTGTGGTAGCGCCGATCGCAGCGAGCAATCCCAACAGCAGCCAATCGCGCCTGGTGTTCATTGCCGAGTACTCCAGTTCCCGCTGATGCGGTGTAGTATGTGTGATACTACACGCGGTCCACAGTGCGAAGTCAACAGGCCCGCTGTTGCAGGTAAAGGCACGCGCTGCGGATACAGGCTCGTTCTTGCGGGCTCTGTGTAGTACATGTGATACTACACGTGTGGCACTATTCAAGGTAACGATCCGCCCCGGCGAATCCATCTTCTCGCAGGTCGTGTTCGCCGCGCAGAAATCGATCCTCAGCGGCGAGTTCAGTCCCGGGCAGGCCTTTCCGTCCGTACGCGCGCTGGCCGCGGAACTGCGTATTCATCCCAAGACCGCACACAAGATCGTCCAGCACCTCATTCAGGAGCGCTGGCTCGAAGCGCGACCCGGAATCGGCACCGTCGTCGCCGTACCGCCGGCTCCGCGGCCGGGCGAGCGCCGCAACCTGCTGCAGTATCAGGTGGAGCAACTCGCGGTCGAAGCCAAGCGGATCGGTGTCAGCCTGCACGACGTGGTGCAGGCGCTCTCGGCGCAATGGAAACGGCTCGACAAGGCTGCCGGGGATCGCAGCGAATGACCGTCGAGCTGCGGCATGTTTCCAAGCAGTACCGTGAGCATGCCGCCCTGAGCGATGTGACGCTGTCCATTGCCGCTGGCAATGTGTTCGCCCTGGTGGGCCCCAATGGCGCCGGCAAGACGACCGCCATCAAGATCCTCATGAATCTGATCGCGCCGACGCAGGGACGTGCGGTGGTGCTGGGCACGGATTCCCGGAATCTCTCCGCCGGGGACTACGCGCGCATCGGATACGTCTCGGAGAACCAGAAGCTGCCCGAGCGCATGCGTGTTGGGGACTATCTGCACTATCTGCGTCCCTTCTATCCTGCCTGGGACACGGCGCTCGAGGCACAGCTGGTGCGGCAACTGCGCCTGCCGCCGGAGCGCCGGATCGGGGAACTGTCGCATGGAATGCGCATGAAGCTGTCGCTGACCTGTGCCCTGCCCTATCGGCCGGAGCTCCTGATCCTCGACGAGCCTTTCAATGGCCTTGATCCGCTGATCCGCGAGGATGTGATGGACACGCTGATCGAGCAGTGCGGGCAGATGACGATCCTCGTCTCCTCTCACGAGCTGTCCGAATTCGAGACTTTCGTGAGTCACATCGGCTTCATGGAATCGGGCCGCCTGCTCATACAGGAGTCGATTGCAGAACTGTCTGGCCGGCTGCGCACCGTTCGAGTGACGCTGCGCGGCCCACCTCCCGCCGCTGACGATCTGCCTCGAGAGTGGCTCAACGTGCAGCAGGTTGGGAACGTGCTGAGCTTCGTGGAGACACGCTTTTCGGAACAGACATTCAGCCGTCGCCTGACGGGTACGTTCACCGGTATTTGGGACGTCGACGTGCAACCCATGGATCTGCGGCGCACTTACATCACGCTGGCGCGCGCCGCTCGAGCGGGCGCCAGCGGATGATCGGACACATCTTTCGCAAAGACGCGCGGCTGTTGTATCCGCAGGCGCTACTCGTCGCCGCAATCCATCTCATCCGTGCACTGCTCTCGGCGACACTTGCATCGCATCCGGAGCTGGCCGAGCTGCGCGTTCTGGAAGGTGTGTTGCCCTACGTCTCCATGCTGGGGGTGATCGCACTGACCGCGGCCGTCGTGCATCAGGACCCTCTACCCGACACGTCAGAGGATTTTCTGGTGCGGCCCATCCGGCGCGGGGACCTGCTGGGGGCAAAGCTGCTCTTCGTTGCGCTCATCGTCGTGGGTCCGGTCTGTCTGGCCGACGTACTGGAGGGCGTGCTGCTCGGGTTCGATCCCTGGACGAGCTGCGGCGCCGGAGTTGCCGATGCGTTGTCCTATTTTCTGCTGCTGTCGCTGCCGACGATGACACTGGCGTCTGTCAGCCGGAACCTCACCGAGTTGCTCGCCGGAGCCCTGCTCCTGTTCCTGATAGACATCACGCTCATGCTCGTGATGTCGGTCTCCGGGCAACGCGACGCGCTCTACGGCAGCGGGCTCGAGTGGACACGGTCAGCCACCGTGGGGGTTCTCTTTCTCATCATCGCCATCGTGGTTCTGCCTGCTCAGTACATCCGGCGCACGACGTCCACATCACGCAGCGTGCTTGCCCTCGGTGGACTGATGGGCGGGATGCTCCTGAATTTCATCCCTTGGACACCGAGTTTCGCACTTCAACAGGCCGTGGGCGCTCGGGATGCCGCACCCATCACGGTTGCGTATGCGCCGGAAATCGGCCCTTTCCGGCAGCCCGATAGCGGGAGCCTCCCGGCGCAGGCCCCTGCAAACCTTCCGAACTTCGTCCCGTTGTTCGTGCCACTGCGGATCGACGGAGTCACGGGCGATGACCAATTGCTGGTTGACCGGGTCGCAGTGCGTTTCCGCACCCCATCAGGCGTGACCGTTTACGAAACCACCTTCCGGCCGAACTCGAGACTCCGCCAGTGGAGCGGCGCATCTCACACGACCCCTTCGGGTTCGCTGCTCACGTTTGCTCAAGTGTCGGTGCCGGCGCCGGTCTTCGCACGTTTGCAGGGCATCGAGGCGAACGTTGACATCGATCTCTTCATCTCCGTCCTTCGCTCGCATCCCGCGCAGATCCTTACCGCCCTCAATGGAGTTGGCGCAAGCGACGATCTGCACTGCTCGACCCGACCCGACAATGCGGGTGACGGTCTCGAGGTACATTGCGTTTCACTGCGGAAAAGTCCTTCTTGCCTCTCCTTCTACCTGGGGCACGGTCCGAGCGGATCTCACCGTCCCGCGCATGAGGAGTGCCATCCGGACTACGCGCCATACCGGCTCGCTTTTTCTGCGCAACTCGTGCAGCGGTTTGACTCAACGATTGCGTTGTCGAACTCAGCCGGATCCGCCCCCTCGCAAGTAGTGATCGTGCCGTATGAAGCCGTGCTGCACGTGTCCCGGCATCTGACGATTGCCTCGGTTCAAATCGCCAACTGGCAGCAAATCAGTGGGGACAGGCGCAGCTAAGGTCCGGTGCGATCGAAGAAGAGCCGTTTCCCGCCCATCTTGTCGATCCATTTGACCTTCCGGGGGTCCGCGGTAGGAATCTCCGCATACGTCCGCGGCGGCGGCGTTCCGTCGCTGAGATACTTCGCTGCACTGTCCATGCTGAACTCGGGATAGTCCTTACCATCGACCTTGGCTGCAAACTGCAGGAAACTCGGGCGCCCCTGGGGGTCGACGCTGACCGCGACGCCGATGAGCACCCCGTTGTCGGTAAGGCGATAGCTGCGTACTTGCGTTTGGGGCGCAGGCCCCGGGAATCTCGATTCCTGGATATTGAGCTTCCAAGTGCCGATCACGCCCGGAACTTGCGCGCCAGGCGCGCTCGAACCGAACGCGATGATGAGACCCGTGATGATGCATGCTGCGATCTTCATGTGCTTTCCTTAGTCGTACTGGGAATGGACGGCACGCCGAATTACAGTATCGGGCGATGTGTAGTATCACACATACTACACATACTGAGATAGACGAAGGACCCCAGACGCATGGAACTAGTTGCGTGGACGTATGAAGTTGACGATGTTCGTCTGACCGGCTTTCTAGCCGACGGCACCAGCGGCTTTGCGGCTCCGGGTATCCTCGTTGCGCACGAAGCCCCGGGCCTGACGGCGCATGTAAAAGAGCGGGCCCGTATGCTCGCTGAACGCGGCTACATCGCCCTCGCACTGGATATGTACGGGCAGGTTGACTTGCCCATTGAGAAAGCTCGGGAGCAGTCATCCCGGCTGATGAGTGACGCCGCTCTCATGCGCCGACGGGCCCGGGCAGCCCTCGACCTTCTCGCGTCGCACGCACATTGCGATAGTACGAAGCTCGCCGCAGTTGGGTTTTGCCTTGGCGGTATCGTGGCCCTGGAACTCGCGCGCGATCGAGCACCCATTCGTTGCGCCGTAGGCTTCCACCCGGGACTGATGCGACCGACAGGCAGTGCAAGCGGACCGATCACGGCAAACGTGCTGATGATGATCGGTGACGACGACCCCGTCGTTCCGGTCGAAGATCGTGCGAGTTTCGCCCGGGAGATGAAGGAAGCGGGCGCGGACTGGCAACTTCACGTTTTCGGTGGCGTCGGACACAGCTATTCGAATCGAGAGATCGATGCGAGGGGCATGCCAGGATTCGCTTACGATGCCAGAGCCGACCGTCGGGCGTGGCAGCTCATGCTGTCGCTGTTCGACGAGACTCTTTGAGGAACGGCAGGGTTTTACTCAGGCCTCCGCCACCAGGGCGCGCCAGAGTGCGACCCGTACCGCAGTACTCTCGGGTCCCGCAGGCGTCACACAAACGCCCCGTCGGGTGGGTCGCCCAACATCATCCCACCCAGGCGCTCGACGACGCCGTCATTGAAGCCGAGATGCTCATTGATCACGATCGCGTCCCGTAGAAGTGAGCCCAACGGCAGGTTCTCATATACCGCGGGCGCGCCCACGGTATCAAACATCAACTGAGCAACCTCGCGTGCGGTGCGGTGGGCATGAATCCGTGCAAGCCCCATGTCCCGGCGCGTTTGCAGCGAGCCGCGTCCCGCACGCACCAGTTCGTCCCAATAGCGATTCACGCTCTCATAAACCGCCGCGCGTGCAGCTCCGAAAAGCATTTGTGCACGCGCCAGCGCGAACTTCACGCGCGACAGATTTCGCATGGGAGTCGGCGGCAACGGCAAGCTGATGACTCTCTCCCCGGCCAGCTGGAGCGTCACTTCGATCGCCCGGCGCATGAGACCCAGCGGCGTGCCGGCCATCGGTATGAAGACGGTGGCCGAGCCGGCATCAGCGTACAACGGGCCCTCCATGCGCGCCCGGCCCTGGAGGTTGAACGCATGACGCTCGGGCACGAACAGCTGCTTCGCCTTGTAGTGATGGCTCCCACTACCCGCGAGGCCGTTCGAATACCACGTGTCCTCGATTTCGAAGGACGCGGCCGGCGCCAGGATGTAAGTCATGCCGCTCGGAGCGGCCGTTTCCGATTCCAGCACGACGCAACCGCCGATCATGACATCCGCATGAGTGCACCCGGACGCGAATCCCCACCGTCCCGTCACGGAGTAACCGCCATCTACCCGTACGGCACGCCCATTCGGCGGCGCCTGCCCGGCGGTGATGGAGTCGATCGACGGATAGAGCTCGCGAGCGGCGCTCTCTTCCAGGAAGGCACAGAAATAGCCGCTGTCCGAGCCGATCTTGACGGCCCAGGCCACTGAAGGATCACCCGAGGCGAGCGTCTCGATCAGCTCTACCTGCTGCGGCAGCGACATCTCCGGGCCGCCCCAGCTGCGGGGAAACATGATCCGGAAGACGCCGGCCGTGCGCAGCTGCGCGACCAGGTCAGCCGGCAGCCGCCGCAGCTTTGCGAACTCTCCCGCCTGCCTTTGGATCTCTGGAACCAACGCACGGGCGTTGGCCAGAATCTCCTCGCTGCCGAGCGGGCGAGTCGCGTTCACTGGTAACTGGCGGGCAGCGGAAACAGACCGTCGTACGGCGGCCAATTTGGTACCGGTCGATCTTCGGGCGCGTAGTAGAAACACGCGTGAATGTCGCGAATCTTGCCGTGATCGATGTGAAACACTTCCGTGAAGTGGTTGCGCCGTTTGGCGTTCTTCTGCTCGCGGCGGAACATTCCCTCGATCATCACCGTCTGCGACTCCTCGTCGATGACATAGAAGTTGCGGATCGCGACGATGGCCACACCGAAATCGCCCTGGGTGCGGCAGTCGGTCTTGCCGTCGTTGCCGATGTCCATGCCGGGCTTCATCGGGGTGTTGAAAGTGGGGAAGCCGTTCTCGTAGCGGGAGCAGCCGGGATGGCCCTTGACGATGAAACCGTTGTGGCTGGTGATTCCGTCGAAGTAGGAGTTGACCACGGCCTGCAGCGCTTCACGTTGCATCCGTTCGGCTTTGGGCACCACCCGCTGCGCGGGCAGCGTAGCTTTCAGCGTCTCGATGCTGAACGGAGTCTTACCCGGCTCCCCGGTCAGGCCGGGATCGCCCTTACGTGAGATGAACCACTGGGCTTCGGTCACTTGATTCCATTGAACCTTGAGGCGAAGGGCCACGACGGCCTCTTCCTCGCCCAGCATCACGGTGCCGAAATAACCCGCCTGGCTCTGCACCGGATCGAGGTAGTGCCGTTGAATGGAGCCCAGGCCGGTGACGCTCTTCCAAACGCCCTGCCCCTCGGGGATGACGACAGAGTTTTCGGTCTGTCGGAAACCTACCCAGAGATTGCCGGTCTCGGGATTGTGACTGGTGACCGCAGTGAGATAGGTATCCAGGTGACTCTTGAGGCAATCACGGTTGCACTGCTGAGCGTTAGCCACACCGCCAACGAGAATCAACGCCAGCGAGGCCAGCGTTACTGATGAACTCTTCATTGTTTCCCCCTACAGGACAGACTCGCTGAGCGTACGCGTTCTGTCGGCAATTGTATTCGCAATGGCCGGGGGTGTTCATCGTGCGACTACCTTGGCGAGTTCCGCCCCGTGGCGCCGCTCACTGCGCTCTGAAGCTCTTGTGGCAGCCCGCGCAGACTTCCAGTCTCGACACCAGCCTCGGGGCCGGTGCCCGACGGAAACCAACCGGCGAGCTGACCGGCGTTGCCGTCGATGAACTGGGCCGCTGCGCTCAGGCGCGCCTTGTCGGGCGTATCGCTCTTGAGCTCCTGCACGATCGCCTTGATGGCGGCCTGCATCTTCTTGAGGGTCGCACGCCGCGCTTCGATGATTCCTCGTGGCGAGCCCGCATCGTCGGCGGCTCCTGCCACCTCGAATGTCACGACCGACACGCAGATCGCTACCCATAGCAACGCAAGCGCCCGGGTCAAGCCTTTCATGTGCCACCTCGTTCCATAGCATGCTAGCTATCAACACCTAGCATGCTAGGAATACACCGCGGCGTACAGTGCCGCTGAGGCTTCTTTAGATTTTGCCCCGGACGCAGCCGGTCAGGTTGCGGCGCCGCGCAGCCGCCGATAGGGTCGCCACGCCGCCAATAGCAGGACGAACATGACGGGGGCCGGGGTGCCCACCACCACCGCCAGCGAGTAGCGAATGTCAGCCGGATTGCGGAACACGTGGTCGGTCATGAGTCCCACGACCAGCGGCCCTACTCCCAGCCCTACGAGGGTCGTCAGGGTGATGTAGAGAGCCGTCACCTGTGCACGGGCCCGATTTGGCACGATGAGTTGGATGGAGGATCCGGCACACGCGTAGGGTGTGTTGCTGAGAAACACAGCCGGGATCAGTAGCGCGAGACAACCTTCCGCGTCAGGCATCAGTGGCGCGAGCGCACCAAACACGCCGCAGCCGACGAATCCGAACGCGGCCACCCTGAGGGGCGCATCCAGATACCCCCGGCGCCCAAGCCGGTCGCTCATCCAGCCCCCGAAGTACGCACCCGCCGTCCCGAAGATCATCACGACAAGGCCGAACGCCACTCCAACCTGGGCGGGGTTCCAGTGATACGTGCGCTGAAATAGCGCGGGCGTCCAGATGAAGAGGGCGTAGGAGACCAGGGACACCAGCGCGAACGCCGCGAACATCGGCACGACCGCGACCGCCCGCTCACGCACGATGCCGACAACCTCCGCGACCGGCAGCGCCCCGGCACCGCCGACACCACGGCGGGTCGGTTCGCGCATCACGAAGAACAGCGGCACGAGCAGCAGACCTGGAAAACCGACGATGATGAATGCCGCCTGCCACGGAGCAACTGTCGCGAACGGTCCGGAGGCAAGCACGTCCGACGTCGTCAGCCACTGCAGCAGGCTCCCGCCGATCATGAACGCCAGGCCCTGCCCCACCGGCGCGCTCATGAGAAACCC
>FTEY01000571.1_pt1 | contig 31349 bp, 32 predicted proteins | sample 1640321 | NCBI WGS metagenome assembly FTEY01 (sample SAMEA3914816, study PRJEB12502) | metagenome | biome: forest; material: soil | place: USA | collected 2011-09-16 | depth 0.3 m
GGCGGGCTGGTGTTCCAGGGAACCACACCGGGCCGTTTCGTCGCGTACGACGCGAAGAACGGCAAGGAGCTGTGGTCGATGGAAGCGCAGACCGGTGTGGTCGCGGCGCCGGGGTCTTACGAAATCGACGGCGTCCAGTACATCGCGGAGGAAGTCGGCTACGGGCTCGTTCAGTTCGGCCAGAGCAACCACTCGCGGCTGTTGGTATTCAAGCTCGACGGCGCGGCCAGGCTGCCTCCGGCTCCGCCACCGCCGCCTGCGCCGGTGCTCAACCCGCCCCCGTCAACTGCGTCGAAGGACACGATCGAGGCCGGGCGCCAGCAGTTCGCCAATCACTGCGGCACGTGTCACGACACTTCCTACGCCAATCGGCTGGTCTTCCCTGACCTGCGCTACTCGCCGATGTTAGGTGCCCAGGATGCGTTCAACGCGATCGTGCTCGACGGCGGCTTGCAGGCGGCGGGCATGGCGTCGTTCAAGGGCGTGGTCTCGCCGGATGAGGCGGCGCAGATCCGTGCTTATCTGATCGAGCGCGCGAATCAATTGAAGGCCGCCCCGGCTGGCCCAAGAAGATAAAAATGGGGGACGTTGGCGCGTCCCCCACGTAAACCGGTCGCATCACTTCCCCGCCCACGCGATCGCCAGTGCCTTCTCTGTCAGGGCGCGGAAGTAAGCCGTCAATTCCGGCGAGTTGACGTTCTGGATCGCTTGTTCCACGGCGCGTTGTTTGCACGCGCGGAACGCGATTCCTGCCCAGGGCTCACCTGCGACTGCGCGCTCGCAGACCAAGTTGGCGGCTCCGTTGATCCGGGCATACAGCTTGGCGACGCCCGCTGCGGTGTGCAGTGACAGATCGTTGAAGCGCACCGCGAGCTGCGGCGATTCAGGGCTGACACCGGCAAGCGCCGGGTCGGTGCAGGCGCTCAGCAGCAGCGCCAGTGTCAGAGTCGGAATGAGGGCTTTCATGTTCAGCATCCTTCAGCGATAGAAGTACGGGTCGAGAACCCGGACTTCGGTGATGGCTTGGATCGGTAGCTTGTTGCGCTCGGCGGCACGTCGCACGGCCTCGGGAGAGGGGCCGTCATAGACGCATACCGTACGCATCCGGTCAGGAGTTACGTACGAGTGCAGCCAGGTCACGCCTTCGTGCAGGTTGTTTTCCACGACGGCCCGGCAGGCGGTGGCGCCCGACTCGTTCAGGGGGATGGCGAGTCCATCCGGGAACTTTCGTTCGATGAGATAACGAGGCATGGGGTTCTCCGCAGTGTCCGCCGGTTCCGCTCCGGCAGGACATACGCTACGCAGGGGGGCCGGGGGCCAAATCGGGAGACCTCCCTATTTTTCGACCCTGGGCCGGGGGCGCTCGCGCCTCCCGTGGCAGCCTGCACGCAATTGTGAATACCATTGCGCATGGGCCTTCTAGAGCGCGACTCATACCTCGATCTGCTGGCAGGTGCGCTCGAGCGCGCCTGCGACGGTTCCGGGCGGATCGCGCTGGTCTGTGGCGAAGCCGGGATCGGCAAGACCACCCTGATCCGCGAGTTCGTGGATCATCAGAAGAGCGCACCGCGGGTTCTCTGGGGAGGGTGCGAGGCATTGTTCACGCCGCATCCCTTGGCACCCCTGTATGACATCGCCCGCGAAGCCGGCGACGATTTCCGCAACGCGCTAGCCGGCGCAACCAGCCGCGAAGCCATTTTCAACACCACCCTCGATCAGCTCGCCCGAGGTCGCCTTGCGACGGTCCTTGTCTTCGAGGACGTGCACTGGGCCGACGAGGCGACTCTCGACCTCCTGAAGTACCTTGGCCGGCGTCTGCAACGACTGAATGTGCTGCTCGTGTTGTCCTATCGGGATGACGAGATCGGTTGGCATCATCCGCTGCGCTCGGTCCTGGGGGATCTGCCGTCGGACTCGACTCACCGTCTGGTGCTGCCGCCGCTGACCGAAGGGGCCGTTGCGACGCTGGCGGGCAACGCGGGTCACCAGGCTTCCGGCCTGCACGCGGCCACGGGAGGCAATCCGTTCTTCGTGACCGAAGCGCTCGCCATCTCGGCTGGCCAAGTCCCAGCTACTGTGCGCGACGCCGTCATGGCACGGATGGCCCGGCTGTCTCGCGGTGCGCGTGAGCTTGCCAACGTCGCCTCCCTCGTTCCCGGTAAGGCAGAGCGCTGGCTACTCGAGAAAGTCGTCGCCTTGGAGGCGTCAGCGTTGGATGAGTGTCTCGGGGGAGGAATGGTTTCGCACCCGGATGGCTCGCTCTCGTTCCGTCACGAGTTGGCTCGCCGTGCAGTCGAAGAAAGTCTGCCGTCCGTGCTGCAGCAGGACTTCCACGCGCGGATTCTGCGGGCCATTCTCGATTCACGTGATTCTGAGAGCCACCTCGAGCGCGTGATTCATCATGCGGACAAAGCTGACGATAGCGCCAACGTGTTGAAGTTCGCGCCGATTGCCGCTCGCAACGCGGCCGCGTTGGGTGCTCACCGCGAAGCGGCTGCTCACTTCGATACTGCGCTCCGGCACGCCGGAGCGCTCCCGGGGCCGGGTCGCGCCGAACTGTTGGATGGATTTTCCTACGCTTGCTATTTGACGGACCGTGTCAAGGAGTCGGTCGACGCGGCGGAGAGGTCGCTGGCGCTGTGGCGCGAATCAGGGAATCGGGTGAAGGAAGGCGATCGCCAGCGTTGGTTGTCACGACTGTCGTGGTTCGACGGGCGCCGGGAAGATGCCGAGCGCTATGCGGCAGCAGCGATCGCGACGCTCGAGCCTCTCCCGCAGTGTCATGAACTCGCAATGGCGCTCAGCAATCGGGCGCAGTTGCACATGCTCGCGGGAGAGTGCGCTGCCGCCATACAGTCGGGTCTAAAGGCCGTGGAGCTTGCACGGCAGCTGGGAGACATTGAGGTCGAAAGCCACGCGCTCAACAACGTGGGAACGTCTCGTCTGCAGCTGGGCGACCGGCAGGGAATGGCCGATCTCGAGCAGAGCCTCCGGCTGGCGCTCGACGGAGGCTACCAGGAGCACGCAGCTCGAGCGTATACGAATCTCTCCACACAGACGGTTCACAGCTATCGGGACTACGTGCGGGGAAGAAAGCTCCTGGGGGACGGCCTGGCCTTCTGTGAAGCGCGAGACCTCGATGCCTGGGAGCGGTACATGAGCGCTTGGCGTGCCGAAGTGAGCCTGGCTGAGGGCAAGTGGAGCGCCGCTGCGGAGGATGCCGAGGCTGTGATGCGGCAACACGAAGTTGCCCCGGTGACCCGGATCGTCGCACTGACTGTCTTGGTGAGATTGCGCGCACGGCGTGGTGATCCCGGTGCTGACACCGCGCTGGACGAAGCTCAGCGACTGGCAGAGAAGACGGCCGAGTTGCAGAGAATGGGGGCTGTAGCTATTGCACGCGCGGAGTTCGCCTGGCTCAACGGTATGTTGCAGGATGCAGTCGGATACGTCCGCAAGTGCTATGAGATGGCGCGCAGACTCAGCGATCCCTGGGTGCTTGGCGAGCTGGCCTTTTGGCTGTGGAAAGCCGACGTCCTCGAGGAGACTCCGACGGGCATTCCCGAGGTGTTACGCCTGCAGATGGCCGGCGAGTGGAGCGCAGCGGCCAATATCTGGGAAAAGATGGGATGCCCTTACCACCGTGCCGCCGCTCTGGCCGAGACGGATTCGGAGAGTGACCTGCGCACTGCGCTCGAGATCGCTGAACAGCTCGGGGCTGCTCCACTGGCTGGAATAGTTCGTCGCCGACTGCGTGCCAGTGGCGTGCGCAAGATACCGCGCGGCGCTCAGAAGCGGACTCGGGAGAATCCACTCGGGCTCACGCGACGCGAACTGGATGTGCTGACGTTACTGGTGGAAGGCCGGCGCAACGCCGACATCGCCAAAAGCCTGTTCGTTTCGGAGAAAACCGTGGACCATCACGTGTCCGCTGTGTTGGCCAAGCTGAACGTTCGCACCCGAGGCGAAGCTGCCGCTGCGGCGAACCGCTTGGGGTTACTCAGCGACTAACTTGCACCCTGACGCGTCGCGGCGGATGAGTCGATCTTCTTGCAGGAGTCGAAGGTTGATTTTCGCGCGGAAGTCTTCCGGATCGGAGGCAATAGCCCGCCGGAACGAATCGCTCGCTTGCGCATCTCTACATGCCAACGCGTAAGCGATTCCGAGGTTGTTGGCCGCTCGCGCGTTGCCGGGTGACTGGTCGAGAACGGCCTGCCAGAAGGTTACCTCTGTCTGGTAGACATGGTTGCGTGAAGTTGTAGCCGCGGCCAACTGTACGGCGAGCGCAACGGCGGTGGTCACGGCACTACGGGGAGCATCGCGGCCGACGCGGACGACAGTCTGCGCCAGCAGCCAAGCCGGTCCGATCAATGCCAGATAGAGCTGCCGGTCGTTGGCGACATCGAGACGGGGGAGCAGCGAGTTGGTCGGCAGCAGCCATAGATAGAACCACAGGATTGCGAAGGCGCCTTCAGGGTTCTCCCGGCGCCGGATCCAGGCAACCGCTGCCAATGCCAGCCAGAAGAGTGACCAGAGGATCGTGCCGATCGCGGTGTCGCCCGGCAGGTCACGCGGCGTCGGGTCGGCGGTGAGCGCAGAGAGGCGGAACAGTTCCAGCAGGAGGAAGCCCCAGGCGCGGGCTTGCAGCGCCAGGTTGTCCACGACGGACCTCGTTTGCACAGAGGTCAGGAAGAGATGCGTGTAGGTTGAGGAGAGGAAAGCGGCAGCCAGCGCCGCGCAAGCGACAACGGAATACGCCACGAGCGCCCGTCGTTCAGGCGTACGCCAGCGGTTGGCTGGCACCGGGTGGTCACTGGATTGGGTCGAGTGCCACAGGACGATAGCCAGCGGGAGAACGATTGCCGTCTCTTTGACCGTCAGGGCGATCGCGTAGCACGCCACGCCCAGGACATGGAGGAGAGGTCTGCGCCCGGCCTGTTGCCAACTGAGTAGTGCCACGAGGCAGAACAGGGCGGAGAGGGAGCTCGAGCGACCCGAGATGTAGGTGACGGCTTCGGTTTGGACCGGAGCCAGCGCGAACACTGCGGCGGCGATCAGTGCGGCCGGTGCGGATCGCGAGCGCAGCAGGGCGAAGACCAGCACCGCGTTGGCGGCGTGGATGGCCAGGTTCAGAATGCGGAATCCGGCAGGGCCTGCCCCTAACTCGTAGTTGACGGCATAGCTGAGCTTGAGGCCGGCGCGGATTCCAGGCAGGGAATGCCACCAGGCCGCCAAGCTGTGGACACGCGTGTCCCGGACAATCACGTTCCAGTCGTCGAACTGGAAGCTCGCGCCGATGCTGCCGATATATGCGAGCGCTATCGCGCTCATGAGGAGAAGAGCGCCGCCGCCGAGACTAATTCTGGGGAGCGGTATCACGGCGCGCTGCCAAGGCAAGTCCGTCGCTCAGAATCCTATGTGCGGCGAACCAACGTGGCCTCGAGTCGAGCAGGACCAGCCAGACGAGGTGCCCGGCTTGCTCGGCCAGTGCGACGACACAATCACCCGCTTCGGCTGTGTAGCCGGTCTTCATGCCGATGACCCCATTCAGGCGTCCCAACAGCTGGTTGGTGCTGTTGAATGACAGCTGTATGCCGGCGGCCGTGCGCAATGTTCCGCTCTGCCGGCCGACAATGTCGGAGATTCGCGGATCGGCGTGGGCTGCGCGCGCAAGGAGCATGAGATCCTTGACCGTCGAGTGCTGGCCTTCTGCGTCAAACCCGCATGGGTGACCGATGCGGGTGTCGCGCATGCCAAGGCTCACGGCGCGTGCGTTCATTTTAGCGGCGAATGCCGCAAGTCCGGGACCCGCATGCTCGACCAGCGCCAGGCACGCATCATTTGCGGACTGGACGAGCATTGCGGCCAAAGCGTCTCCGGCGCGCACGTTATCTCCCGACCGCAGGCCGACCCGGGGGCGCGTTGCGCGCGAGGCATGCTCGCTGATCGGGATGAGCGCGTTGGGATTCCAATCTGAATCCAGCAGAGTCAGTGCCGCCAGCAGTTTGACCAGCGACGCCGGAGCGTGCGGCGCGTTGATGTTGTGACCCCACAGCAGCTCGTCATCGATCGCCAGTGCGTACGCAAATGCGACGCCGGGATAGGGATCGGTGAGTTGCGATGTGGGGTTCACGTGATGGGGGCGGGTGGCCTGGGTCGTATGGGCGGGCAGGACCGTCTGCGGTGCCGCAGTCGCCTGCGCCGTCCGTGGAAATTGCGGCGGAGCAGGCGCGGCGGGGGTCGTAGCGTTGACCACCGCCGCCGCCGCGAGGCTGTACATCAAACCGATCATGGGATGAGGGTGCACATCAGACCCACCGTGGGGTCAGCGGCCGAACAATCCTTTGAGCGCACTCTTCGCTTTGTCCTTCAGGCTGGACGACGGGTCCGGTGTCCCGGGAGTAGCCGGAGGCGAGTTGGTCGGACTCCCGTTGGCATTCGCGGTCGCGTAGTTGGAACACAGGCCGCGATATTTGGCCGATACCGACGTGTAGCTGCGGCCCGCGCACTCGCGGGCGGCAATCGCCTGAGTTTGCACGGGGCAGTCTTTGACCAGGAACTCCATCTCGCCGTCCTTTTCGGCACTGGAACAGAGTTTGGTCTGAACGGTGTCAGCGGTTACGGCGCAGAGCTTCAGGGAGTCGCTAAAGGGCGTGGCCATCACGGTGCCGGTCACACCCGAGGCGCGCACCTGGGCCTCGGAATCTTTCTGGTTGAGGAATGGCTTGTAGGTCTGAAAGCGGGAGCAGTACTGCTGCTTCAGCGCCGGATCGGGGCACTGCACCGTGCCGGTGTTCAAGGCATCCATGAACGGGTAGGGCCGGGCGCCGTCCTCGGCCTGCAGCTTGCAGCTTTGCGCCATCGCTTGGCTGTACTGGGCCTGACCGGCGGCGGCCTGCTGCTTGATGGCGTTCATCTTGGCCGGGTTGTTGGCCTCGGTGCCGGTGCAGGCGCCCATCTTCTTGCCCTCGAAGGTCATCGCCACCTGACCCTGGGCCCCCGAATTCATATTGAATTTGCCGGTGTAGTGATCGCTCGCGTACGTCATCTCGCCAGTGCCGTCCATCGGGTGATCGCCCCCGCACTTGATGGCGTACTTGGCGGTATTACCGGTCTGGCTCAGCAGGGAGTAACTGCAATTGTTCTGTTTGCTCTCGGGCGGCAGCGGCTGGTCCTGGTGGGCACCGGTGGAGCAGGCCTGAGTCACCTGGCCGGGAATCGACATTCCCATGGCGTTGATGGACGTGGTGACCTCCCAGCGCGTCCCGCTCGTCGCGTCGGCCGCCAGGGCCAGGATCGGCAAGCAGGCCAGAAGGGTGGCCAAAGCCGGGGTGAGCCGGCGGGGGCAGAGATTCATAGATGTCTCCCGGCGGTAGGTGCGCCTTTTTGAATTCAAGGCTCTGGTGACATCAAGCGGAATCGGTCGGCAAATCAGCTCAAGGGCGTGCACAACTTTGCGAGGCGCGCCGGGTCTCCCCGCAGTACGTTATCTATGTAGTAGTCCACCAGGGCTCGTGCGTAGCCCCGGTCCGCCTCGGCAACCAGCTCACCGGCGTCGCTGATCCAGCCGTTCACACAATCGCCTTTGGGCCGGCGGGTGGCAGTGCAGGCCAGTAGTGCGTTGAAAGCTCTTTGGTAGGTGTCGAGCCCTGCCGGTCGCATCGGCAAGCCATGCCCCGGGATGAGGATTCGAAAGTGCCTGGCAGCCAGGCGGGACAACGAGTCCCGCCAACGGGTCGGACAGGCGGTATCCATGAACGGCGCCGGGAGGGTGACCAGGTCTCCGGCGAGCAGCACACGGGTCCCAGGATCGAAAACCCAGACATCGCCCGCCGTGACCGCCGAGCGTTCCAGGTGGACTTCGAGCTTGCGCCCGCCGACTCGCATCGTTTGCGATTTTCCGATGACGTGGGTCGCGGCGAGTCGCGGACCCGCGTCTATCAAAGCCACCTCGGCGGTCAGCGATTCTCGGGAGGGTGAGCCGGCGGGCGCCTGGTCGAGAGCGGCGGTGAGTTGCTTTCGATAGTCGGCAAGGAAGCCGCCGAGAGCCTGGTCCATGGCCGAGCTCGCGTAGACCTGGGCGTCGGGGTATGCCTGACGCAGCAGGACGTTGCCCCCCACATGATCCAGGTGCCAGTGCGAGTTGATGATCGCGACGATCGGCCGCTGACGTGCCTGGGCGAGATCGATGATTTGCCGGGTGTGCGGCAGGTGTCGGCCGGTATCGAAGACGACGAACCCGTCTTGCGCGGCAATCACAACACTGTTGCCGTCCGGCTGCGAGTTGGCGTTCGCGGCGCCGGGGATCAACTCGATTCCGGGTGCAATCGGCACGGAAGCCCACGCCCAGGGCGCGAGCGTGGTCAGCAAACTGAGGCAAAAAAGAGCCGGCGTGCGCATCGGCGGAGGATGTTACTACTCCGGCGCGTCCAGGTGTCGCAGCAGCGCGGCCTCATCCGCCGGATCTGCCGTTGCGGCGGCCGACTTCGGGAGTTTGAAGCGCAACCTCTCTGCATAGGCCTGGGGATCGTGGGTCTCGAGGCCGCGGATCACCTGTGCATGGTAGGTCAGCGCTTGATCGACATCGCGCTCGTCTTTGACGATGTCGTCAGCGATGTTCAATGTCAGGATGTTATGTTCCTCGGTGTCGCAGTGGACGCTCAGCTCGCCTCGCGTCCGGTCGACCACGAGACTGCCGTCGTAGCGCAAGAGGTCGGCGATCTTCCCCGGCGGAACCTTGTAGCTCACGGTCTGCTCGAGGATGTCCTTATGCGGTCGTGGGAAATTGTGCTGGGCGCCTTCGCGATAGAGGATGGTGCGGTTCCACGGCCCATTGTGGGTCCAGCTCAGCTGCTGCGGCGTGTTGGATTCGGGGGCACCATACTTCTCGAGCAGGGTGGTGGCGAGCGCGATCGTGATTTTCGGCCAGCCTTCCAGGTTCTTCTGCGCCCACGCCGCAGCCTCGGCGGGGGACAGACGCGGGACTGCCGGGGTGGTGGCGGCGTTTGCGGTCTGGCCCGCCGCGGTCTGGGCGAGCGCCGCGGAAATCGGACACAGGGCAACGAGGACGGCGAGCGCGATTGCCTTCATCTTCAGCGGCCTTTTAAGATCCGTGGGGCACGTGCCATTTTAGCGCACGCCCGGTACGGCTCCGACGCCGCCCGCCGGGTGAGACCGCAGCGCAACCCACCCCTTTCGAGGAGCCGCTCATGATCCGCATTGCCGTGATTTACCCGGATAGCCCCGGTGCGACGTTCGACCACGCCTACTACACCTCCAAGCACATGCCGATGGTCCAGAGACTGTGCGGGGCCGCCTGCAAGAGCATTGCCGCGGATCGCGGCGTCGGCGGGGCCGAGCCGGGCTCCAAGCCCGCCAATCTGGCGATCGGCTACCTGACGTTCGAGTCGCTCGAGGCGTACGGGAAGAGTTTCGGGCCGAACGCCGCGCAGATCCTGGGCGACATTCCCAACTACACGAATATCAAGCCGATCGTGCAGGTCAGCGAGGTCACGCTGTAAGGTGCCCGCGGCCGCGACTGCAGGGCGGCACGTGAGCTTGGCGATAGGGCTGGTACCGCGTGAGACGCGCGGGCGGGGACCGCGGGGCGCGTGAGCGTGGATGCGGAGCGGCCGTGCCGCCTCGGCTGGGTGTGACCTCAGCCGAGGCGGTTCAAATCGTCCATCGCCTGCTAGAATCATTCTATAGACGGCAGCCTGTCCGAGCGATCATCGGCATTCATCCATCCCCGGCGAGGTAAGTTATGGCCAAGAGCGCGAAGAAGAGAGAACAACTGGAGAGCCGGCGCGCGGCGCCCCTGGTGACACCCACCGACCTCGGAGCCGCGGCGTCCAAGGACATTTCGGGCGGCCTGAACGCGGTCCTCGCCGACGTCTTCGCGCTGTACCTGAAGACGAAGAACTTCCACTGGCACATGAGCGGGCCGCATTTCCGCGACTACCACCTGCTGCTCGACGAGCATGCGGACCAGATCTATGCGATGACCGATCCGATCGCGGAACGCATCCGCAAGGTTGGCGGCAACACCCTCCGCTCGATCGGCAATATCGCCCGCCTGCAGCGAATCAAGGACAACGACGCCGACTACGTCGAGCCGCTGGACATGCTGGCCGAGCTTCGCCAGGACAACATGACCTTGGCTGCGAGCCTGCGCCAGGTGCACAACGTGTGTGACGAGCACCGGGACATTGCGACGGCCAGCCTCATCGAAGTCTGGATCGATGAGACGGAGCGCCGGACGTGGTTCCTGTTCGAGGCGAGCCGCCGGGGCGACGCTACGGGGCACTGATCGGCCAAAAGACTTCTGTTTTCCAGTCTTTCGGGTCCGGGTACTCCGCAGGATCGGTAACGTACACTTCCCAAGGGGCTGCAGTGCTCTGCAGCCCCTGCTCCTCGATCCACACCTGCACCGCTGCGTGGCTGGCCATGAGGTTCTCGTACGAGCCTTGGTGGACCGTAACAGCTGCAGGCCCGCCCGGGAGTACGTCCGCGCGGATCGAATCGCCGTCCGCTGAGTCCTTGGGCGCGCTCTCGCCTTGGACCGCGACTGCTACCTGCAATCCAGCCTCCACCAGCAGCACTCCCGGCCCCCATTGGAGAACACGCAGGAAGGGTTGCCCAGCGAGTGCGACACCGCTGCGCTGCACGTACTCGAAGATGCGGCCGAACTGAGTGGCCAGCATGGTGGCGACTGCTGTGCGCTGGACGCGCTGGCGCACGACCAGAACGGGCTGCGGACTCAACTCCCGTCGGGTAATTGAATAGCTCATGGTGTGTTCTCGGTGGCGGTCATTCGGGTGGACTTTACCGGGGGGGTCTATGTTGCGCGCGTCGGGCGACGTACCCACGACTGAAACACAAGGACTGATAGAGCGGACCCAGCGTGCGTGGGCTGCGACCTGGGCAGCCGTCAGACCTGCCGGTAGTCCGCGGCGGCGGTAGGAAACAGGCGTGGTTCCGAAGCGGCGTCGGAAGGCACGCGTGAAGGTCTCGTGGTTTTCGAATCCAGTGGCGATCGCTATCGATAGCACGGATTCCTGACAGGTAAGCAACTGACTGGCGGCCCGGTCGAGTCGCAACCGCAGCGCAAACTGCTTGGTGGACTCACCGACTGTTGCCGCAAACACGCGCTGCAGGTGAAAGCGCGACAACCCTGCCCGGCGGGCGAGTGCGTGCAGGGAAAGGTCGCTGTCCAGGTGTTCCGCCGCGAATGCCAGAAGGGGCTGGATTCGCGTGCGAAAGCTCATGGATAGGACTCTACCCCCCTGTGCACATTGCCGCTTGACGAAAGTTGCGACGGCCGCAACTTCGGTCCGGCAATGACCGCCGACGGCGCCGTGCTGAATGCTTGTCCGCGGATCAACCCATAGCGCTTGAGAAGCGTGCGCAAAATGTTGCGTGAAACTCCCAGCAGTTTGGCCGTCCTGACTTGATTCTGGTCGGCGTGGCTGAACGCGCGGGTGACGATCAGCTCTTCGAGCCGCTCATGCAGGTCGGGGGGCGGCGCGGCAAAAAGCTTGTCCAATTGTGCAGCGATGACTTCCAACGCAGTTGGGGACGCCCCCGGGGCGGGAGGTGAAGTCAGCGCGTAAGCGGGAGTTGCCACGGGTGCGGCCGACCGGACCGAGGCGAGCTGCAGGTCTTGCGGGCGGATGACTTCTCGACCCGACACCAGCAAGGCGACGTGAATGACGTTCTCGAGTTCGCGGATGTTGCCCGGCCAGTCGTATGTCAGAAGAGCGTGGCGCGCTTCGGGCGAAAGTGCAGGCCGCTGCAACGAGAGGCGACTCGTGTGCAGTCCGACGAAGTGTTCGGCGAGTGGGACAATATCGCCGCGCCGCGCGCGCAGCGGAGCCAGTTCGACTGCGGCGACGTTGAGCCTGTAGAACAGATCCACGCGGAAACTTCCGGATGCCAGGGCCTGCGTCAGATCGACATTGGTCGACGCTACGAGTCGAATGTCCAACGGCACAGCCTTGCGTGAGCCCAGGCGCACGACCTCGCGCTCTTGCAGAACCCGCAGCAGCTTGACCTGCAGAGCCAGCGGCATGTCGCCGATCTCATCGAGAAACAACGTGCCCTCGTTGGCTGCCTCGAACCAACCGGCTCTGGCTTGCGAGGCGCCCGTGAACGCGCCGGCCTGATGACCGAAGAGCTCCGCCTCCGCCAGGGACTCGGTGAGCGCACCGCAATTCACCGCAACGAACGGGCCAGTACGCCCGCTGCGTTCATGGATGTGGCGCGCTGCGATTTCCTTGCCCGTGCCGGTTTCGCCGGTGATGAGCACGGGTGCATCGGTCGGAGCAAGCATCGCAAGACGCTCGAGCGTGGTCACTGAGATCGGATCGGCGAAAACGGCTGCACGAGCTTTCACATTGATGTCTTTTGCGGTTGACCGGTAGCCAGTATCAGGTGCCGGTCGCGACACGAACAACACGAACGAGTCATTTCCTCATGACGAAATGCTCTGCGTGCGTGACCGGTTTGTAACCGCACAAACCGCTTTATAACTGGACGTGGGCGTCGCGGAATCCTCACCATTCTCCGCACCAAATCATAGGAGTCGGTGGCGATGAAGAGCTTGATGATGTTGACGGCCGCGCTGGTGTTGACGGCCTCTGTGGCAACGGCGGCGGACAGCCCGAAATCCGGCGGGGCGGCAGAAAAGGCGCCGGCGTCCAAGGCGCACGTTCTGTCGCGCCCTGAGCTGGAGAAGTTGCTCGGGACTCCGGAGAAGGTTCTGGTAATAGACGTCCGTCGGCCCGACGAGGTCACCTCGATCGGTGGCTTCCCGGTGTACCTGAGCATTCAGATTAAGGAGTTGGAGAACAGCCTCAAGTGGATCCCGCAGGGTCGCGAGATCGTCACAGTGTCCAACCACGCCTCCCGTGCTGCGAAGGCGGCGGACCTGTTGGCGAGTCATGGGTTCAAAGTGGCCGGTGCAGCCGGTGTGCAGACATTCGAGCAGGACGGCGGAAAAATCACTCACATTCCCGTGCCGGCGGCGGCCAGTGCGGCGGCTCGCTAGGGAGTGAATCGTGAAGAAGATTTCCTGGCCGAACTGGCTACGCCTCGTGGGGGGCATCGCGCCTGCGGCTTTTCTGGCGAGCGCTTTGCCCGTGTGGGCGCATCACGCGTTTGCGGCTGAGTACGACATCGACAAGCCCATCACCCTGACGGGGACTTTGACCAAGACGGAATGGATCAATCCGCACGGGTGGATCTATGTCGACGTAAAGGACCCCGCGGGCAAGGTCACCAACTGGGCGATCGAGTTCGGCGGGCCCAATGCCCTGCTACGCAGGGGCCTGCGCGTTGCCGACTTTCCAGTGGGTGCGCAGCTTACGGTGAAAGGCTACCTGGCCAAGAGCGGCAAACCCGTTGTTGCCGCCACGATCGTGAAGCTGCCGGGCGGTCGCGACTTCTACGCGGGATCGGAGGGCGCGGGGGCGCCCAAGGAATGATGATGGGCGGAATGACGATGAACGGTGGCCGAGCGAATGGGCGTGCGTTCGGCGGAGCCGGAAGGCGCGCGGGTTGGTTGGTTGTCGTATCGCTCGGGCTTGCGTCCGCGACCGGTGGCGTCACACGCGCTGTGGGCAACCAGTCGGCGCCGTCCATACCGGGAAAGCCGGCGCTGCCGCGAACGGCTAACGGCAAGCCGGACCTCACCGGCATCTGGGAGTCGCTGAGCACGGCCGAGTGGGGCGTCGAGCCGCATGCCGCACGCAAGGACGCCCCGGCAGGGCTTGGAGTCGTCGAGGGCGGGAGCAGCATCCCCTATCAACCTTGGGCGCTCGAAAAGCGCAACGCGAATTTCGAGAAGCGCGCGACCGAGGACCCGCTGGTGAAGTGCTACATGCCGGGCGTGCCGCGGGCTACCTACACGCCGCTGCCGTTCCAGATCTTCCAGTCCGACGACGAAGTGACGGTGCTGTATCAGTACGCGCACACCGTTCGCACCATCCATGCCAACGGCACCCCGCACCCCTCGGGGCACATCGATTGGTGGATGGGCGATTCCCGCGGTCACTGGGAGAAGGACACCCTGGTCGTGGACATCACCGATTTCAACGACCAGACCTGGTTCGATCGATCAGGAGACTTCCACAGCCAGGACCTGCACGTCGTCGAGCGGTACCGGCTGGTCGATCCGGATCACATCGAATACCGCGCCACGATCGAGGACCCGAAGGTGTTCACACGGCCGTGGAGCATCGAGCTGGTGTTGTATCGGCACAAGGAAAAGAATTTCCAGTTGCTGGAACACGAGTGCTACACGTTTGACTACGAGCGGTTTTATCCATGAAGAGAGGAATCCGGCAGCTTGCGGCGGGATGGGTCGCCGCGCTCGCCATCGTGTCGGTCGCAGGCGCAGACTCCTGGCAGCCCAAACGCCTCGCGGATGGGCAGCCTGACGTTCGCGGTTTTTACAAGCCGCGCGTGGAGGGCACGTTCTCGCTGGTGCGACCGAGCCGCGCGCCGGCCATCGAAGAGCTCGAAAAGATCGATCTGGCGCAGAAGGCCGGGCACCAACTGCCGCCTCCCAAGGATTCGCGCGTCACCGATCCCGCGGACGGACAGGTTCCTTATCAGGATTGGGCGCGGGACCGGCAGCAGGCCCTGCAAGCCAACATTGACAAGTGGGTCAGGCCGGAACAGATCGATCCGCAGGCCCGGTGTGTCCCGGGCGGGGTGACGCGCACGTTGTTCTGGTCACAACTGGAAATCCGCCAATTCCCCGGGTACGTCGTGTTCGTCTTCGACACGAACCACACCTACAGGGTGATTCCGCTCGATGGCCGGCCGCATGCGCCGGCGAGCATCAAGCTGTGGATGTCCGACTCCCGCGGCCATTGGGAGGGCAACACGTTGGTCGTCGACGTTGCCAACAGCAACTCGAAGCATCGACTCAGCAACGAAGGCGACTTCGCAAGCGACAACGTCCACATCACGGAGCGATATACGTTCACGGGTCCGAACAGCTTCAAGTTCGAGCAGAGATTCGAGGACCCGACGGTCTACACCCGCCCCTGGACGCTGTCGTCCGATTTCCACCGGGTCCACCAGAACGAGGGCGACTACGAGTGGTGGGAGTCCGAGTGCCACGAGGGTGAGCACGACGTCGAGCACCTGTACCAGGGCGACAAGTCGCAGCCGTACTGAGAGGAGCCGCCAACATGCTGCACGTCGTTGTCTCCGGAGCGGTGCTGGCCACGGTAGGCCAGCACTTCGTTCACTGGGCGCAGGTCGTCAACGATTCGTCACTGGCGACCTCGCTACGCCTGTCACGCTACGCATTCCCGATCATCGAGGGCGTGCACCTGCTGGGACTGGCGTTTTCGGTCGGGCTGCTGGTGCTGATCGATCTGCGCCTGATGGGTCTGTTTTTACGCAGCGAGTCGGCGGGACAGGTGCTGCGGCAGTTGCGTCCGGTGGCCATCGGCGGGTTCGTCGGCACTTTCGCGACCGGATTCCTCCTGTTCGCCGCCTCTGCGTCGGATCTCATCGTCAGCAAGGTCTTCCTGTTCAAGCTCGCCGTGCTGGCGTTGGCGGGAGTCAACGCGATGCTGTTCGAATTCAAGCTGGGGCGTCACCGTTCTGGCTGGGGGCAGGCGGGACGATTGCCTTGGGGCGTCAAGGCGGCTGGCTGGACGTCGTTCGTTCTCTGGACTGCCGCCGTCATCTCGGGCCGGATGATTCCCTACCTCGGATGACCGACTCCCTGAAGATGATGGCGGCATGAGCATTTACGGCTTTTTTACTTACCTGCAGAACAGCGCGGTCGGGCATTCCATCCGCAAAGCCGACATTCTCGTGGGTGCCGCGTTGCAGGTCGTGCACGTCGCGGGGTTCGTGCTCCTCCTGGCGGCGGTGGCGCTCGTGAATCTGAGGCTGCTGGGCGTTGGGCTGCGGAGCCAGCCGATTTCACAGGTGGCGCGCGCGTCGTCGAAGATCCTATGGCTGGGTGCTGCGCTGGCCGTCCTCAGTGGGACGCTCATCTTCATGTCGGCCGCGGTTCACTATTATCCGAACGAGGCGTTCTGGTCGAAGATGGCACTGCTGGTACTGGCGATCGCATTTCAGCTGACCATTCACCGCAAGGTCGTGGCCGGCGGCGCCCCCAATCGGGCGGTCGCAGCGGCAGTCGCCGCCGTGTCGCTCACCTTGTGGTTTGGGGTCGGAATCGCCGGCCGGGCCATCGGCTTCATCTGACGGACGGCGGTCGGGCGCGAACGCGCCACCCAGCTTGGTTACTGATCATTCCCGCCGGCGCGGTACCATTGGGCCGCCAAACGTACCTCAGGGGGATGTGATGACCATCGATGTCTTCGCGGCCATGCAAGGCCTGGGAACGGAGCTGAGCCCGACGCTCATCGAGCAGACTCAGGCGATGTTCGCGCCCCTCGTTGCACGGCCGACGGCACAAGTGTGCCGCGTCGAGCGCGATATTGCCTACGGCCCGGATGAGCGTCACAGACTCGATGTCTTCCAGCCGACCGGCGCTGGTTCCGGCGGCGCCCGACCCGTCGTCGTTTTCGTTCACGGCGGGGGTTTCGTTCGGGGCGACAAGGGCGGGGCGGAGGCCCCCTTCTACAACAACGTTGGCGTATGGGCCGTTCAGCAGGGGCTGATTGGGGTGACGCTGACGTATCGCCTTGCGCCGGGCGCGCAGTGGCCCTCGGGCGCGGACGATCTGGCGGCAGCACTCTCGTGGCTCGGTGAGAACATCGGCCGCTTTGGAGGCAGAACGGATCGGATATTCCTCTTCGGCCAATCCGCTGGGGGAGCGCACGTTGCCGGGTACGTGGCCGGGCATCACCGGAATACGGGTGGGCCGCGAATTGCCGGCGCGATCATGTTCTCCGGTGTCTACGATCTCACCAGTCTGACCCCGAGTCCCTTCGAGGAGGCCTACTTCGGGGCGGACCCATCCCGCTACGCGAAGCGTTCCTCTCTCGAGGGCCTGGTTCGGACGAACATCCCGTGTTTGTTTACGGTTGCCGAGCTCGATTCCGCGGTGTTTCAGCAGCAGGCAGCGCGACTGGTCGAGGCTCACCGGGCCGCCAAGGGCACGTGGCCGCGCATGCTCTATCTGCAAGGACACAATCACCTCTCGCCCGTGCTGCAGCTCGGCTCCACCGTCGATACTGTTGGAGCCGACCTGCTGATGTTCATCAGGAGAGTCCCATGATCGCGTGGATCCGATGGAATGCCCGTAGAATTGTTCTGCTGCTCGCGCTCGTCGCCGCAGTGCCGCTGGTGTACGCAGATGTTTACGACGACGCCGTTCGACACGAGGGCCGAAGCGCCGGCGACATCAAGCGGGATGCTCTGGACCATCCCGCCGACGTGCTGCGTCTGGCGGGTCTGAAGCCGGGCATGCGGGTCGTCGACTTCCTGGCGGGGGACGGTTACTACAGCGAGCTGGCGAGCCATGTGGTGGGCCCGCAGGGACAGGTGCTGCTGCTGAACAATCCGTCCTTCGAGAAATGGAGCGAGAATCAGTGGCAGCCGCGGGTTGCCCAGGGACGGTTGCCGAATGTCGAGCACCGGGTCATGGACCTGGACAAGCTCGACCTGCCCGCCGGCTCGGTCGATGTGGTGTTGGTCGTCAAGGTCTACCACGATCTGTACTGGGTGGATCCTACGGGCGAGTGGCCGAAGGTGGACACCTCGGCCGTGCTGGATCGCCTTGTGCGCTCGCTCAAGCCTGGCGGGACGCTGGTCGTCGTCGACCATTCCGCGAAAGCCGGAACCGGAAACTCGGTCGCGTCTTCCTTGCACAGGATCGACGAGGCGTATGCGCGGCATGACTTCGAGTCCCGAGGTCTGAAGCTCGTGGGACATAGCGACGTCCTGCGTCGGCCTGACGATGCGCGCGATCTGATTTCCTACAAGGGGCCGGCATTGGGCAAAACCGACCGATTCGTGCTGGCGTTTCGCAAGCCAGGCTGATCTCCACGGGGCCCGAGGGCGTGCAGTCCGCAACGCAGGCAGCGTAGGCACGAAGACCACGCGGCCACGCGTGCGTTTGTGCGTGATGTTCACTCGCGATTTGACTTGAAATCATCTGCCATTTGGATTGGCGGGTTGATGATTGTTGTCCGTTTTCTCCTGGGATGGGTATGTTAGGTTGGCGACTCAGGGAGCGTTTTGGAGTCGGCCATGGGTTACTTTCCTCGGTGTTGGAAACAGTTGAGCTTCTGGGACAAGGCGGTGTGGATCGTTTGTCGGGGTCTAAACTTCGGAATCGACTACACGGACAACGGCACCAAGCTCCATATCGGCCCAAACGGAAACGTACGGGTCGGCGACTTGTCGCACATTCATCGTAGAAACTGGGAGCGCAGGATGAGGCTCGAACGGGCGGAGAAGGAATCGAGTGCGCAGGTATCTTCGCGGCGGCCAGGATGAGCCGCCGACGCAAGAGATAACGGGTCGGTGAATTGCGTTGTGGGATACGAGTGGCGTGCTGTATGGATCTCGCGGCCGTCTCCGTCCTGTCCCTGCTGGGTGGGTACTGTCTTGCCATCAGGTGGAAGGCCACGCGCTACGTCATGCGCCGGTTGGACGGGCATCACCTGTACTTCCGCGCCGCGTGGTGCGGTGTCGCTTGCTTCATAGTCGCGTGGGTGCTGAGGAGTACGCTGAATGCGCACATCGCGTCGTTCCGAGCGTTCGAGGAGGCGCTTGTGGAGGTTGCCGACTCGCTCATGAAAGTGGAGCCGGCTTTATCTGCTGTGCAACATGCGCGCCGCGAGGAATGGATGCTGACAGCGGCTTTATCCCTACTGTTGAGTCCGCCTTTGGCGCTGCTCATGAACTGTGTCACCCCACGGCGCTTGGCGCTTCGCCATAGCCTAGGGAGCCTTGAGCGCGTACTGCACGATGGCCATACAGGTGGATGGCTGGTGGCGCTGACGTTGGATTCGGGAAAAATCTATGTGGGGTATGTCAAGCGCTTCTTGAACTCCGAGGACCAACCCTCGGACGTTGAGATCGAGCCGGCGTTCAGCGGTTACCGGGACGAGCAAAACCAGACGGTCCTGACAACTGACTACGAGGCGATTTGGGAAGTGCTGTTGAGGGGGCGGGCACACCAATTAAGCCTGTCGGCTCAGTGGCGCGACCGATGGCGGCTAGCGATTCGCTCGAACTCCGTCGTGAGCGCGGCCCCATTCGATCCAGCGATCTATGGCGAGTTCAATCCACACTGGCGAGACCAGTTGATCAGGCGGCGCTGGTTGCCCATGCAGAGTGATTTCTTGAAACCTTGAGGTCATGAGGATCGGGCGATGGGATACTTTCCGAGCTGTTGGAAACGCTTGAGTCTCTGGGATAAGGTCGTATGGTTAGCGACCCGCGCTACGTTAGCTGGTGTCGAATACACAGAAAACGGGATGAAGATCGTCTACGGCCCAAACGGCGACAGTGAAATCGCGCCCGGCGAATTCGCGAAGCTCCGGGAGCGAGAATTCCAGGCGCGAATGGAGCGCGAGAAGCAACGTAGCTAGCGTATGATCAACGCATGGAAGTGATCCGCACGACGTGTTGTGTCGTAGGAGGTGGGCCCGCCGGGATGGTTCTCGGTTACCTGCTGGCGAGGGCCGGGGTGCAGACCGTCGTGCTGGAGAAGCACAAGGACTTCCTACGTGACTTCCGAGGCGATACGGTGCACCCGTCGACGCTCGAGGTCATGGCCGAGTTGGGGCTTCTGGACGAATTCCTGAAGCTGCCGCACCAGCAAGTCCGACAGCTTCAGGGGCAGATCGGCGAGTCTCGGGTCACGGTGGCGGATTTCGCGCACATTCCCACGCGATGCAAATTTATCGCGCTGATGCCGCAATGGCACTTCCTGAACTTTCTCGCAGAGCGCGCCGAGCAACTCCCAGCCTTTCGTCTGATCACCGAGGCAGAGGTCACGGATGTCATCTGGGAGAACGGCCGGGTGGTGGGAGTCAAGGCGAAGACATTTGAGATCAGGGCGAGCTTGGTGGTGGGAGCGGATGGTCGGCACTCCACCGTACGTGCGAGAGCGGGCCTGCAGGTCGAGGACCTCGGGTCTGCGATCGACGTGCTGTGGATGCGCTTGTCTCGTCGACCGGAGGACTCGGCGGAAAGCCTCGCCTATTTCAACTATGGCAGGGTGTTCGTCACTCTCGATCGCGGCGATTACTGGCAGTGTGCCTTCGTCATTCGCAAGGGCGAGTTGGATGATCTGAGGGCGAAGGGCATCGAAGGCCTGCGAGCGCAGATCGTGCGCATCACGCCAATGTTCGGCAATCGTGTGCAGGAGCTGGAGAGCTGGGACGACATCAAGCTGCTGACGGTACGCGTCGACAGACTCAGGGAGTGGTGGCGTCCGGGGTTGTTGTGTATCGGGGACGCCGCGCATGCGATGTCACCGTTGGGTGGAGTTGGGATTAACCTGGCTGTGCAGGACGCAGTTGCCGCGGCAAACCTGTTAGCGGAGCCATTGCGGCGAGGGGTTTACACCGGAGACGACCTGAACGCGGTGCAGTGCCGCAGGATGTTCCCGACAAGGTTCACACAGGGCCTTCAGGTGCTGGCACAGGAGCGGTTTATCGGGGCCGTGCTGGCAAGCGGCGTGTCATTGAGGCCGCCGTGGCAGGTGCAGCTGTTCAACCGTATGAAGTGGTTGCAGAGAATCCCGGCAAGGGTAGTCGGCGTGGGCGTGCGCCCTGAACACGTGCGGACCGAGCCTGTGGCGTTGGAAACGCGTCACACGACGCGTCGGGGCCAAGCAGGCGGCGCGGTGACAAATGGCGCGGCCAACGAACACGCGGCGTCTAGCGACGTTTGGGTGCGGCGGACGTCGAGCGAATGATCAACCGCGTTGGAAGTACGGTTGATCGTGCGCCCCGCTGCGGCGAAATCGCATCGCTCAGCATCATCATGGCCTGGTACCCAATATCAAAGCGCGGGATGTGAACCGTCGTGAGGGGCGGGTCGAACAGTTCCGCGATTTCCTGATCGTCGAAGCCCACAACAGAAACGTCCTCGGGCACCTCGAGGCCAGCGGACTTCAGGGCGCGGATCGCGCCGATGGCCATCTCGTCATTGGCGCAGAAGACGGCCGTCGGAATCTGTTTCTGCTGCAGCAGGCTGTGCATCATCTTGTGGCCGGAGCTTGCCGAGAAGTCGCCCCGTTGGATCAGTGACTCGTCGAACGCGACGCGACCGGTGCGCAACGCCTTGCGATAGCCATTCGCGCGTGCCCGCGACGACAGGACGTGATCAGGGCCCGCAATGTGCGCGATGCGCCGGTGCCCAAGGTTGATCAAATGGCGGACGGCTTCTTCGGCGCCGCCCGCGTGATCCACACCGACGGTCGGTAGCGGAGAGTCCTTCAGAGACTCCGCGGCAATGACCAGGGGCGGGAGCTTCATAGCCGGATTGTCGTATCCCGGGGGCAGTACACCCGTGAGCAGGATGATCCCATCGGCGCGACCGCTGGCCACTTGGTCGAAGTACGTCAGGCTGCGTCGCAGGTCACCCTTGGAGTTTCCCATCAGGACGGCGAAGCCAATCTCCTCGGCGGCCTGCTCGGTGCCGCGAAGGATTTCCAGGAAGAAGGCGCTGAGAGTTGGCACCACGACCAACACGGTTCGGGTTTCCCCGCGGCGCAGGTCCCGCGCGATCAGATTGGGGCGGTACCCGAGCCGCTCGATGCCCTGGAGGACGCGATTGCGCGTTTGCTCGTTGACGAGATCCGGGCGCGTGAGAACCCGCGAGATGGTTGCAACGGAGACGCCGAGCTCGGCAGCCACCGCCTTGCTCGAAGGAGAGTTGGATCGTTTCACGTGAACGCCAGCTCGAGGCCGGGTCGCGGCCAACGCGTTTTATACAGCTTGCCGGTGCTCGATGCCGTGATCCACGCATCGCGCATGTCGGCACCGCCGAAACAGATGTTTGTCGTCACAGGATCAGGCACGGGGACGTGATCATGTCGCCCGTCGGGTTGGAAAACGGTGATCCCACCGTTCCAGAGAGTAGCCACGCAGATGCGGCCGCCCGCCTCGACGGCGAGGCTGTCGAGCCATTGGAAGCCGGGAAGCGCGCAGACGATACGACCTGGGGACAACGGGTGGTCTTGCTCGACCATGACTCCGTCGCGCGATAGCGTGAACTCCACCAGCTTCGCGACCATGCAGTCGGCTATATACACACGCGTGCCATCGGGAGAGAGCCCGATGCCGTTCGGCGAGATCAGGCCGGCGCGCCAGCGGATGATTTTGGATCCGTCCGCACGCGCGTAGTAGACAGCACCGAGTCGGCGAGTCTCGCCGTCCGAGTAGCCGAGGCAGGTAAACCAAAAGCCACCCGAGCCGTCGAAAACGATGTCATTGGGACTGTTCAGCGGCTTGCCGTCGCAGTGGTCGTACAGAGTGGTGAACTGCCCTGTTTTCAGATCGACGCGCTGGATGTAGCCAGTCGTGTAGCCGTGCGCCGGCGGCCCATCGGGCAGATGTGTCGTTTCACCCTCCTGCCACGCCCAGGCGTCTCCGTTGTTGCAGACGTAGGCAGCGCCATCCGGCCCAATGGCCGCCCCGTTGGGGCCGCCACCCAACTGGGCGATGGTTTCGCGACGGCCGTCGGGCGTGACACGAGTCAGAGTGCCACGGCGGATTTCGACGAGGACGACGGAGCCATCGGCCATGGCGATGGGTCCCTCGGGAAACTGCAGCCCCGACGCGACTTCTTGCACGTGTGTCCCTCAGACGGAAGTTGAGGGGGCAGAGGATAGCGCCCGCGGGCAGTTATGGGGGCGCGGTGCGGAGGAGGGGCGCTGCGCGGTCAACCGGGCGCCGGGAAATGAACTGCACCGACTCCTGCGCGGACAGCGGTGCCCCGAACCAGGACCCCTGGCCTTCCTCGCAACCGCTTTCGATGAGGGTGTCCGAGAGCGGCAAGGACTCGACACCTTCGGCGGCGACCTTGAGTCCGAGACCGTGGCGCCTGCCGCGCGCAAGCCTGGGTTAAGGAATCACCGACACCAGATGTCGGATCTCACGCGCCGGCTGTGACAGCGTCTGCATGTTGAGTGCGTCTTTGACGGGGTTCGCATGCTCGCGCATCAGCGCTTCGACTCGTGAGCTCTCGCGGCGATCGATGGCGTTGACGATGAGATGGTGCTGCCGGTGCGCAAAGGTCAGCTTCTGGAACATCATCTCTAGGCTCGCACCACCAAAGGCGACCGCTTGAGCCGAGGCGAAGGGGATCCGGCTGTTGCGCTCCAGGGCTTCCTCGATCATGGGGCTGTGCGCCTCGCGGACGATCAACTCGTGAAATCGCGAGTTCATCTCGGCATACGCGGCTTCATCCGTGTCGACGAAGCTGCCCTTGGCGAAGATCGCATCTCCCTGGTCCAGACAGGCTCGCAGGGCGGTGATGAGCTCCGGTGAGGCGCCGCGCTCGGCCACGCGACGCGCTGCCATGCCCTCGATGAGACCGCGAAGATCGATTGCGTCGAGGATGTCAGCAACGCTGAAGCCACGAACTACGAAGCCGCGTGTTTCGTGCTCCGTGAGAAGTCCCTCACGAGCCAGGACGGGGAGCGCCTGTCTGATGGGTGTCCGGGAAAGTCCGAGCATCTCGGCAAGAGGTGCTTCGGCGACGCGCTGACCTGGTGCCAGCTCTCCGCGCAGGATCATTTCGCGCAGACGTACAAGGGCTCTCGTGTGTTGACTGTCCATAGCGGCGGCTCCCACAGGCTTTCGTCTTGCAACCGGGCGCATATTCCAGTTGGGATCCCATGTTGTCAACAAAACTTAACAAAAAAATCAAACTCGTGCGGGGTTTCAACATTCTCCATGAAATCATGTACGTAGTAATACTAACCTGTCGCGAAGAAATCGCTGTTGAGCGCACCGCAATAGAAACAGAATTCCAACAAGCTAGTCATGCCGGAGCGCCGTTCCCGGCTTCAGGGAGGCGACCCGAAACGCGTGCGTTCCGATCGTCACCGTGGCGATGAGTATCGCAGCAGCGGCGGCCAGCAGGAATGCCCCCGCGGTCAGATCGATGCGATACGCAAAAGTCGCTGCAGGCCGCTAGAGCCAACAGCCCCAGCGCGGCGATCAGAACGGCAATTCCGGCAAACGTGCTCGCCAGCACCGACTGCCGGGTAATGTCTTCGTACTTGAGTCGGGTTTCATCGTCGACGAACACGCGGTTGAGTGGGCGCCGGTCGCTGAACCGTTCCCAGAGCGCATCGATCTGCTGTAGCGTGGGCTCGACCGGGCCCGAGCGTAGCCGCACGTTCAGAAAGCGCGCTTGGGCGGAGTCGACGAAGAAGGCAGCCGGCTCGATCGGCTCGCGGATCGAGGAGCCTTCGAAGTCCGGGACGACGCCGATGATCAGGCAGGGGTGGCGGTGGTGAGAGCCTCCGTCCGCGAGCGCGTGACTCCAGATGAAGATCTTGCCGATGGCATTCTGAGGCGAAGCAAATCCGAGCGCACGCACGGCCGTCTCGTTGATGACCACCGCTTCGGGTCCCGAGGCGGGCGTGTTTGGATTTGCGGCGTCATTTGGATGCTCGCGTGAGTGGAATCGGCCTGCGACGGGCCGCAGGCCGTAGACGGCGAAAAACCCGAAATCAATTGCGGCGTACTGGATCCCCGCACCGTGCACTTCACTCTGCGCATCGCGAAGAAATCCCGGGTCGGACCTGCCGAGGGGTTGGGGGGCACCCAGCTCGAACACGCTGATTCGACGACTCCTGGCAGAGCGCCGACGGCGTCCCGAAAGCCGCCAACCTCAGCATCGCAACCGAGGCGAATCACGAGAACCTGTTCCGTGTTCAGCCTCAGGCTGTCGTGAATTGCGAATGACATCTGACGGTGCACGATGATCACCGTGACGATGAGACCAATGAGAACCGCAAACTGTCCTGTGACCAGCATCTGGCGGACCCGCTCCGGGTGAGCGCGGCCGGCAATGTTGCCTTTGCCCAGAACTCGGGCGGGATTGAATCGCGACAGGAGCAGAGCCGGATACGCAGAGGTAAGCAAGGCGAACGCGCACAGTGCAAACGCAGTGAGTGACGCCAAGGCCACGTCGTTCCAATAGGCAAACGGGATAGTGCTCCCCAGAAACCCGTTCAGCGCAGGCAACACCGCTTCGGTGGCCGCCTCCGCCAGCACCGCCGACAGCCCGACGTACAGGCAGCCCTCGGTCACGAACTGAATGATCAGGTCGCGGCGCGTCGCACCGGAGGCTTTCCGTACTCCGACCTCACCGACGCGGCTCAGCGCCCGTGCGGTGGTGAGATTGACGAAATTGATGGCTGCCAGGGTCAGGATCAGTGCGGCTACGGCCGTCAGTGCATAGATCGTCTCGCGACGACTGGCCGGCTTCATCGCATTGTTGCCCTCGGTGTCGAAGTGTACCTCGGTGAGCGGAATCAGCGTGACTTTGAGGTACGTACTGAGCGGCTTCTCAGCTCCGGAGGGCACGCGACGATCGAGAATTCCCGCAATGCGCTCAGTCAGGGCTGCAGCTCGTGCGTTGGGCCGCAACTTGACATACGAATACGCGGACCAGACGCGGCTGGCGAATGCCTGTTTGGAAGAGGGTTGTCCGAGGGAGTACTGCGGTGAGGTTTGCGCCAGAGCGGATGCGAAGACCTTGGCGTTCAGGTGAGTGTTGGAAGGCAGGTCCTGCAGGACGGCGGTGACGGTCATCCGGGCGGAACGGCTGATTTCCAGCGTTGCGCCGATTGGATCGTCGCGCCCGAAGTACTTGCGGGCGATCTCCCGAGTGATCACGAGCCCGTCCGGGCGGGACAATGCGGTCGTGAGGTCGCCGGCGATCGCCGGCAACGGGACGACCGCGAAGAACTCGGGATCGGCCCAGAAAACGCGCTCGTTGGCCTCGAAGTCGCCGCGCCGCAGCGTTTGTCGATTGGCGATGAGCCGTGCGGCTCGAGCCACTTCCGGCACGTCCTCCCGAATCCAGCCGACGAGGTCCGGCTGTGACGTCAGGCTGCGTATCGCTGCGTGCCCTTCGGGAGGGACATTGAAAGGCGACAGGAGATAGATCTGCCGGTAGCCGCCGATGAAGTGCTCGTAACTGAACTGGTCGCGCACATACAGCGCGATGAGCAAGGCTACGGCCAGTGCGGCGGACAGGCCGAGGACATTGATTCCTGTATAGAGCGCGTTGCGTGTCAGGTTGCGCAACGCCCCGGCGAGATAGTTACGCAGCAAGGAGCGTTTCGCTGACCACGCGTCCATCCAGGAGCTTTATGGTGCGCTTCGCGTGTCCGGCGTGGATCAGGGAGTGCGTCACCATGACGACGGTCGTTCCGGCCTCGTTGATGTCGTCGAGCAGGCCCATGACCACTGCGCCGTTCTCGGTATCCAGGTTTCCCGTCGGCTCGTCGGCAAGAATCAGCTTCGGCTCGGCGACCAGGGCGCGAGCCACGGCGACACGCTGTTGCTGCCCGCCGGACAGCTGTTGCGGCAGGTGCTTCGCCCGGTGGGAGATGCCAACGCGCTCGAGAGCCGCCGCGACCCTCCGGCGGCGCTCGGAGCCGCCGATGCGGCGGTAAAGCAACGAGACCTCGACATTCTCCGCGACGTTCAGATCGTCGATGAGATTGAAGCTCTGGAAGATGAACCCGACGCCGGTGCGGCGCAGCGCGGTCAGCTTCTGCTCGGAGTGTTTCGCGACCTCCTCACCGAAGAACCAGTAGCTGCCGCGATCCGGCGAATCCAGCAGTCCCAGCACGTTCAGCAAGGTCGACTTGCCGCAGCCGGAGGGGCCCATGATGGCGACGAACTCGCCCGCGTTGACCTCGAGGGACACCGAATCCAGCGCCCGCGTTTCCACTTCGGTGGTGCGATACGTTTTGCCGATATTTTCCAGTCGCAGCATCTGTTATCTCCGCAAAAGCGCCGCAGGCGACTTTTGGCTCATGAAGAGGCTCCTCATTCCAGATCGATCCTGTCTACCCGCTCGAGCCCGGTGTAGTCCGACACGATCACCCGCTCGCCACTGCTCAGGTGCCCGAGGATCTCCACCTGGTCCGCATTGCGCCGGCCCGCCTTGATCGTCCGCCGCCGTGCCGAGTGGCCAGCGGGGTCGACCACGAAGACCCAGTCCCCGCCGGTGCGCTCGAGAAACGCGCCGGCCGTGAGGAGCGTCGCCATCTCGTCGGCTCCCAGGGAGAGCCGCCCTTGCACGGCCTGGCCGGGCAGCATGCCGGCGGGCTGCTCGCGGTTGAAGGTCAGATCCACGGTGAAGGTGCCATTCTTGACCTGCGGGTAAACCCGGGCGACACGCAATTCGTAGCTCTTGTCGCCGACATCCATCGTGGCCATCTGGCCCGTGCGGACCCTCTGAAGATAGAACTCATCCACCTCGGCCGACAGCTTGAACCCGGTTTCGGGGGTGACCTGCGCGAAGCGCTCGCCGCGGTTGCGATTCTCTCCGACCTTGAGGTCCATTTCGGTCAACCGGCCGGCGACGGGAGCGCGGACGGTCAGGTTGTCCAGCTTGCTGTGCGTGATCCGCAGGTCCTCGGTGAGCTTTTCGATCTGGCTGCGGATCTGCGGGAGTTGGCGGACGCGCAGCGCCTCCTGCGTCCGGTTGCTCTCGGTCTGCATCGGCTCCAAGGCCAGGTTGTGCTCCAACTCATCCTGGGTCGTGTCTTTGCTCTCGGCCGGCTCGAGTTTCGCGGCGACGAGCTGCTTGCGTCGCTCGAGCGAGCGCTTCAGGCGGACGATGTCGTACTGAATCTGCGCGAGGCCTTTCTGGTTCGAGATGCGGTTCTGCTCGAGCTGGGTCTCGTAGGTCTGCAGTTGGGTGATCGACTCGATCAGGCGCCCCTCGCGGTCGAGCACATCGAGCTCGAGTTCGGCGTTGCTGAGCTCAACGAGCGGTTGTCCCTTGGCCACCATGTCGCCGGCCTGCGCGAGAATCTTTTCGACGCGACCTCCTTCGAGGGCGTCCAGGTAGATCGTGTCGAACGGGACGACCGTCGCCCGCAACGGGATGAAGTCGTGGAAGCTGCCCTTGGTCACGGTGGCAATGGAGACGTTGGCGAGCGGCATCCGGACGCTCCGCTCGGCCGTACCCACGAATAGAGAGACGCCCAAGGCCACGAGCACTACGACAGCGGCAGCAACGGCGACACGGACCCAACGCTTGGCGCGCCACCAAGGCTGTTTCACAGGGGTGTCCATCGCATGCGTGACGAGCTGGTCCATGAATGCAGTCTAGCGCTCGCCAGATGGAGGTAGAAATTCAGTATAATCAATAGGATGAGGTCGATCTGACGGCTCTTCGGGAAGAGTTCCTGTCCGAATCTGAACACTTGGCTGTCAACCGGCCGGCAACGTAGGCTTGCGCGATGAGCATTCAGGACTGCGTTCTCGTCGTCGAAGACGACCCGGATGTAAGGCGCTCGGCGCGCGTGGCGCTGTCCTATGACACTGCGCGTGTCGAAATGCTTGAGTCGCTCGAGGGCCTGGACACGGCGTTGGCTGCAACGGCGTTCGATGTGGTGCTACTCGACATGAACTTCGTTATCGCAGAGCGAAGCGGCTCTGCAGGGTTGACTGGATTGGCGCGCGTGCGTGCTTTCGATCCAACGTTGGCCGTCGTTCTGATGACGGCTTACGGTGGCGTGACGCTCGCTGTCGACGCGCTGAAGCAAGGTGCCGTTGACTTTATTCTGAAGCCCTGGCGAAACGAGAAGCTCGTGGCAGCGGTATCTGCAGCAGCACAAATCACGCGCACGCGCCGCGGTGCTGAGACACTCCAACTCGATGCCATCGAGAAGAGTGCCATCGAACGGGCGCTGACGAGGCACCACGGCAACATCTCTTCAGCGGCTGGCGCGCTGGGAATCAGTCGTGCCGCTCTGTATCGCCGAATGAGTAAGTATGGACTCTAGGCGTTTCGGCTACGGACGCTTCACGTTCTCGCTGACATCCCGCGCGCTGCTGGTCGCGGGCTGCGCATTTCTGGTCATCTGGCTGTTTGCGACGACCCACTTGTATGCGACAGCCGTCGTCCTCATCCTCCTGATCGTCGCGACCGTAGCTGACATGCGCCAGGTCATTGGTCGAATCGCGCGCACGGCGGAGCGTGACCTCGAGCGCCTGATCGGCGACAGCAGTGACCTCCCGTTACCCGCAGGGCGAACGCCGTATCCGGACCTCCCGATCGAACGGGCCGCCGCTGTCCTGAATGCCGCGCGGGCCGAGCGCCAACGGCAGCTCGAGTACCTGCAGTCGCTGCTGGATACGGTTGCGGCGGCACTGTTCGTCGTCAGCGCTGCTGGCAGGATTACTCTCGGCAATCGCGCCGCGCACCTGTTCGCCGCTGCATCGGTTGGGCGGTTCGAGGAGATCGCCTCGTTCGGTGAGGCAGTCGGCCGACAGATCCTGGCTCTGAACCCGGGAGCGCGGGAGATCCTGACACTGCTGGACGGCCAGCGCGTTCTGGTGTCGGTGGCTTCCTTCGTGAATCCTGGGCGGGGTCCGCAGCGACTGATCTCGCTGCAGCGCATCGCCGGCGAGTTGGACGCGGTCGAGCTCAAGGCGTGGCAGGATCTGGCCAAAGTTCTGGCCCATGAGATGATGAATTCGCTCACGCCGATCGCCTCTCTGTCGGAGAGCCTGGAAGGACTGTTGCGGGCGGAACGGCCCTCGGATCCGGCCCAGGCGTCGGCGATAGACGCGGAAGTCGTCGGCGCGCTCGAGGTCATCAAACGGCGCAGCCGCGGGCTGATGGATTTCGTCGAGCGTTATCGCGCCATCGCCGAGCTACCGGAGCCCCGCCTGCAGTCGGTGAGCCTGGACACTGTGCTGACGGGAATCGACCGGTTGCTGAGCCGGTCCTACGCCGACAGGGGGATCGCGCTTCGCATGTCGATCGTGCCGCCGGCGGCGGCCGTGCGGGCGGACCGGCAGATGTTGGAACAAGCCATGATCAACCTGTTACGAAACGCAGCGGACGCCGTGGCTGCAGCGGAGAAGCCCCATGTCGAGGTGCGGTGTCGTGCCCAGGACGCAAGCGTGATGATCGAGATAGCCGACAACGGATGCGGAGTTCCTGAGGAGCGCCGCGGCCAGGTTTTTGTGCCGTTCTTCACGACCAAACCGGGAGGCTCGGGCGTCGGACTGAATCTGGCGCGGCAGATCGCCCTCGCTCACCGCGGGCAGCTGGCCTTTTGCGCCAACGAGCCCCAGGGATCGGTCTTTACGCTGACGATCCCGGCTGCCTGAGGTGGACCGTATGTATCTGCACACACGCCTCCTGATCGGAATCGCGATCGTCACCCTGGTCGCGCTGTGTTTCACGCTGGTGGTCGCGCTACGCTCGATCAGGGCGGACGTCGCCCAAGAGACTCAGTCGTCAACGCAACTTGCGAGGATCCTGCACGCGATCGAAGCTGCTGTCCTGCGGTCGTCCAGTGGTGATTCGGCTCGCGATGCCGCTGCGACGGAGGTCAGTCACTCCACTCCGTTACGGCACGTCAGCGTCCAACTTCTCGACGCGGACGACAACGTGGTCGCCGTCAGCCCGATGGTCCCCAAGCAGGGAAGTCGGCTCATGCGGGCGCTGCTGCCCTCGACGACCGGCGAGGCGTTGAGTTACCCGATCGACTTCAGGGGAATCGTCATCGCCCGCGTGCGGGTGCTCTCGAATCCGTCCGCAGAAACCGCGGAGATCGAACAGCGGGTCTTCCTGGATCTGATGCTCCTGGCGCTCACCATTCTGGCGATGGCGACCAGCATCTACATGATGGTGCGAGTTGGCCTCGAGCCCGTGGGACAGATCCAGATGGCGCTCACCCGCCTCGAGGCGGGCCACCTGGACACGCGCCTCCCGCACTTCCAGTTGCAGGATCTGTCCGAAATCTCGCAACGCTTCAATCATTGTGCGGCGGCGCTGCAGGAAGCAGCGGTGCGGCGGCGTGAGCTGGCCCGCCGCCTCATCGAAGTGGAAGAGGAAGAGCGCAAGCGCCTGGCGCGCGAGCTGCACGACGAGCTGGGGCAGATCCTGACGGCCATCAAGGTCGACGCGGCGTATATCGCCCGGGAATCCGCCAGAGCGGCTCCCGGCATCGAGTCTTGCGCGCGCGGGATCGAGAGCATGTCCGGGAGCATCGTAGAGATGATCCGGGGCATGTTGGCACGGTTGCGCCCTCATGGTCTCGAGACCGTCGGCTTGCGCGACACCGTCCAGGATCTGGTCAATAGCTGGCAGACGCGGGTCGTCGACCGCTTCCGCTGTACCCTGCAGTTCTCTGGCCCGGTCAACACGCTGCCGCCGGACATCAGCATGAC
>FTEY01000602.1_pt1 | contig 28489 bp, 25 predicted proteins | sample 1640321 | NCBI WGS metagenome assembly FTEY01 (sample SAMEA3914816, study PRJEB12502) | metagenome | biome: forest; material: soil | place: USA | collected 2011-09-16 | depth 0.3 m
CATCAGCTCGATGGCCGTGCGCAGCAGGGCCGAGTTGAAGGAACGATGGCGCAGACTCCCCGAGAGTCCGAACAGGCGGGTACGTTGGGTCATAGAGGTCCTAGCATATGCACGACGCCCGGCGCCGTCTGAGGTTTCCGTCAATGTTCAATGCCCGTGATCTCGGCGGGTACCCAACATTGGACGGCGGGACGACCCGCTGGCGATCGATCCTGCGGGCCGACGACCCGGCACAACTGACCCTGGAAGGTCTGGAAGCCATAGCCGCCGCCGGCATCGCGACGATCGTGGACCTGCGTTGGCCCGAGGAAGCAGCCGGCAGCCCGAGCCCGATTCCGGGGAAGCTGCGCAACGTGCGCCACCACTCGATCTCCCTGCTCTGCGGCAGTGCGATGAAGTGGGCGCAGGTCTGCGGCGAGCCGCCCAAGGAGACGTGGATTACCGCGGTGTTGATGCATTCGCGCACGGAACTCGTCGCAGTCCTGCGCGCCATCGCCACCGCTCCTGCGGAACCGGTGATGTTTCATTGCGTTGCCGGAAAGGATCGCACCGGAGCGGTGGCCGCCGTGCTCCTGGCTCTTGCCGGCGTGCAACCGGAAGCGATCGCGGCTGACTATGCGGCGAGCGCCGAAAACCTGCGCGACTACTATCTCCGACGTTACTCGAACCTCAGCCGGGAGGAGATTCTCGAGGCGGTGCGTTGCCCTCCCGAGGGGGTGCATCGCATGCTCGACTATCTGCGCAGCCATGGGGGCATCGAGGCTTTCCTCGCCAGCCTCGGAATGAGCGAAACCGAGCTCGTGCAACTGCGCTTGCGGCTGCGCGGCTGAGCCGGCAGGACAAAAGTCGCAGTGCGCTTGTGACGGGCATCACGCTCCGGCGGCCCGCTGCGTCAAGAAACCTTCACCTTGGCCGACATAAGTTGAAAATTCCCTATTCAAAAGGCCATGTCGGTTCGAACCTGCCTCGAAGCGCTGCTCGGGCTCGCTCTAGTGCTGACCCTGTATTGGGGTTGGCGGCGGGGGCGTACGCGCATGCCGGCATGGGACGGACCGGGAGCGATTGAGCGGCTGATTCCGCTGGTCGCCCGGGTCACGGGCTACGGCGTCACGATCACCGACACCGACTTCAACATCGTCTGGGTGAACGAGAGCTTCACCCGCATGACGGGCTACACGTTGGAGGAGGCGAAAGGCCGTAGATCCAGCGTTCTCCTGTTCCAACCCAGAACCGACCCCGAAGTGGTCAAACGAGTCCGCGGGGCATTCAACGCCGGACGTGGAATTCGCTTCGAGATCGTCGTGCGCAGCAAGGATGGCCGTGAGTGGTGGTTGGACACGGACGCGCAGCCATTGCGAAATGAAGCCGGCAAGGTCCTCGGATGGGTGTCGCTCCAGGCGGACGTCACCGCCGAAGTGCGCAAGCGCGAGTCCTCACGGCGGAGCGACAGCCGCGCGCAGATGATGATCCAGGGCGGCGACATCGGGACCTGGGAGTGGGACTCGCTCACCCAGTTGGTCGAAACCAACTCCGTGTTCATGACGTCGCTCGGCTATTCCGCCGACGATCGCTTCCACAACATCGAGTGGCTGCGTGAGCTCGCACATCCGGATGACCGCGACTCCTACGAGGCGGCGATTCGCTCGGTCGTGGAGGGACGGCGGGCGTTCTTCCGCGGCCAACATCGACTCAAGGCCCGCGATGGCAGCTGGCGTTGGGTGATGGGCGCGGGCGGCGTTCTCGAGCAATCGCCGGATGGACAGCCCTCGCGCATCTTCGGCGTACAGTTCGACATCACCGAACACAAGCGCTCCGAAGCGCAGCGGCAACTCGCGAACGAGCAGTTGTCGATGATCGCTGACAAGGTGCCCGGCATGATCTTCCAGTGGCGCTTCCGGACGGATGAGGTCGGCGAGTTTTTGTTCGTCAGTCCGGGCAGCCGCGCCGTATACGGCATCGAGCCGGAAGCGCTGATGAACGATGGTGGAGTGCTGCGGCGGCTGTGTCACGAAGACGATCGGGAGCGGCTCGGCGAGGCGATGATGAAGTCGCTCGAGACGTTGGAGCCCTGGCATCTCGAATCGCGCGTCGTTCGGCCCACTGGCGAGACCGTCTGGGTAGAAGGCGACGCCGTGCCAAGACGCGAAGAAGACGGCAGCACGATATGGAACGGTTACGTCGCGGACGTCACCTCGGGCAAGCGCGCTCAGGAAGAGCTGAAGATGAGCGAAGCGAAGTTGCGCAGCCTGTACGACCTGTCACCACTGGGAATTGCTCTCAACGACATGGATGGCCGGTTCCGGCAGATCAACCGGGCGGTCGAGATGATCACGGGTTACTCGCAGGATGAGATCCTGGCGATGACCTGGCAGGATTGGGCGGTGACCGACGGCAGCTCCGAGGAGGTGCTGCGGATCGAGTCGCTGCTCGAGGACGGCCGCTTCGGGCCGCTGGAAATGAGCCTCGAGCGCAAGGATGGCTCGCGCGTACCGGTGCAGATCACTGGCATCATCGTGCACTCGATCGACGGCAGCAGTCACATCTGGTCGATGGTCGAGGACATCAGCGTCCGCAAGCGCTCGGAGCAGCGCATCTCGTTCCTGGCCTATCACGATCCCCTCACCGGACTCGAGAACCGGTTGGGCCTGCGCACCCGGCTGGAAGAGATGCTCGAGAGCTCGTTGCAGTCCGGCAAGACGCTCGCGGTCGTGCTGATCGACCTGGACCGCTTCAAGTATGTCAACGATACGCTCGGGCATGACGTGGGCGACGAGCTGCTGATCGAAGTGGGTCGCAGGCTGAAGTCCACCATACGCGAGGGCGATGTCGTCGCCCGCCTGGGTGGTGATGAGTTCGTGCTGGTCCTGGGCGGCCTGCCGGACGAGACTCATGCCGACATGCTCGTGCAGAAGATCGGCAAGCAGTTGCGCGGGAATGTCAGATTGTCGGGTCGTACGGTGTATACGACCTGCAGTATCGGAGTCAGCCTCGCGCCGAAGGATGGCAGCGACAGCTCGAGCCTGCTGAAGCACGCCGACCTCGCGATGTACACCGCCAAGGCGCAGGGCGGCGATTCCTATCGGCTGTTTGCGAACGAGATGCAGCCCGGAACCGATCGACTCTCGATCGAGGTGGAGCTGCGCGAGGCTTTGGAGCGCAACGAGCTCGAGATCTACTACCAGCCGCGCATGGACACACTGACCGGCAAGCCGACCTCCCTCGAGGCGCTGTTGCGTTGGCATCATCCCGCGCGGGGCGTGGTGCTGCCGGGCCTGTTCATCCCGATCGCGGAGGAGACCGGCCTGATCGACCAGATCGGCCAGTGGGTTCTGGAGCGGGCGTGTCAGGATGCCCGCGACTGGATCGATGGTGGCGGCCACCCCCTGCAGTTCTCAGTCAACCTCTCGCCGGTTCAGTTTGCGCGCGAAGATCTGTCCGAACGCGTTGCGGCAGCGCTCACGGCGGCCCGGCTACCGCCGGAGACCTTGGAGCTCGAGATCACCGAAACGGTGGCGATGCGCTCGCCGGAGTTGGCCGCCCGACACCTGGCGCGTCTGCGTGCTCTGGGTGTCTCCCTCGCGATCGACGATTTCGGGACCGGCCATTCCTCGCTGTCCCGGCTCAAGTTGCTCAACGTCGACTGCGTGAAGATCGACCGTTCCCTCGTTAAGGACTGCACGGCCAATCTGCACGACGCAGCACTTTGCCGCGCGGCGATTGCTCTCGGGCTGGCTCTCGGCCTGGAAGTAGTGGCCGAGGGAGTGGAGACCCAGGAGCAGCGGCAGTTCCTGGCCCAGGAGCACTGCAGCACCATCCAGGGGTTCCTGATGGCCCGGCCGATGCCGGTCGAGGAAGCTTTCGCCCTGGTGAGATCGCTGTTCAAGGTGCAGCGCCTGCGGGGAGCCCACGGCGTCAAGTAAGGCGCGAACTGCGCCGCATTATTGTCAAGCCGGAGTGAAGTTTGGCCGCGGGCGGCCGTTAACGTTTTTGGTGCGGTGCCTGCAGATCCGTCTGCGTGCGCTGCTATTGATAGAGGATCCGCCTTCAGCATGCGCTACAACGAGACTCGCGACCGCAGCATCGAAATCCTGCGCCAGGCTCTGCCGTTGATGAGCCGGCAGCGCGCTTCGTTCCACCCGCTGAGCTATACCCTCTGGTACGAGCACATCGCGGGCTTGAATCCTGAGCTGACGCGGCTGCTGGAAGCCCGGCTGGCTGCGAACGTCTCCCTGACCGACGATGACGTTCAACGGCTGTATTCGCAGCACGTCATGGCCCGCGACGTGAAGGTGCTCGAAGCGCTGCAGCAACGCTTGCGTGCGGTTCTCGAAGACACTGCGCAGAGCACTGCGACGGCCAGCGCCGAAGCGGCCGACTTCGATCGATCGCTCCAGACCCATGTGGGCCGGCTTTCCGCCGACCTCGACAATCTGGGCGTGCGACAGGTCGTCAACGATATCGTCCAAAGCGCGCAGCAGATGCGGACCGTGGCGTTCGAGCTCTCCCGCAAGTTGGAGGCCAGCACGCGTGAAGTAAGCGTGTTGACCGAGAGCTTGCAGAGGACGCAGAACGAGGCTCTGCTGGACTCCCTCACCGGGCTCAAGAATCGACGCGGCCTCGAGCATGCGATCGAGGACTTGCTGCGGACCGACAAGGGTCTCACCGGCAGCGCACTTCTGTTGGCCGATATCGATGACTTCAAGAATATCAATGACACGTTCGGGCACGTGTTGGGCGACAAGGTGATCCGATCCGTTGCGCACGTGCTGCAGACGACGATCAAGGGCCGGGACGTGGCTGCCCGATTCGGCGGCGACGAGTTCGCCGTTCTGTTGCCCCAGACCACCTTGGCCGGCGCGGTCACGCTCGGAGAGCAGCTCCGCGAGTCGGTTGCCCGTGGGCGTATCCATCGGGCCGACGGTCGGGAATCAGTGGGCGAAGTGACCCTGTCCGTGGGTGTTGCCGTCGCTGCTCCGGGCGAGTCGCTCGAAGCCCTGATCGAACGAGCGGATGCGGCGATGTACGCCGCGAAGCGCTCGGGTCGCAACCGTGTGACCGTGGCCGCGGAGCCGTTGCTCGCGCAGACGGCCTAGGCCTGCTCGTCTTCCTGAGCCCCGCCGCCTGCACAGGCCTGTTCGGCCGCCTGGGCGTCGGCGGCCGCGCGCCGCTGTTTGATCAATAGACGTTGCACGTTCGCCATCGCCGGCACCCCGCCGAGCAGCATGTACATGATGGGCGTCACCTTGCAGAACATAGGGTGTTTATTCGGCAATTGGGCCCACTCGCCCGCCAGGCTCGGCCCGTACACCCGACTCAATTCGTGCCAGATGCTCAACAGACAGGCGACGCGCTTGAGCTCGGAGGGCTCCAGGGGGCGCGTCCGCGGATTGGTCCGCAGTCGCGCGTATTCCTCCAGGGTCATCCGTCCCAACAGGGTCCGCGCATCGCTCTCGGGAACGCCCCAGTCGGTGATGAGCTGGAAGAACGCCTGCAGCGCAGCGGGACTCATCCGCTTGCGATCTATCTCGGAGTGAATGTCGAGGTGATGCCGTCCGAGGCGTATTATTTTCATGTCGATACGTATCAGCGGCGGCGCGCTGCGCCGCTCCCTGAACGTCAGACGGTTATCGCGTCGCGTTTCCGTTGCGAGCCTTGACCCACTCCTCGAAAGGAAGCGGTTGCGTCGCGCGAACACTCGGCCGCTGCGAAACCCGCTCGTAATACCCGGGCAGATACTGCGAGGACCCGAACGCCGCCCGGGCCTCAGGGCATTGGATGAGGCAGTAGAGATTCCGAATCAGACACATGTCGGCTAGCGAGAACGATTCCGTGGCGAGATGCGTGGAGGCACGGCTCATCTGCGGCTGCAGCTGCGTCTAAGGAACGGAACCCCACCGGGGTGGGGTTCCGCCGCAATCAGCCCTTGGAGCGCTGGACCAGACGGTCGAGATTCTGTTCGCTCGCTTCGTCGGCGGGGCAGAAGATCAACAGGCGCAGGTGCGACGCACCCTCGACGGTGTAGGAAGTGTGCTCGAACGAGATATCACCGAACTGCGGATAGTGCGTCGTGTAGACACCTTCGGAGCGGCTCACGATCTCGGGGCTGGGCCACAGGCGACGGAATGTCGGACTGATCGCAGTCAACTCTTCGATCAGCCGGTCGAACGCCGGGTCCTCGGAAGACTGACTGTAGTCCAGGCGTGCCTTGGCCAACACCCGCCTGGCGATCTGCTCGTGCTTGTCCGGATCGCGTTGGAAGTCCGCATCCATCAGCAGGATCTTGAGCAGATTGCGGTCATGCGGCGGGCGTGTCCCCAGATCGGGGAAGCAGCGCAGCCACATCTTGTTCCAGGCGATGACGTCCCAGCGGCGTGTGTGCACCAGAGCCGGAACGTTGAGCGTATCCAACATCCGGCGCACGGCAGGACGGACTTCCTCGCCCGCGTCGGCCGCCAACGGCGGCGGCCGGCCCTGAGTCAGCATGAAGAGGTAATCGCGTTCGGCGGGCGAGAGTCCGAGCGCTCCGCTCAGTCGTTCCAACACGCGCTCGGATGGATGGACGTCGCGCCCCTGCTCGAGCCACGTGTACCAGGTAGCGCTGAGCCCAGCGAGCGCAGCAACATCTTCGCGCCGCAAGCCTTTGGAGCGACGCCTTTGCGCCGGTGCCAGACCCACTGCGGCGGGCGTCGTGCGCGCGCGGCAGCTCTTCAGGAAATCAGACAGTTGTACGCGTTGGGACGTACTGCTCATACGAATCACCTCAGCCTGCCCGCCGACTGGCGAGCCCCCCATCCGAGATCTTCGCACAATATGGGCGCATTGCCCAAACTGGTAGTAAGAGTGCTAGTAACCGTCGTCGCCCTGCAACCTCTCGCTAACGCGCCCCCATAATGCAACCTTTTCGGCGCGCGAACCGTCACGGCTGACTTTCGGGCGTCGGTCGCCGGGGGAACGGCATGAGTGATCGTATTGGTGCCACTGGTACCGCTGCAACTCGACCTTCGGTCGAGGACCGCATCGCGATCCAGGATCTGATCGCCCGCTACGCTTGGGCTCTGGACACCGGTGACGTTGAAGGCGTCGTGGGGTGCTTCACCCCGAACGGCGAGGTGTTGGCTCGTTTCCCGGGTCATGGCACGCGAGTGCCGCGCAAGCGGCCTCCCGAGCTGGTGATCAGACCAGATCCGGCGATCAAGAAGGGCAGATCGGGGGATACATGACACAGAACGATGTGAGCGCCGTCCTCGGCGCCGGCGGCGGGCAGCCGAAACTCGAGTTTGCCTTCGAGTTGCGGATGCATTTCACCCGGGTGCAGAACATCGCGTTCATGCCCAGCGGTGCCGGCCGCGGCGCCGTGTACGTCGATAGCGGTGAATTCCAGGGGCCGCGGCTGAAAGGCAAGGCCGTTCCCAACAGTGGTGGCGACTACGCGCTCTTCCGTCCCGACGGCGTTCTTGCGTTCGATGCGAGGTACATGCTGCAGGAAGACGACGGCACCCTGATCATGCTCTACAACAAGGGCTATCTGTGGGGACGCAAGCCGGACACGATGCAACGCCTGCGTGAGATGGCGTTTTCCGGCGGTCCGGCCGTCGACCCGGCGGAGTACTACCTGCGGGCCAGTCCGACGTTCGAAGTCGAAACGGGCAAGCACGACTGGCTGATGCGACACGTGTTCATTGGAATCGGCGAGCGCAAGGCCGATGGCAACCTGATTCGCTACTACAGCGTGGCCTGAAGCCAGGAGCAAAATTCATGACTACGCCATTCCCGGACATGATGGATTTCCAGGGCCACAATGCCCCCTCGAGGATCGAGTGCGACATCTACGACCTGGTGGTCGAGGGGACGTTGCCCGCCGAGTTCAACGGCAACTGGTATCAGAGCGTGCCGGATCCGCAGTATCCGCCGATGCTCGGGACCGACACATACCTGAGCGGCGACGGCATGGTGCGCATGCTGCACTTTGAGAACGGCCATGTGGACTTCAAGCAGCGCTACGTTCAGACCGAGCGCTGGAAGCTCGAGCGCAAGGCACGTCGCTCGCTCTACGGCCTGTATCGCAACCCCTACACGGACGATCCGAGCGTCCGCGGCAAGGGTCGCGCAGCGGCCAACACCACGCCCATTTTTCACGGTGGCCGTCTGTTCGCTACCAAGGAAGACAGCCGCCCCTGGGAACTCAACCCCCACACGCTCGAGACCGTGGGCGAGTGGGACTACGACGGCAAGTTGCGAAGTGAGACTTTCACAGCGCACCCGCGCTGGGACCCCCAGTCCGGCGAGTTGTGCTTCTTCGGCTACGAGGCCTCCGGACTTGCCTCACGAGACGTGTCCTACTGCATCGCCGACAAGAAGGGGCAACTCGTCAAAGAAGAGTGGTTGCAGGTTCCCTACTGCGCGCTGATGCACGATTTCGTCGTGACCAAAGAGCATGCGGTGTTGCCGGGATTCCCGATCGTCGCCGAGCTCGATCGCATCAAGGCGGGTGGGGCGCATTGGGCCTGGGACCGCACGAAGGAAAGCTTCATCGGGATCATGCCGCGCGAGGGCAAGGCCAAGGACGTCCGTTGGTTCCGCGCGCGACCCTGCTCGGTATTCCACTTCATCAACGGGTTCACTGAAGGCAGCAAGGTACACGTCGACATGTGTGTCAGTGACGTGCCGGCTTTCACGTTCATGCGTGAGGCGGGTGGGCTGCACATGCCGCAGCACGAGGTGCGCGGCAACCTGGTGCGTTGGACGTTCGATCTGTCCAAGCCCGCAGATACTCCGGAGGAGACCGTTCTGGCGCCGGCGGGGGATTTCCCGCGTCTGGCGGACAAGGACCTGATGGTCGACTACGACATCACCTACTATGCGCAGCTCGATGTCAGATTCGGGCCGCCGATCCTGTCGGGCCCCGTGGGCGGCGGCTTCAACACGCTGACGCGCCTCGAAGTGAAGTCTGGCAAGACGCAGAGCCTTTTTGCAGGCCCGCACCGGACCTTCCAGGAGCATGCGCACATTGCGTCGAAGCAGCCGGGCCATGAGGGCTACCTGCTGTGCATCGTGGACCGCCACGATGAGAACCAGGCCGAGGTGCACATCTTCGAAGCTCGCAATCTCGAGAAGGGCGCGATCACCAAGATCAAGGTGCCGATGCGGTTGCGTTCCGGCGTCCATGGCAACTGGGTACCCGCCGAGGCTTTGTAATGAGTATTGTCGTCACCGGAGCATCGGGCGCCTTCGGCCGGATGGTCACCGAGCTGCTGCTGCAACGAGTGCCGGCTGCGGAGCTGATTCTCGTCACCCGCAAGCCTGGCACCTTGGCTGCGGCGGCCGAACGCGGCGCGTGTGTCAGGTATGGAGATTTCGACAACCAGGACTCGTTGGTGACGGCCTTCGCCGGCGCCCGCAAGATGTTGCTGATCAGCACCCTGGATGTCGGTGAGCGACGCAGGCGTCAGCACCACGCGGCCATCGAGGCAGCGGTAGGCGCGGGCGTTGCGCACATCGTTTACACGTCGAGCGCGGGAATTCATCCGCGCAGCCCCGCCTTCGTAATCGCTGACCACCTCGATACCGAGGAGACGGTGCGTAAGTCAGGTGTCGCTTTCACATTTCTACGCGATAGCCAGTACGCGGAAGTCATCGCGACCATGATCGCGCCGCTCGCCATCTCGACCGGTCAATGGTTCAGCAGCGCGGCGGACGGCGCGATGGCGTTCGTTTCCAAGCAGGACTGCGTCGCCTCTGCCGCGACGGTGCTTACTACTCCCGGGCACGAAGGGGCCGTGTACGAGATTACTGGCCCTGAGCTGCTGTCGTTCAAGGACGCTGCGCGGATTGCTGCCGAGGTCGCTGGCAAGCCGATCGAGTTTGTCTCGATCACTCACGACCAGATGCAGGCCCGGTTCGATGCCGCCGGTATTCCGCGGCGCTACACCGAAGGCATGTTCAACGAGGCTACAGGCGCGTGGGCGAGTGAAGAGATGATGTCGTACGAGCGCGCGATCCGCGAAGGATACTTTGCGATTTGCTCACGCCACGTGCAATTGCTTACGGGCAGGCCAGCGGTGTCGCTGCGCGACGTGTTCGTCGCCGCTCAAGCGGCAGGTGCCACGAAGGCCAAGTGAGGGATACAACATGAACGCGCCCCAGGCCAGCCCGAATCCCGCCGCGCTCAAGGCCACTCTGCGCGGCAAACCCCAACAGCTGTTGATTGGCGGGCAGTGGCAAGCGGCTGTATCCGGCCAGACGCTCGACGTACTGGACCCCGCCACGGGAGATGTGTTCGCGCAGGCCGCCGCTGGTGGCGCGGCGGACATCGACCAGGCGGTCAAAGCTGCTCGCAAGGCTTTCGAGGAGGGGCCGTGGCGGAAGACGCCGCCGACAGAGCGTGCGCGCCTGCTCTGGAAGCTCTCGGATGCGATCGAAGCCAACGCCAGCGAGCTGGCGCTCCTCGAGACGCTCGACAACGGTATGCCGCTCTGGCTCGCGCAGATGTGGAATGTGCCGAAGGCGGTGGAGTGCCTGCGTTACTACGCTGGATGGCCTATGCGCCTGACAGGCGAAACGTTGCCGGTATCGACTCCGGGCGAGTACCACACCTACACCCAGAGAGAGCCGGTGGGCGTTGTCGGTCAGATCGTGGCCTGGAACATGCCGTTCGGCATGGCGGTAGGCAAGATTGCTCCGGCGCTCGCCGCGGGTTGCACCGTCATTCTCAAACCGGCCGAGCAGACGCCCCTGTCGGCCATCCGTCTGGGACAACTCATTCAAGAGGTGGGTTTCCCTGAAGGTGTGGTCAACATCGTGACCGGCACCGGTGAGTCCGCCGGACGGCCCTTGGTCGAGCACCCGGACGTCGATAAGATTGCTTTCACCGGATCGACCCGTGTAGGTCGGTCGATTCTCGCCGCGGCCGGCTCGCATCTGAAGCGCGTGACGCTCGAGTTGGGCGGCAAGTCGCCCGTGATCATCTTCCCGGATGCCGATCTCGAGGCCGCTACCGCGGCTGCGGCGAATGGCATTTTCATCAACACCGGACAGATCTGCGCTGCCGGCTCGCGCCTGTTCATTCATGAGAAGGTCTATGACCGGGTCATGGACGGCGTGGTGGGCCAGGCGAAGAGCCTGAAGGTAGGGCCGGGTTGGGAGCCCGGGACGTTCATGGGGCCGGTGGTGTCTTCGCAGCAGCTCGAGCGCGTGAATGGTTACATTCGTTCCGGTGGCGAGCAAGGTGCGGAAGTCGTATCCGGTGAACAGTCGCTGCCGGGTAAGGGCTACTTCGTACGCCCTACCGTGTTGAGCAACGTCCGTCCTGACATGACCGTGATGCGGGATGAGATCTTCGGGCCCGTGGTATGCGCGTCGCGCTTCGACGATGAGGAGCTCGACAGGATCGCGCGTGTCGCGAATGACACCTCCTACGGCCTGTCCGCTTACATTTGGACGCGGAACGTCAGCACGGCCCACAAGCTCGCCAGCCGCATCAAGGCCGGAAGCATCTCGGTCAACGGCGGAGCCGGAATGGACTTCACCATGCCCTTCGGTGGCTTCAAGCAATCCGGACTCGGGCGTGAGCATGGAAAAGAGGGGATGGAGGCCTACACCGAGACCAAGACGGTATCGATCACGCTGTGAGCCGGCCTGTCACGAAACCGTAAGAGGGCGTTTAGATCATCCGGTCGGATGATCATCACTAGACGGCGGGCGCTGGCGCTGGGGATCGGGGCCCTGGCGCCGCCGGTAAGGCGGGTTGCAGGCGCTGCGGCACGGGCTGTGGCTCAGCCGGTGCTGTTGAATCCACAGTCCCTCGAGCGTTACGTCGACGCTTTGCCGATCCCAGCCATTGCGCGCAGCGCCCAGACACGGCCGGATCCGCACGATCCTCACAAGCAGATCCCCTTTTACTCGATGGAGATGCGGGAATTCGAGTCGCGGGTTCATCGTGATGTGAAGCCGACGCGGCAATGGGGATACGCGGGCGCCGTTCCCGGCCCGACTTTCGAGACCCGTAGCGGCGAACCGCTCCTGATCGAGTGGCGCAACGCGCTTCCAGAGAAGCATCTGTTTACGATCGATCACTCGGTGCACGGGGCAGAATCCGACAAGCCTGATGTCCGAACGGTTGCGCACGTGCACGGCGCCAAAGCTCCGCCGGAAAGCGACGGCTATCCCGAGGACTGGTATGCGCCAGGAAAGGCGGCGACCTTCTACTATCCGAATGCGCAGGACGCATCGCTCCTGTGGTACCACGATCACGCGATGGGCATTACCCGCCTCAATGTGTACGCGGGTCTGCTAGGCGCATTCATCATTCGCGACGCTCAGGAAGCCGCCCTGAATCTCCCAGCGGGCGAATACGAAATCCCGCTGATCCTGTTCGATCGGAATATCACCCGCGACGGGCAGCTCTCGTATCCGGTTTCGGACAACCCGGGCGCGCCTTGGGTCTCTGAGGTCTACGGCAACGTGACCCTGTGCAACGGCAGGTTGTTCCCGTATCTCGAGGTGGAACCGCGACGCTATCGTTTCCGCATCGTCAACGCTGCGAATGGACGTAACTTCAATCTGCTGCTCTCCAACGGCCAGACGTTCCAGCAGATCGGGAGCGACATGGGACTTTTGTCGGGCCCGGTCACGCTTCGCAACGTGATCGTGTATCCCGCCGAGCGAGTGGATCTCATCATCGATTTCAGCGGACGCGCGGGGAGTGAGATCCGGCTGCGCAATCAGGCGGGCGACCTGATGCAGTTTCGCGTGCAAGGTTCAGGCAAGAAAGACACGACCGTCGTTCCGGCGCAGCTTCGTGACGTGCCGCGAATGCCGGAAGCTTCGGCCGTAGTGACCCGAACGCTGACGCTGAACGATCATAGCGATCACTCCGGTCAGCCGATGCGAATGCTGCTCAACGACAGGCACTGGAGCATGCCGGTTACCGAGAAACCGGCGCTCGATTCGGTGGAAATCTGGAGTCTGCTGAATCTCACGGATGACGTTCATCCGGTGCACCTGCACCTGGTGAGGTTTCAGATTCTGGATCGACGGCCATTCGATCAGTTTGCTTACAACGCAACACGCGAGCTGCGCTATACGGGGCCGGCAGCGCCACCACCACCGAATGAAAGCGGATGGAAAGATACGGTGCGAGCCGATCCGGGAACGGTAACGCGCATCATCGTACGCTTCGAAGGATTTGCAGGCCGTTATGTGTGGCACTGCCATCTGCTCGAGCATGAAGACAACGAAATGATGCGGCCCTACGAGATCAGCGCCGCCAACAGTCCCGGCTCAGAGCACGCTTCGCGTTAACTGCGGCGTCATCAATCGTTCACAACACCTCACGAAACTTTACTCGGCGACATAGCACGTCGCTTCTCCAACATTTGTTTCAAGGGAGAGGTTTCATGAGTCAATGGTCTCGATTCAAGCGGCTCGCCGTCGTCGTTGGTAGCGCGACGCTGGCATGGAGCGTCGGAATGTCGGCTTCCTATAGCGCCGACGATCATCGCGACGCGGAATTCCGCGACAACGTGAATTCGCACGTCAAGGACGCGCTGACGCACAAGCATGGTCCGCAGCCGGGCGCTCCCGGCCACGATGGCGGTGATCTGAGTCGCGTGACGCGGACTCCGATCAAGCATGTGATCCTGATCATCGGTGAGAACCGGACCTTCGATCACGTCTTCGCGACCTATCAGCCGCCCAAGGGCGAGACCGTCTGGAACCTGCTGTCGCGCGGTATCGTCAATGCCGACGGCACTGCCGGTCCTCACGTCGCGCTTGCGAAGCAGTGGCAGGCACAGACGAATGGGATTTTCGACCCGAGCCCGACCAGGACGCAGCCGTACCCGACGCTGCCGGATGTCAACACCGATGGCGCGCCGATGAACGCGCCCGCTCCAAGCATCGCGGTCGCTGAGGCGGTCGAGCCCGCGCTCGAGCCCGATGCGTACGGTGAATTGGTGAACGGTGGCACAGGTTTGGGCGCGCGCGTGGTCGACACGCGATTCCCTTCGAACCTGGCCAATGCACCGATTCCCATGACGCGCTCGATCGCGTATGACGACTACGCGAGCAGCCCAGTGCACCGCTTCTTCCAGATGTGGCAGCAGCTGGACTGCGATGCGAAGACAGCCAGCCTGAGCAACATCAGCGGTTGCAAGAGCGACCTGTTCCCTTGGGTGGAGGTGACAGTCGGTGCCGGCGCCAACGGCGCGCCGATTCCGGCGGATTTCACGGATCAGACGACCGGTGAAGGGTCGACCGCCATGCAGTTCTACAACGTCGCGCAGGGCGACGTTCCGTACTTCACGCAGCTCGCGCGTCAGTACAGCATGAGTGACAACTTCCACCAGTCGATCATGGGCGGCACCGGTGCGAACCACATCATGTTGGGCTACGGCAGCCTGATCTACTACGCGGATGGGCATGGCCAGCCGGCCACGCCGCCGGCACTGCAGATCGAGAATCCGAATCCGCAGCCCGGAACCAACAACTGGTATACCCAGGACGGGTACGGCAGCGCGGCGACCGGCGGCGGCGGCTCGTATGTCAACTGCGCGGACGACGGCCAGCCCGGCGTCGGACCGATCAAGGCGTACTTCAAGGGCCTGTCCTATCGCCCCTTCCGTGACGGCGATTGCGCCGCCAACGCCTATTACCTGGTCAACAACTACAACCCTGGATACCTCGGCGACGGGACGCCGGCTCCGTTGGGCGCCACGCAGTTCACCATCCCGCCCACGCAGCAGAACAACCTCGCGCTGTTGCTCACCAAGCATCATGTGACGTGGAAGTACTACGGCGAAGGCTGGGACGGTGGCAAGGAAGATGGCGAAGCCGCCACCTTCTGCAACATCTGCGATCCGTTCCTGTATTCCACGCAGATCATGACGAATCCAGACCTGCGCAAGAACAACCAGGACATCGAGGACCTCTACACCGACATCCAGAACGACACGCTGCCGGCGGTTTCGATCGTCAAGCCGGACGGTATTCTGGACGGCCACCCGGCGTCCTCGAAGCTGGATCTGTTCGAGGGCTTCAGCAAGAAGATCATCGACATGGTGCAGGCGAATCCGGACGTGTGGAAAGACACGGCGGTGATGATCACCTTCGACGAAGGTGGCGGTTACTGGGACTCCGGCTACGTGCAGACCGTTGACTTCTTCGGTGACGGCACGCGCATTCCGTTCCTCGTTGTGTCGCCCTACACGAAGGCGGGTCACATCTCGCACACGTACACGGACCATGTGTCGTTCGATAAATTCGTCGAGGCGAACTGGAGTCTGCACGAGACGATCTCCTCCCGCGGACGTGACAACCTGCCGAACCCGATTGCGTTGCCGTTCAATCCGTGGGTGCCGATCAATCAGCCGGCGATCGGTGACCTGATGGACCTGTTCGATTTCAGCAAGGGACGTTGGTAAGTTGCCGCGGGCAGCAGGCCTGTGCAGGCTGTGGAGCCTATGCAGACTGCGGAGCCTGTGCGGGCGGCAACGCCTCTGGCTGTGCCTGGGACTGATGGGGCTCGCCGTGCCGCTGACCGCAGCGGCCGGCGAGTTCCTCGCGTTTCCGGGCCTTTGGAAGACCGTCACGCAACCTGTCGGGGTGCCAGGGGCCGCGCCGCAGGAATCGGCGGTCAATTGGCATTGTGTCGACGAGGAGGCGGATCCCTGGAGCTCGTTTGCACAGTTGTCATTGCCGCAGGGCGAGCAGTGCAAACAGACGAAATCCGAGCGGACCGGGACGACGCTGGAGTGGGTGGTCGAGTGCAGTGGCGCTGCGGCGATCGTCAACACCGGCCGGGTCGTGTTCGATTCCCCATCGCACTACAAGGGTGAAGTGCAGTTGACCGGGACGTTCATGGGGTACCCGGTGCACAGCAGAATAGAGATCGAGGGGCAGCGGTACGCCGCGTGCACGAGCCCCAGGGACTAGTTCACGCGGACAGCCCGCTCGCCCATTGGCAGGCTCAAAGCAGCAGCTTGCCGATGACACACGTTCGGACCGGTCCACCGACCCATATCTGGGAATCATGCTGTTCTATGTGAACACGGCCCATACGCCTCAAGACCGTACCCTGGCTGATGACATATTCGGAGGGCGCGATCCGGCTTTCGCTGAGCCAGCGTGCCAGGCCGGCATTCAAACTTCCTGTGACCGGGTCTTCGTGACCCAGACCAACATCCTCCGCGCTGAAGGCGCGCACCTCAAATTGCGCAAACGTTCCGTCGGTCGCGGGATTGAATGCTGCAAAGACGCCGACCTTCAGCCCCACCAGGATCGAGTAGTCCGGACGCAGCGCCAGCACCGCCTCCCGGGAATGCAGCATGATCGCCAGCCAGTGCGAGCCGTTGTCCACCCAATTTGAGGCAGCGATTGCCGCCGGCGTCAGGTCCAGGCCCTGCAGTACCCGAGCCAATATCTGCGGCTCGATCGGCCCGCTGCGGACCAGTTTGGGAGCCGCAAACGAGAGTCGCTCCGGCGCGCGCCGGATGTGGATCAGACCCAGCCCGCATTCCTGCACGATCTCCCGGCCTTTTGCCACTCCGCCCACGGCCAGCCAAACGTGACAGCTTCCCAGAGTAGGGTGGCCGGCCCAAGGCACCTCCCGCTCGCGGGTAAAGATGCGAACGCGATAGTCCGCAGCGGGCGATCTCGGTTGCAGGAGAAAGGTCGTTTCACTCAGGTTGGTCCAATTGGCAAATGCCGCCATCTGCTCATCGCGCAGTGCGTCGGCGCCGATGACTACAGCCAGAGGATTGCCAAGCAAAGGTTTGGCTGAGAATACGTCTACTTGCTGAAAGGCGAACGCAGTCGCGCCCTCTGGCGACAATTGGTTTTTGCGTGGCGCGGCCTCGAGCGGGTTGATAGTCGCAACAGTAGTACCTGCGGCGAAGTTGAGGAACTTGCGTCGATCCGTTCCCATGGCGGTCTCCAATGGATACGCAAGCGCGTTGCATGCGAGGCGCCTGCGTAAGTGGCATTGCTCCTAGAGGCCGTCGCGGACGGCCGCGAGAAGCTCGAGTGAGCGTAGTCGCGCCGCGTGATCGTAGAAATGTCCCGCGATCATGAGTTCCTGCGGCTGCGTCCTGGCGAGGAAGACGCGCAGCCCTTGGGCGATGGTGTTGGGCGAGCCGACGAAAGACCATTGCACGGCATGCAGTACGCCGACTTTCTCGTCCTGCGACCAGAAACTCTCGATGGCGTCGATGGGCGGCGGCACCTTGCCGGGATTGCCGCGGCGCAGATTCAGAAACGCCTGCAGCAAAGAAGTGAAGTGTCGCTGCGCCTGCGCGTCGGTGTCGGCGGCGAACACATTCACCGTCGGCATTGCGTAGGGCTGTGGCAGCTGGGCGGATGGCCTGAACTGACTACGATACAACTCCAGTGCCCGATCCAGATCGTCGGGCGCGAAGTGCGACGCGAAGGCGAACGGCAGCCCGAGGTAGGCGGCCAGCTGCGCGCTATACAGGCTCGATCCCAACAGCCAGAGCGGCACCTGCGTGCCTTCGCCCGGGACGGCGCGAATTCGCTGGCCTTGCACGGCCGGCGCGAAGTAGGTCTGCAGCTCGAGGACGTCGTCCGGAAATTGATCGGCACGAGCTGCCAGATCACGGCGCAGCGCCCGGGCGGTCATCTGATCGGTTCCGGGAGCGCGCCCCAATCCGAGATCGATGCGGTCGGGAAACAGCGATGCGAGCGTCCCGAACTGCTCGGCGATCACCAGTGGAGCGTGGTTGGGCAACATGATGCCCCCCGAACCGACGCGGATGGTCTTCGTCCCGCCGGCCACATGGCCGATGACGACGGCCGTGGCGGCGCTCGCGATGCCGGCCATGCCGTGATGTTCGGCAAGCCAGAACCGCTTGTAGCCGAGTCTCTCCGCCTGCCGGGCGAGGTCCAGGGAGTTGCGTAAGGCGTCAGCCGCCGTCGAGCCTTGGGCGATCGGAGCCAGGTCGAGAATCGAGAACGGTGGAACAGTCGACGCGGGCATGGATCGACATTAGCATTTGGGCGGATGAACCGCGTGGCGTTTATCGGATTGGGGCGGATGGGATCGGGCATGGCGCGAGCTGTGCTGGCAGCCGGTCATCCGCTCGCAGTGTTCAACCGGACTGCCGCGCGCGGCGAGGAACTGACTGGTTTGGGTGTGTCCATTGCATCCAGTCCTGCTCGCGCTTGCGAGGGAGCGGACGCGGTGATCTCGATGGTCGCGGACGACGCGGCTTCGCGTGTCGTGTGGGAGGGACCGGACGGAATACTGGCCGGTAGTCTGAATCCGGGCGCCTTTGCCATCGAATGCTCGACACTGTCGCACGCATGGGCGATGCAGCTGTCGACCAGGGCACACGCCCGAGGATTGCGATACATCGATGCTCCCGTCACCGGACTGGCTTCCACGGCTGCGGCGGGTGGGCTGACCCTGTTGGTGGGCGCTGAGGCGGCGGACCTGGAGTCGGTGCGTCCCTTGCTGGCGGCCCTCGCCAACCGGATCGTCCACTTCGGACCGGTCGGCTCGGGCACCGCCTACAAGCTGATCATCAATCTGCTTGGGGCGGTGCAGATTGCGTCCGCCGCTGAGAGCATGGCGCTCGCCGAGAGCGCGGGATTGAATCTCGCGACCGTCGCTGAGGCGATTTCGACGGGGCAGGCGGCGAGTCCGCAGGTTGTGCGCAACACCCAGCGGATGGTGGAAGGTCATCACGAACGCGACATCCTCTTCACGCCGCAATTGCGGCTGAAAGATGTGCGCTACGCGCTCGAGCTGGTCGATGAGCTGGGAATGCAGAGCCCGTTCGGAGAGTTGGCGCGCCGTACTTTCGATCAGCTGTGTCAGCTGGGCTACGGGGACGTGAACGAGAGCAGCGTGCTCGAAGTCGCACGCAGCCAGCGTAGCCAGAGAAGCAAGGCCTAGAGAAGAAAGGCCAGCGCCGTGGCGCAAGGCGCCTCGATCTTCAGCTGCAGCAGCTCGTCTGCGCGCGTGCGGCCCAGATTGACTGCGGCGACGGGAATGCCCTTGGCGGCCGCAGCCGCGGCGAAGCGATAACCCGAGTAGACCATCAACGACGACCCGACGATCAGCAACGCGTCGGCGGCCTGGATGTGACCCATCGCGGCTTCCACGCGTCCACGCGGAACGCTTTCGCCAAAGAACACTACGTCAGGTTTGAGAATTCCACCGCAACGGTGGCAACCGGGAACGCGGAACGTCGAGAAGTCGAGTCCTTCCAGATCAGCGTCGCCATCGGGAGCGACACGGGCGTCCAGGCGGAGCCAGTGCGGATTGCCGGCCACGAGCTCGGCCTGCATGTGCTCCCGCGACCACTCATCCTCACACGTCATGCAACGAACGACGTCGAGTCGACCATGCAGGTCGATGACTTTCGTGCTGCCCGCCGCCTGGTGCAGCCTGTCTACGTTCTGGGTCACCAGGCATTGCACACGGCCGGTGCTTTCCAGCTTGCTCAAGGCACGATGGGTGTCGTTGGGCTGCGCGCGGCCGAAACGTCGCCAGCCGATGAGACTACGGGCCCAATAACGCTGGCGAGTCGCGAGCTCGGTCATGAAGGGCTGGAACTGAACGGGCTGCGGACGCTTCCAGTTGCCCAAGGCGTCCCGATAGTCGGGGATACCGGAGTCAGTGCTACAGCCCGCGCCGGTGAGAACGAAGATCCGGTTGTGGCGATGGACGAAGTCGCGTAGGCGCGCGCTCGGATCGGCGCCGTCGACGGAGCGAGCCAAGGCTGGATGTGAAGTCAACTTTGCTCCGCCGGTTTGGTGGCGACGATGCTCACCCGCGTGTCGGTAATGGTCTCGACTGCGTAACCGGCCTCGATCCAGGCGTCCAACCCGCCGTGCAGAGGGCGGACGTGCTTGAACCCATGATGGATGAGAAGCTTGGCAACCTTAGCCGCAGAGGCCTCGTTCGGGCAGGTGCAGTACAACACGATCTCGCGGTTACGAGGCAGCTCCTTCAAGTGCTGCTCCATGCCGTCCATCGCGACGTTGATCGCGCCGGGAATGCGCTTCGGCTCCAACGACTGAGCGGTAGCCGAGCGAACGTCGACGACGATCGGAGCCCGGCCGGCGTCAAGGAGTTTGTAGAGGTCCTGAACGCTGATGCGCGCCATGCGCAGGAGGGCGAAGAAGCGTCGTCGCTCCCACCACTTGAAGGCGATGTACAGGAGGAGAATCCCCAGAATGACTGCGACGGCCGTGCTGCCGATATCCAGGAGGCGCGGCAGCAGTCGGTCGATCTGCGGCTCGAGTAACATCCCGGCGCCGAGAGCCCCGGCGACCCACACGGCGGACCCTATGGTCGTGTATGCCAGGAAGCGTACGGCCGTCATTCGCGTCGCGCCGGCCAGCGGCGGAGCAATGATCGACAGGCCAGGTACGAACTTCGCGACCAACAGGGCGTTGCTGCCCCAGCGCTCGAAGCGCGATTGCGTCTGACTCACGCACGAATCGGGGTTCAATGAGATGCGGCACAGCAGCTTCATCACCCGGTTACCGTAGATCCGGCCCGCGATGTACCAGGAAGCGTCGCCGACCACACAGGCGCCTACGCCGCCCGCGAACAGCAGGGCCACCGAAAGCTTGCCGCTCGCGGCCAGCGCACCGGCCACGATCAGCGTCGGGACGGCCGGCACGGGCAACCCCAGCTGGTCCAGCAGCACGTTGATGACGACGGCGGCAAGACCGATGGGATTTTCGGCTGAGACCTGTGAGGGCTCCACTGCGGCAGATTTCTCGAAGGTTACAGAAAGCTTGCACCAGGATTATACGCAGACCTTGAGATTGCATTGCAGGACCCGCAATTCAAGGGCTTAGGAGGCGCCATCCGTGTGCGTACGCCGCGCGCACACCTAATCGAAGGTCGTACCGGTTGAAATACCGGGCCCATAGCGTCCAACAGGCATGCAATTGATGACAGAGAGCGGCGAGGGCACGCGCCGGCTTTCATGGACTTTTAACGTCCTCGTGCTAGTGCTGTTGGCGGGGGCCTGGTTCGCCACGCTCGGAGGTTCCGTCCTAACCGAGCCCGACGAGGCGCGCTACGCCGAGATCCCCCGCGAGATGTTGGTTTCCGGTGACTGGATCACTCCGCGCCTGGACGGCATCGTCTATTTCGAAAAGCCGCCGCTGCAGTACTGGATCACCGCGGCGGGCTATGCCGTCCTCGGCGTTCATCCCTGGGTGTCCAAACTCTGGACCTGGCTGGCGAGCTTCCTCGGAATTTTCGTAGTGGGGTTCGGGGGAGCGCGTCTGCTCGGCGCGCGCGCGGGAGTTCTTGCCGCGCTCGTGTTGGCGAGCTCGCCGCTCTACTTTACCGTCGGACATCTCAATACACTCGATTCGGGCCTGACCTTCTTCATGGCCTCGGCGCTGGTGACCTTTCTGTTGTCGAGGCAGTCGCCGCAGGGATCCTCGCAGCGGCGCTGGTGGATGCTGGCCGCATGGGCGGCAATGGCCCTGGGTGTCCTGTCCAAAGGACCGGTCGCATTGCTCATCCCGCTGGGGAGTCTGATCGGGTACTGCGCACTGACCCGGGACAGGACCGCACTCGCGGGATTGGAGCCCCTGTTGGGACCGGCGCTGCTGCTGTTGATCTGCGCGCCCTGGTTCATCCTCGTCTCGAACCACAACCCCGAGTTCGCACGATTCTTTTTCATCCACGAGCACGTCGAAAGGTTCTTGACCAACGATCACGGTCGCGTAAAGCCGTGGTGGTTCTTCGTCGTGTTGTTATTGGTTGGAATGATTCCGTGGATCGGGGCAGTGCTGCGCGCGTGGTATCGCTCGCTGACGGTGCCGTCGGGGCCGGGTTTCGCCGTTGAGAAGTTTCTCGGCGTGTATGCCGTGGTGGTGCTGGTCTTCTTCTCGGCGTCGGGCTCCAAATTGGCGCCCTACGTGAACCCGATCGTTCCACCGCTGGCACTGCTGGCAGCGGCTGCGATCGATCGCCTGCCCGAGCGCCGCATCCGGCTCACACCGCTGCTGATGTTCGTCGGTGCGGGACTGTTGTTGGTTGCGATCCCGGTCCTGATCGCCAAAATCCATCCGGGACCGGAATTCGCGGAGACGCAACGATTCGTTCCCTGGGTGTTCGTGACCGCAGCGATTTGGGCGGTCGGCGCGGCCGTGGGGGTGATTCTCGCGAAGCGCGCCCATCCCTTGTATTCGTGCGTCGCTGTTGCCGCGGGGTTGGTGTTGGGCCTGCAATTCACGTTCGTCGGCCTGCGGGAGTATTCCCAGACCCGCTCCGCCGCTCCGGTCAGCGCGGCCTTGCGCGAGCAGTTGGGATCGGGTTCCACGACCATTTACTCCATCGGCGGGTATCTGCAGGGCATTCCATTCGATCTGCGGCGCCCGGTCACGGTGGTGGGGAGTCAGGGTGATCTCGAGGTGCAGCTCGAGCCGCGTTCATCCAACTGGGTCCCCTCCCTGCAGGCTTTCGCCGCACGCTGGAATGCCGAGATGCATCCGGTCGCGGTGGTCGACAAGGGTGCATGGGGGGCGGTCGCCGGACTGGGTCTGCCCATGGAGACCTTCTACTCGGACGGCCAAACCGTGTTGGTGCGCAAGAACACCCGTTTGAGCGGGGACGGCGGGCGAAGCGCGGACGGGGCTCTGAAGGCAGTGGAGCGCCACGCTTCACAGGAGTAGTGTTCGGGCCGTTGGCGCAGCAGCGCCGCGGCAGCGGCCGTCAAAACTTTTGGGGGAGCCTCGAGCATGAGAGCCACAGTGGCGTTCGGCATTCTTGCCGCGTCCTTGGGAACGGCCTTGATGGGTAGTGCCAGTGCCCATCATTCGCTGGCCGCGGAATTCGATACCCGGAAGATCGTTCACCTGGTCGGGGTGGTCTCGCAGGTCGACTGGGTCAATCCGCACATCTACATCCACGTCGACGTGAAAGGCCCGAAGGGCAAGGTCGACACCTGGCGTCTCGAGTGCGTACCGACAGCCATGGCCCGCAAGGCCGGGATCTCGCGCACCGAGCTGCTCGGGGACGGCTCCGAGGTCAACATCGACGCCTACCCGGCGCGGGACGGCACACCCAACCTGGGCTTCCTGGCGAAGATTTCCTACAAGGACGGCCATCACTACCAGTTTGGATCGGACGTTACCGCCCCGGCGGCGAAGTAAGGAGGCAGGTCATGAACAGGTTTCGACTAGGCCTTGCGGCTCTGGGTACCCTCGCGCTGACGGCCACAATAGGGGCCTCGAGTGTGCGGGCCGCCGATGGGATGCCTCGGATGCCAGACGGTCACCCGGATCTGAACGGCACCTGGGACAACGGCTCGGGGATCGATTTCGTCAAACCCCAGCACGGCTCGGACGGTTCGGTCTGCGTCGCCGGTTGCGACTCGCCACCGCCGCCCCCACCCCCGGTGGCCGCCAAGCCCGCGGGTGACGCCAAGCCTGCCGCCGCGCCAGGAGGGGGCCGGCCGGCGTTCGACATGCCGAAGTACAAGCCCGAGTTCGTCAACAGGGTGCACGACCTGGAGAAGCGCCAGGTGAAGATGGATCCGGTCCTGCGCTGCAAATCACCGGGCGTGCCGCGGATCGGTCCTCCCGACAAGATCGTCCAGACGGCCCGGCAGATGGTGTTTCTGTACGACGACGTATCGGGCGCCTTCTGGCGCATCGTGCCCACGGATGGCCGCAAGCACCGAACCGATGTCGACGAGAGTTATCTGGGTGACTCGGTCGCTCATTGGGAGGGCGATACGCTGGTCATCGACGTCACGAATTTCAACGACGACACCTGGCTGACGGACAACGGGGCATTCCACTCGACTGGCCTGCACGTGACCGAGAGGCTGCACAGGATGGGCAACACGCTGGAATACGATGCCGTCGTCGAAGATCCGAAAGTGCTGCAGGAACCCTGGAAGCCGAAGCAGCGACTCGCGAAGCTCTCCGACTCGGAGTTGGCGGAGCCGGCGCCGTGCGTGGACCAGGACCTCGGCCACCTGGTTGACGACACGCATCACAACAACCCGCGCTAACGTCGCGGGCGTCAGGCAATGAAGGTCCTGGCGAGCGACGCCGCCAGGACCAACATCGTCATCCCGATGAGGGCGTCGAGGGCTTGCCAGGCGCGAGGCCGGGCAAACAGCGGCGTCAGCAGCCGCGCGCCGAAGCCCAGAGCTGTGAACCAGACACAGCTCGCGCACGCGGCACCCCCAATGAACCAAACGCGTGCCTCAGGGGCCTGACGCGCGCCGATGGAGCCCATCAGCAGAACCGTGTCCAGATAGACATGGGGATTCAAGAACGTAAACCCTGCGACACGGGTTAGCGCGGAACCAAGGTTTGACGTCGCGTTGGGGGCAGCGGTCGAGGGCGTGCCGGGCACTGACAGCGATCGCCGTGTGAGTGCACGCCGTAGCGCGCCTATCCCATACCAAGTCAGGAAGATGACCCCCCCGGCGGTGAGCAGTAGCGTCAGGGTAGGGGCTTGCCCGAGGAGCGCCGCAAGCCCAGCTACGCCGGCGGCAATCAGGGCAAGGTCGGCCATGGCGCAGAAGATCACGATGGGCAGGACGTGCTCGCGTCGCAGACCCTGACGCAGGACGAATGCGTTCTGGGCGCCGATCGCCACGATGAGAGTGGCACAGAGAATGAAGCCGGTACTGAAAGCGGGTGACGACATCCCGGTCAGTCTGCCCACCGCCCGGGATTAGTCCATTTAAATCTACTTAGATTGCCTTAGCTGCGCTAATGTAGAGGAATGCTGGACTACGCTTCCCTGGCGGCCGTGGCGGCGGTGGTGCGCGAAGGGAGTTTCGAGCGCGCCGCTCTTGTATTGGGCGTCACTTCCTCGGCGGTGTCGCAAAGGGTCAAGGCGCTCGAGGACAGGCTCGGCAGCGTCCTGATCGTTCGCGGTCAGCCTTGTGTCGCTACCGAGACGGGTAAGCGCATCTGCCGCCATGTCGAGCAAGTTGGAATGCTCGAGCACGACCTGCGAGGCGCTCTGCCCGGGCTCGCTCCGCGCTCAGGCTCTACGGAACGGGTGACACTGCGCATTGCGGTGAATGCCGACAGCCTCGGCACGTGGTTCGTCGGTGCCATGGCGGCCTTCGTCACCGCAGGCGGCGCTCTTCTGGATGTTGCCATCGACGATCAGGATCACACGGTTGAGTGGCTGAGGTCTGGTGCCGTGCTCGCGGCGGTCACGGCGAGCGCGAAAGCGGTTCAGGGCTGCAACAGCGTCCCTCTTGGGAAGTTATGGTATGCGGCGGTGGCGAGCCCGCAGTTCGTCGCGCGCCATTTTGCAGATGGAGTCAATGCGAAGTCGCTGGCCAGCGCGCCCACTCTGACCTTCAATCACAAGGACCGTCTGCAGGCGCAGTGGATGCGAGCTGTGTGCAAACGCGATGTCGACGCACCCTCTCACTGGTTGCCCGCGACGCAAGCCTTCATCGATGCGGCTCTGCACGGCATCGCCTGGGGCATGAACCCCGTGTCGCTGGTCCGCGAGCACCTGGAATCGGGCGCGCTGGTCGAGTTGCTGCCTGGCCGCGAACTCGCCGTGCCGCTCTACTGGCAGCACTCGCGGTTGCAGGTCCCGATGTTGAGTGAGCTCACGCGTTGCGTGGCGAGCGCCGCCAAGGGGTTGCGGGCGGCCTAACTCTTCTGCGCGGCGCGAAGTTCGTGTTCCCGGCCCAGCTGCGCCAGGGAATTGCGCATCATCACCGCGACACAGCGATCGAGGGTTTGCAGGTCGGCGGCGCTCAAGCCGTCGACGATCTCGGCATTGCGCTGTCGCGCCAGTTCGACGAGCGGCTCGTAGACCGTTCGACCCAGATCCGTGGGCGTGATGGCAACACCGGGTCCGCCACCGGAATGAGTCCGATGCAACAGGCCGACACGAACCAACTTCTTGACGGTCCGGCTGACTTGCGCGACTCCGCGGTGCAACAAGATGCCCAGATCGTTGATGGACAGCGGCGGCGTCTCGCAGGCGCGGGCGAGAACTCGCCATTCGAAGTCGGAAAAGCCGCTGATCCGCGGATAGGCCAGCGATCCGGAACGCGTCACGACATCCAGCAGGCGAAGCATCCGGATGGTCAGCAGCTCGCGGGCGAGCGGGCCGCCGTCGGAGTCGTTGCCGATGCCCGGTACGAGAGATCCCTCGGTTGCGCTCATAAGGCGCGGAGGGTCGCCCGTTCGGAGGAGGAAAGCAACCCGCGGAAGATTGGCCGGTTTTGGCGGATTGTCGGCGCAGTGGGAACCGCCGTCAGCCGGTAGAATGAGTCCATGAAGAAGCTCCACTACGGCTGGGTCGTGTTGGCGATCACCTTCACGGTGTTGCTCGCCTCGGCCGCGATGCGCTCGACTCCGGGCGTCCTCATCGTTCCCCTCGAGACCGAGTTCGGCTGGTCACCGGCCGCCGTTTCGGTGGCGATCTCGGTCAACCTGCTGTTGTATGGACTGATCGGTCCGTTCGCCGCCGGGCTGGTGCACCGCTATGGTCCCAGGCTGGTGATGACCGCCGCCACGCTCCTCATCGGTTGCGGCGCCATCGCGACCATCTGGATGCGCGAGCGCTGGCAACTCGTGGCCCTGTGGGGTGTGGTCGTGGGATCGGGGACCGGAATCATCGCCATCGTGCTCGGTGTGACGGTCGTGCAGCGTTGGTTCCAGTCACATCGCGGGCTTGCGTTGGGAATGTTGTCGGCGAGCTCGGCGACCGGCCAGCTGATCTTTCTACCGCAGCTCGCCAAGTTGGCCGTCTCATCGGGATGGCGGTCGGCGGTCATCGCAATCTCGGTCGTGGTGATTTGCGTGGCTCCGCTGGTGTGGCTGTGGATGAAGGACCGCCCCGAAGAGGTGGGGTTGGCGCCTGTGGGTGCGCAGAAAGCGACTGTCGGGGCGGGGGTGAGCTCGGGGAACGCTGGGCCCGCGCAGGAGAATCCCGTCGTGGCAGCGCTCTTGGCGCTGCGCCTGGCCAGCCGCTCGCGTGTGTTCTGGATATTGGCCGGAACGTTCTTCATCTGCGGCGCAAGCACCAACGGGCTCGTCGGCACCCATCTGATTCCGGCGTGCATGGACCACGGCATCCCCGAGGTTCAGGCGGCGGGGTTGCTGGCCTTGATGGGCATCTTCGATTTCTTCGGCACGACCGGGTCGGGCTGGCTGTCGGACCGGTTCGACAACCGCCTGTTGCTGTTCATGTACTACGGCCTGCGGGGGCTGTCGTTGTTGTATCTGCCGTATGGGTTCGTGTCGGAGGGTCACGGCCTGTCGATCTTCGCCGCGTTCTACGGCCTCGATTGGATCGCGACGGTCCCGCCTACAGTGGCCCTGGCGCGGCAGGAGTTCGGCGCCGAGAAGGCTGGGCTGGTGTTTGGATGGGTGTTCGCGGCCCACCAGGTTGGAGCGGCCTGCGCCGCATCCTTCGCGGGCGTGATCCGTACCACCGAGGGTAGCTACGACCACGCCTTCACTCTGGCCGGTGCGCTGTGTCTTGCGGCCGCGATCGCAGTGCTGTTTTCGGCGCGCCGGACGCCTGGACGGGTCAGCGCGGCTGTTGGAACGGGTTGATCCGGGTCATATCTCGATGCCCTGGGACCGCAGGTACTCATCGTAGGTTCCGTTGAAGTCGGCGATCGTGCCGCCGGCACGGACCTCGATGATCCGGGTAGCCAGGGAACCGACGAACTCGCGGTCATGGGAGACGAACAGGAGCGTCCCAACGTATTTCTCGAGGGCCACCTGCAGCGACTCGATGGTCTCCATGTCCATGTGGTTGGTAGGCTCGTCCATGAGCAGAATGTTGGGGCGTGTCAGCGTCAGCTTGCCGTAGATCATCCGGCCCTTTTCGCCGCCCGACAGGACCTTGACCGACTTCTTGGTCTCATCCCCCGAGAACAGCAGTCGGCCCAGCGTGGCGCGCACGATCTGCTCGTCGTCGGCCTTCCCGGTCCAGTCGGACATCCAGTTGAACAGGCTGGCCTCGCTGGCGAATTCGGCTTGCGGGTCCTGGGGCATATAGCCCGGCTGGGCGTTCTCCGCCCAGGTGATCTGACCCCGCGTGGGTTTGAGATCCCCGGCCAGCAACCGCATCAGCGTCGTCTTGCCGATACCGTTAGGTCCGATGATCGCGATGCGCTCGCCCGCCTCGACGTTGAAGCTCACGTCATTGAGTACGTCCGTCTCGCCGTCGGCGTAGCGGAACCCCAGGTGCTCCACTTTGAAGGCGGAGAGATACAGCTTCTTTGCCTGCTCGAAGCGGATGTACGGATTCTGGCGTGAGGAGGGACGTACCTCCTCGATCTTGATCTTCTCCAGCGCGCGCTTGCGCGAGGTGGCTTGACGCGCCTTGGAGGCGTTGGCCGAGAAACGCCGCACGAACTCCTGCAGGTCGGAGATGCGCTCCTGAGCCTTGGCGTTGGAGGCTTCGACGCGCTGGCGCGCCTGCACCGAGGCGAGCATGAAGTCGTCGTAGTTGCCGGGGTAGATCTTCAGCTGCTGGAAGTCG
>FTEY01000584.1_pt1 | contig 27009 bp, 22 predicted proteins | sample 1640321 | NCBI WGS metagenome assembly FTEY01 (sample SAMEA3914816, study PRJEB12502) | metagenome | biome: forest; material: soil | place: USA | collected 2011-09-16 | depth 0.3 m
CAGGAAATCATTTTGGGCGACGGCAGCACGGTCGAGTTGAACACGGACAGTCAACTGCGAGCGAAAATTTCGCGCTCACGCCGCGACCTCGTCCTCGTTCGCGGTGAGGCCCTCTTTCACGTCGCCCACGATCGCAAGCGCCCCTTCTACGTGCAGGCGGCGGGCACCGTTGTCCGCGCCGTAGGTACTGAGTTCTCAGTCAGAATCCACGACAGCGAACACGTCAGCGTCCTCGTGAAGGAAGGTCTCGTCGCGGTCGGCAGAAACAACACCTCGGATCAGCCTCTTGTGAGCCCCAATTCCGACCCGGTCGCGGCGGGTGAAGGCGCGAGGGTCGGTAGGGACGGCGTCGCCGTCAGATCGATCCGCCCCGACGACATGCTGCGCAAGCTTTCCTGGACCGCGGGCCGGCTGTCGTTCCAGGGCGAGCCGCTGAGCGAAGCGGTCGCGGAATTCAACCGTTACAACCGCCGACACCTCGTGGTCGCCGATCCCTCGATCGTCGAGATCAGCTTCGGCGGCAATTTCCGTGCAACGGATCCCGAGAGTTTCGTAGAGACTCTCGAGCACTCCTTCGGCGTGCGGGCCGACACGGCCGCGGACGGCACGATCCAGTTGTTCGAAGCGACGCACTCGGCGGAGACCTTGAACGGTTCGAAGGACGCACCTCCCAAGCCCTGATCCACAAGCGATTGCCAGGGGGGAGATCGGCGGGGGCAGCGGGCGAGGACGCCCGCGGAATAAAGGACGATACGGCGAAGGATCGGAATGGACTCTCGATGGAACGCGCTCAATCACACCGGTTACTGGCTCCCCTCACTGCTGCCGAAGATTGCTGCGTTGCTCCTGCCGCCGCTGGTGAGCCTCGCGTGGATCTGGAGCCCCGCGGCTTCGGCCTCCGTCCCCGTCACATTTCACATTGCGGCCGGCGAAGCCACGCTCACCCTGAATGAGTTCAGCCGCCAATCCAGCCTGCAACTGTTGTTCGACTTCAGGCAGGTCCGCGGCAAGCGAACGCTGCCGGTAGAGGGCAGTCTCGAGCCGCAGGACGCCCTGCGTCGGATGCTGACCAACACGGGACTGGGGTTTGATTTCGTCAACGAGCGCACCCTGGCAGTCACGCCCATCAAGCAAGCCTCGCCGGCGGGCAGTGCAACGCCACCACCCCAGCCTTCGAGTGCAATCCACGGCCCGCACCGCCTCAACTCCGGCGTAGTGCTGGCGGACGCCGCGGGAACAGGGCTGATACCGGGCGAGTTCGAGCCGCTCGACACAGTCAACGTTACGGGCACTTACTTTCGCGGCGCGACCCCGGTAGGTGCCGACGTGATCTCCGTGGGGCGCCAGGAAATCGCCAACAGCGGCGCCGTGACGGCCGGCCAATTCCTGCAGACCCTGTCGCAGGTCTTCGGCGGCGGACCGACACAGGACACGCACCAGATCGGGCCGGAAGCCCAAACCAACTCCGGCTTCGGAACCGGAATAAATCTTCGAGGGCTGGGCGCACGCGAGACTCTCGTACTGATCGACGGCAGACGCCTCGCACCGGGCGGAAGCGAGGCTTCGTTCGTCGACATCGAAAACATCCCCTTGTCGGCGGTCGACCGTATCGACGTCCTTCCCGATGGCGAGTCGGCGGTCTACGGAGCCGATGCAGTCGGCGGCGTCGTGAACTTCATCATGCGCGACCATTTCACCGGAGCGGAGACGGAACTGACTGGCGGCCGTGGCACCCGACAGTCCCTCGGAAGCGAGCAATTCGCGCATTCCCTCGGCAAGAAGTGGGACAGCGCCAACGCGATGCTCACTCTGGACTACTACCGGGCGGACGGCCTTCCCACCGCCGATCGCAGCTACGCGGTCAGTGATCTGCGGCCTTTCGGCGGGAGCAACTTCGACGTCACGACCTCCAACCCGGGCACGCTCGTGGTCGGAAGCACGACTTACGCGCTACCGGCAAACCAGAACGGCACGGGCCTGTCGCTAGCGTCCCTGGCGCCCGGCACACAGAATCTCAAGGACAGGTACCTTGGTGCCGACCTGGTGCCGCAGCAACAGCGCTTCAGCCTCTACGGTTTCGGCCATGCCTCGCTTGGCGAGCAGCTCGGTGTTTTCAGCTCCGTACTGCTCGTCGATCGTCAGGGGAGCTATCTCGGCGGCGGACTGGCTTATCCGCTGGTGGTCCCCGCGAGCAATCCTTTCAATCCGGCCCGGGGCGTGCCTGCGGTCCTGGTCAACTACAACTTTCTCGATGACCTCGGGCCGGTGACCACCGATGTAACGGTCAAGACGACCAACGCGACGGCGGGCTTCGATTGGGCGATCGCCGGCTCGTGGACACTGCACGGTTACGGCCAATACGCCCGCGAGCGAGAGCTCTCGACCACTCGCGGAATCGTGAACAGTGATGCATTGGCAACGGCTCTCGCGGATAGCGATCCGTCGACAGCGTTCAATCCGTTCGGCGCTGGATCGCACACCAACCCCGACACGCTGCGAGCGCTTGCCTCGGGCAGCGTTTTCCGGGTCGATTCGCAGCTCGAAATCGCAGACCTGAACGCCGACGGCACTTTGCTGCGTCTCCCGGGAGGCGACTCCAGGCTGGCCTTGGGCCTGGACCACCGCACTCAGTTCTATGAGACCAACAATCCCGCCTCCGCGATCAGCCCGCAGTACGCAGCGCACCGAAGCCGCGAAGTCACGGCGGCCTTCGCCGAATTCGTCCTGCCGCTGTTCGGCAAGGACAACGCGCGCGCGGGCCTGCGAAAACTCGACCTGTCGGCGGCGATCCGCCACGAGGATTACAGTGGTGTCGGAAGCGCGACCACGCCCAAATTCGGTCTTGCCTGGTCGCCCCTGCCGAGCCTCGCCGTCCGCAGTACCTGGTCGCGCTCGGTGCGCGCGCCGACGCTTGCGGATCTGGACCAGTCACAGAATATCGCCATCTCGCAAGTCGTCCCCGCCCCCATGGCGCCGGGCGGCAGGGCCCTCATCCTGGTCTGGTCCGGGAAGAACGCTGCCCTCGAGGAAGAGCGGGCCCGCAGCTGGACCGCGGGCCTGGACTTCAACCCGGTTGCAATGCCGGAGGTCTCCCTGGGCTTGACCTGGTTCGACGTCGCTTTCCGAGACGGCATCGAGGCGCCCGCCTTCTCGGCCGATCTACTCACCAATCCGCTGTACAGCTCACTGGTGAGCCGCAATCCGGACCCCGCGCTGGTCGCGCAGATCTGCCAGAACAGCCTGTATTTCCAAGGCTCCAAGGCGAACTGCGCCAGCGGCGTGCAGACGGTGTTGGACTTGCGTGCCCACAACACGGCGTCCCTGCGTACGCGTGGAATCGACTTCGCGGCGCAGTACCGGATGGGCTTCTCATCCGGGCAACTCGAAGGGCGACTGGATGGAACCTACCTGCTGCGCTATGCGCTCGCGGAAGTCCCAAACGCGCCAGCGGTGAGCCTGCTCAACACTCAGAACAATCCCATCAATCTGCGCTTGCGCGCCGCGTTGGGGTGGAAGGGTGTGCGCTTCGGCTGGGTGGCAGCGGTGAACTACACCAACAGCTACCGGGATGTGGCCTCGAACGCGCCGGTCGCTGCCTGGACGACGTGCGATGCGCAGGTCTTCTATGAGCTTGGAAGCGAGGCGGCCGGCGCTCGCACCCGATTCGAGCTCAATGCGACCAATCTCCTCAACCGCACCCCGCCCTTCCTCAACAACCAGATCGTCGGGATCGGTTACGACCAGGAGAACGCCGATCCCTACGGGCGGCTGATCAACCTGCGGATCCGAAAGAGCTGGTGATACCGTCCGGTTGCGCGCCGGCAGACGCTACGGGGCTAGGCTTGGGCAGATCCGCCGTGCGCCGCAGCCACGCCTCCACGCAGATGTGCTCCTGGAAGATGATTCCATATTGGAAGTCGGCGGGGGAGCGCTCGCGCGTCAGATATTCCTCCAACAATTTCCTGTCGAGCAGGCCGCGGCTCACCAACTGGCCGTCGAGCAGAAACTCCCGCACGAACGGCAGGTTGGCATCCAGAACGTTGCGGACGTGCTGGTCGATCCGACCTTTCGCAATCCGGCTTGTCGTCTGCGGCGGCAGGTCGGCCGCGAAGGCACGGCGGGCAAGCGCCCGATCGCGGCCACTGCGGATCAGCATGTAGGTCGGCATCCGCAGACATAACTCGACCAGGGGCTGAGAAACGAGCGGCAGCGTTCGCTCCGGCGTCTCCGCGAGAAAGCCGTGGAACGCCGGCGGCGCCGAGACGGAAGCCACGTGCCAGAGCAGTCCGGGCGACACACCGCGGGTGGCCTCCCGACTGAACCAGGGATGGTTGAACCCCTGTTCGCGGGCCGCCGCGCGCACAACCGCTTCGCTCACGATGTTGCATTGGGGACGATGCGTGTCGCGTACCGGATTCCAGCGCGTCGGGATCAAGCGCGCCCGCAGCGCTTTGAAGAGGAGCGGCCAGATCGACTTCCCCGCGACGCGGGCTGCATCCATGGCCGCCTGAATCAGGCCTGAGCCAAGGCCGTGATCGAACAGGTAGTCCGCGACAGCCAGATCGGCGTGTGTCTGAAAGAAGATGCCATCCCCACCTGCACCCGAGAACAAACCGTTGGCGCCGCGCTCCTGCGCCAGCCGGGTCTCGTATTCGCCGTGCTCGAGCTCATACATGTAAAACCACGGGCGGGCGGAACGCTTCACGGAAGTCACACGATCGAGTTTCACGTCGGCCGGATCGAGCTGGTATTCCACCAGCTCCGCTCCGAAGTGCTGCGCCGTCAGCCTGGCGTACGGTCGCTCGTCCTCGAAGGGCCCGGCCCCGTAGTAGTTGAGACACGTAATCGGTGGGGCCGTCGGGGCGGACTTCAGGCAACTCAGGACGATCGAGGAGTCCAAGCCGCCGGATAGATTGTGGATCAAGCCGCTGTATCGGGAGGCCCAGGCGTGGACACACGCACGAACAGTCGAACGCAGCTGACCGACGGCGGCGCCGACGTCGAGTATCGGATCGGTGCGGGCAATTTCGAACGGCCGGTAGAGGATCGAGCGCTGGATGGAATTGCCCAGCAACCTCACGCGCTCACCGAGCTGGATCTCCGACACCTCGTTCAACCCGGTCTGCTCGCTCATGAAAGTGGATACCGTCAGCAGGCGCTCGACGTACGACCAGTTGACGGAGAAGCTCAGCCCACCGAGCTTCAGACAGTCCTCGAGATCGGAAAACACTACCCGCACGCCCTTGGACTGCGTGAGCAGACAGGGCATCTGGCCGAGCGGGTCGCGCAGAACCGAGATCTCCCCGGTAGCCGGATCCCGCAGGATCGCGACATAGCGCCCCCAATAGTGGCTGAAGAAGCGCTCGCCTCCGGTGCGCAGCAGCTGCGTCGTTTCGGTTTCATCGAACCGGACGGCGTTTGCCGTCTGCACAGTTTCGGTGTCGCGGTTGAAGATCGTACCCAGCACGACGCCGCGGGAACCGTCGAGCACGCGAGTCTCGCTCGCGCCTCGTTCGCTTTGGCCGTCTCCGATTGCGCCATCCCCGAAATGCATCACCGAGAGCCCCTCGACATCCAGCGAGCGCCGCCAGTCGGGTAGAGCCGATCCTGCGCGAAGGAGGAGGCCCCGCGCCGCCATCGCCGCCTCGCGATCGGCTGGATTCCAGATCAACGCCAGATATCGATACATGGGTCGTTTCCTTCTCAGGCGGCCATGATCGGCGTGAATCCACTCACGTGTTCCACCGTGTCATTAAAGACGATCTCATCCTTCTGAACCCAGCAGTGCGCGGCAAAGGGCCTGGCCTGGACGCCGAACACCCAATCGGCATAGACACCGTGACGGGCAAGAAACCCAAGCAGGGCAAGCGAGTCGAACAGGCACTCGTCTCGTGACGAGAAGGCGAAGACCCGCAATCGAAAGAAGGCTTCGACCAGACGCCGTGTTTGATCTACATCAAGTGGCCTGGTGCGGGCGCTACCGGAGCGTTTGCGCTCACCAAACCGGTGCACCACTCTCTCGAATGGTGCGAGCCGCAAGGACACCTTTGCCACCAGCGATGCCACCACGAATTTGATGACCGTGCCGAACCGGATGGGAGCGGGCTCGTACTCGTGCGCCGACAGCAGTTCGCGTCCTGGCCGGGTCACATTGACCGGAGTAGCGTCCTTCCCGCCCCTCTCGGGCGCGAGAATGCCCTGTCCAACCAAGGCTTCCGCGACTTCCTCGGCCGCAGCGGATTCCTCGGGCACCGGGGTCGCGATGGGCCAGCCGGGCACCAGCCCCGCCAGCGGCGCCGTCCTGTCGGCTTCCAATGCCCAATAGCGATCCTGTTTCAGATCCAGCAACACGACGTGCTCGTCGTTCACGCAGACGAAGACATGATCGGCCAATGAATAGCGCCCCATGCGTCAAGACCTCCCCTGAACGTTCCGACGGACCTGTCGGGCTTTCCCGTCTCTCCCGGTGCGGACGGAAATCCGCACCGGGAAAGCGGGTGCCTCAGTTTCTTAGTTGAGTCTCGCGTTCCGCGCTAGAACAGGAACAACCGATCCAGCGGCGGCGCTGCGATCTCAAACAGGAACAGCAGCGGCACCCCGCGCGTACGGCGCGACGCACGGCCGCAATCGATCAGTAACCTTGCATCCGCTGCCTGCGTCCGATTGCGATGTTCGACTCTCAGCATCCTCATTTGCTCTCTCCCGTCGAAGTCGTCGAACCTGACGTAGCGGCAGTTCCATGACAAACCAGCTCCATCCGGATGGTGCGCACGGCGAAAGGCCGTCCGACCGCGGGCTCCGTGTCGGGGACGGTTCGACGATTGCTACGGCCCAACGGCGCACGAACGCTGCGCCTCGCGAGCCAGCGCGTCAAGTCGTCATGGTGTTGGAAGCACACGGGAACGCGGCGGCGCTATTGGACCATAGCCGTATCACAGCGCCGCAAAGTCGGGGCGCAGCCGGCGCGCAAATGGATGGTGTTGGATTCACCGCTGTGCACGACGCACACGCCAAATACGTATTGCAAACTGGCGACGAAGCACTCGGGTTGCGTAGGATGGAAACGGCCACCGACATCCAGGTGATACAAGCGCAGATCGTCCAAGACGATCTGGCGCGTGTTGTAGGCGTTGAAGCGCTCCACGGCTTCCGCGAGCGGCTCGTTGCCGAACCAGAGCCAGCCGTCCTTCCACGCGAGCTTGTGCGTAACAGCAATCGCGGAAATCGCTTTTCTCGCGTATATCCCCTGTGAATCCTCGCTCGCCGCTTCGCCCGCGGCCAGCGGCGTGCCTTCCGGCACGAACGGCAGGGCCGCGAGAAGCCAGCCGGGCAAGCGATGACCGGTGCGGTCGAGATATGCGGAGCCCAACGCTACGAGCGCATCGATCCGATCCGCATCGCGGACACGGATCGAAAATCTTGCGGCACCGGTGCTATGGACGGTCGAACCGTTCGCCAGCACGGTGATACGCCTGTTGCCGATGCCCTCGAAGAGCACCTCGCCCGAGGCGATTGCCACGATGGTTTCCTCAGGCAGGTTGCGGACATTGATGTCCGTGTTGGTATTGAGATAGACGGTGAGGCCGTCGGCGAGAGTCACAGCGCGCGTGTGCCCCAGGGCGACCTGATACCGGCCCCAATCACGAGTGCGCTCGGATCTCTCACTTGCGGCGGGAACGGCTAACGCAACCGCAGCAAAGGCAAAGACCGCGGCAATGCAAAAGTTGGATGTTGCTTGCGGATTCCAACACCGCGCAGCGGCGGCGGCCGCAACCGTAATGTGCTTAGCAAGACGCACGCGGATTCTCGTGAAGTCCAATTTCACTTCGCTCCCAAGTGCTCCCTCCGTCCTGCAACGGCGCAGCACGCCGCATCATGGGCCCGGGGGGCGGTGCACCGCTTTCAGGGAAACCCCTAAGTTTGCGCCCTGCGTGCCCCGGATGAGTCCCGGATGAGTCCCGGATGAGCAATGGAAGGCGCAATCCCCTAAGATAGCTCTCCGCACCGCAATATCCACGGCGGGTGACCGTGCGTTCCGGACGTATTTCGATGCATAGCGGAAAACCGGATCCCAGCCGTCATCCGTAATGACGAAAAACGATGGCAAGCAGCGTCTTCAAGTGAGCATGATCCCTGCGCGAGAGATCGAAAACCAGGCCGCCGAATGGCTCGTCCGCCTCGAGGCGGACCCCTCTGGGCCGCAACGCGCCGAGTTCGAGAGTTGGCTGGCCCTGGATCCGCGCCATCGTGCCGCCTTCCTGAGACTCGAGAAAGGCTGGCGGCGGGCCGATCGCCTGAAGAATCTGAAACCGCTCGATGGCGCGGTCAACGAGCACGTACTGGATACCTTTCCGCATGCTGCCGCAGGGGAGGCCGGCGAACCGGTCCCCGCCGCCACTGCGGCGACGACTTCCTCGAGAAAGACAGTCTGGCTCGCGGCTGCGGCTGCCGTGGCCCTGATCGCGATCGGGCCGATCATGTGGTTCCTGGGATCGAACGTCGGCTGGGAGACCTATCGGACCGAGCTCGGCGGCTTTCAGCGCGTCGCGCTCCAGGACGGCAGCACTGCGTTCCTCAACACCAACAGCGAAATTCGTGCCCGGCTGGGGAAGGAACGCCGCGAGATCGTTCTGGTCCGGGGCGAAGCCCTGTTCACGGTCGCGCACGACGCACACCGCCCGTTCGATGTGAAGGCAGGGGACACGGTGGTTCGGGCCGTGGGCACGATGTTTTCGGTGCGCCTCGGAGAACAGAAGCAGGTGGATGTCATCGTGACCGAGGGTCGTGTTGCCATCGACCCGCCTGACGACTCCCAGAATTTCAAGCTGGCGCAGCGGATTGCGATGCCGCAGATTTCCACGCTCGCCGCAGGCGAGTCCGTGCGCGTCAACTCGCGGAAGCTCGAAGTACAGAAGATCGACACCGAGAACATGAACCGCAAGCTTGCCTGGACACAGGGCCGGTTGTGGTTCGATCGGATGAGCCTGACGGAGGAGACCGCGGAGTTCAACCGCTATAACCGCCGGCAACTGGTGATCGACGATCCGACCATTGCGGACATGCGCTTCAGCGGGGCTTTCGACGCCACCGAGGTCCAGAGCTTCGTCGACGCGCTCGGGGTTCTGGGCATCAAGGGCGTGGCCACACGCACCAATCAAGATGACCCGGATTCCGAAGTCATCCACCTGTCCGGGAACGGCGCGTCCAAACACTGACACCCGGCTTGCGGCGATGCAATAAGGACTCCGTAACGGACCTCGTCGTGTCGTTCGTCTAGCCTGTTCGGGGCTGTTTCAAGTCACAGCCCCGCTGCCCTTAATCACGCTCAAATGCCGAAGGGAATACCGCGCATTATGAGAAACGCCAAAGATTTGGAGCTGAAGGCGTCGCAGTGGCTGATCCTCAGTGAGTCGCCGCAATTCACGCCCGACCAGGAACAGGAGCTGGACACGTGGCTGCAGGAAGACCTGCGGCACTACATCATCTACCTGAAGCTGCGATCGACATGGACCCGGGCGAGCCGGCTGAAGGAACTCAAGCCCTGGCGCGGTGAGCCCGACGGGGAGTTGCTGGACGATCCGCAGCTGCTGGGGACGCTGCTGGCGGGACGGCTGCCGGTCGAGCCCGAGATTCGTCCGCCACGGCCGCTGATTCTGGTCGTGGCCAGTGCCGTACTGACGATCGGACTAGTAGTTGCCTCGGTGTACATCGCCGAAGCGGCGCGCTGGCAGCATTTCGAAACCAGCGTCGGGGGCTATCTGCACTTCCCGCTACCCGACGGCAGCTCGGTACAACTGAGCAGCGACTCCGAGCTCTACACCCGATTGACGGGCAGCGCCCGGGAATTCGAGCTCGCGCGGGGCGAAGCGTTGGTCCAGGTTGCCCGCGACGAGCGCCGCCCCTTCAGGCTACGTGCCGGGAACGCGTTGGTCGTAAGCGTCGGAGCTGAGTTCGACGTGCGCACAGCGGCTCCGTACTCGAACGACTATACCGAGCTGTTGGTGAACTCCGGTCAGGTGATGGCAGAAAGATCGGACTGGCTGGACAAGATGGGATGGCACCACGCCACCGAAGGAGCCAGTGTCGTCCAGGCCGGCTACTCCGCGTACCTGTCGCCGCAGGCAATCCATGTTTCCTGGACTCCCCCGAGCGATGCGGCACGCCGCGTGACCTGGACACGAGGCTTGCTGAGCTTCAGCGGCGAAACGCTGGCCGAGGCGGTGATGGCCTTCAATCGCTACAACCTGCGCAAGCTGGTGATCGCCGACCGCTCGCTGCTGACTCGTGAGATCGGCGGGGTATTCCAGGCGACGGACCCGGAGAGTTTCGTCGCGACCCTCAAACCCGTTCTGGGGGTCGATGCGACAACGGTCGGGGGCGCGGAGGGGCCCGGCTATGGCGTCGTGCGCCTGAGCCTGGCGAAGTAGATCGGCACCGTCAGCAACACGACCCCGGCTGAGGTTGCCAGCAATCGCAGGTCCGACAGAGCGATCACGCCGACGCAGAACGATGCCGCAAGGCCCGCTATGACTCGGTAGCGCGTGACCCGGGGATCGGGGCCCTCCGGCGCGTCGCGAGCACCGGGCGCGCGCGGCAGCGGCTGCGTCGCACCCGCCTTTCCCGCGGCGTTGGTGTAGTGCCACATGGAAAGGCACGCATAGATGTACAACAGCAGACACAGAGTCGTGGACACATCGATGAGCTTTCCGAACTGCTCACCGAGCGTCGGCGAAATGGTCGCAAACACCACGACACTCGCCAGCACGGCGTTGATCAGATAGTTCGCCACCGGAATGCCGGCCCGGTCAACCCGACCGAACACCGCTGGAAAGAGGCCGTTGTCGGCGCCCGCCTTGCCCGTCTGCGCGGTCACCAGCAACATGCTGCCCAAGGTTCCAAGTGTCTTGGCCAAGGCAGCCGCGGCAACCAGAGCCCCAAGACCCGAACCCATCATGATGCGTACGGCGTCCGCGAACGGTGCGTTGGATTTCGCGAGCGTGGCTGCCGGAATCAGTCCCATGATCGCCGAAGTCGCGGCCGTGTAGATGACGGCTGCGATGACGATGCCGCCGATGGTTGCGAGCGGGACATTGCGCGACGGATTCTCGACCACGGCGGTCGCGATGGAGGCCGACTCGAGACCGGTGAATGCCCAGAACAACAGCACCAGTGAATTCGGGATCACCGTCAAAGCCGGCGCGTGTTGCGGATTCCAGGAGTCGCGGAAGATCTGGCTGTCGAACCACCACCAGCCGCCGATCGCCACGAGCAGGATCGGCACCAGGCCCGCGGCGACGGTCACTGTCTCGAGCTGACACACGAACCGAGGACCGATGATGTTGACCAGAGTCAGCAGCCAGATCGCACCCGCCGTCGCCATTGCTCCCTGGAGCGGACTGGCGAGCACCGGGAAGAACGTGGTCAGGTAGCCCACGGCCCCGACGGCAACGGCGATGTTGCCCGTCCAGCACGAGATCCAGTACACCGCCGTGCCCTGGAACCCGAAATAGCCCCCGAGCGCCTCCCACGCATAGGTACAAGGGCCGCCTTCGCGCGGCGCGATCTGCGCCAGCCGGGCCAGCACCAGCCCGATGAGCAGCGCGCCGGCGAAACCGATGCCCCAGCCGATGACGGTGACGCTGCCGACCGCGGCCAGCGTCGCTGGCAGCAGGAAGATCCCCGAACCCACCATGTTCGTTGCCACCAGCACCGTGGCGAGAAACGCCCCGATTTTGCGGCCGCGGATCATTGTCTTATTATACGACCGTTCAACAACGACTTCGGTCCTGCCCCACGGACGAGCCCCGATGCACGACGATGCCCACAGCCTCCCCTCCTGGATTTACCAAGACCCGGAGTTTTTCGAGCTCGAGAAGCAGGCCGTCTTCCGCACCAGCTGGCAGCTGGTGTGTCACCAGAGCGACATTCCGGAGCCGGGAGACTATCACTCGCTCGATTTTCTCGGCGAGTCGGTCATCGTCCTGCGGGGCGAGGACGCTCAGGTCCGCAGCTTCCACAACGTCTGCCGCCACCGGGCGGCCAGGCTCCTCGACGGGCCGAAGGGACATTGCGGGGGTCGGATTACCTGCCCGTATCACGCGTGGACGTATGGCCTCGACGGACGGTTGAGGGCTATCCCACAGCGGGAGATGTTCCGGTCGGTTGACCTGACAGAGCACGGGCTCGTGCCGGTCGAGCACGAGGTGTTGCTCGGATTCATTTTCATACGCTTGGCACCGGGGCTTGCACCCTGCACAGGGCCTACGGCCGGCACAGGCCTGCCGAGTGTCCGGGAAATGGCGCAGCCCTACCTGCACGAGCTCGAGGCGTATCGGCTGGAAGAACTCGTTCCGCAAGGCCGGGTAACGCTGCGATCCAGGTCGGTGAACTGGAAGAACGTCGCCGACAATTACTCCGACGGCCTGCACATCAACGTCGCGCACCCGGGCTTGAGCCGTCTGTTCGGCCGCGGCTACGGAATCGAAGCCTGCCCGTGGATCGACAAGATGTGGGGTGGGCTGCGCGAGGCTCCCTCGAGCAACTGGTCGGAGCGGCTGTATCAAAAGCTACTGCCACGAGTCTCCTACCTGGCCGAAGAACGCCAGCGGCTGTGGACCTACTTCAAGCTCTGGCCGAATGTCGCCTTCGACATCTACCCCGATCAGATCGACTTCATGCAATGGCTCCCGATCTCCCCCACTGAAACGTTGATCCGCGAGATCGCCTACGTTCACCGCGATGACCGCAGGGAGATGCGCGCAGCGCGCTATCTCAACTGGCGCATCAATCGCCAGGTGAATCTCGAAGACAAGGGACTCATCGAGCGCGTGCAGTCAGGGATGAAGTCCAGCAGTTACACCGTCGGCCCGCTGGGCGAAAACGAGGTGTGTCTGCGGAGCTTCGCAACCCGGTTGCGCGAGCTGATTCCCGCGAGCCGGCTGCCTACCCGGCCGGCCAGAGGGTGGAGCAATGCCGTAACAGCAGCGGTGCCCGACGTTGGAAGCCGCGGCGGTGACAACAACCATGTCTGACGCCCTGATCATCGGCGGCGGCCACAACGGCCTCGTCTGCGCAGCCTATCTCGCGGCTGCGGGACTCAAGGTAACGGTTCTCGAACGCCGCGGCGTGGTCGGCGGCGCCGCAGTAACCGAAGAGTTCCATCCCGGCTTCCGCAACTCCGTTGCCTCGTACACCGTCTCGCTGCTGAATCCCAAGGTCATCAGCGACCTGGAGCTTCCCGCGCACGGGTTGCGCGTCGTGGAGCGCGAGATGTCCAACTTCCTGCCGACCGAGGACGGCGGTTATCTGGCAGTGGGCGCTGGCAGGACCTACTCGGAAGTCGCCAAGTTTTCACAGGCCGATGCGGATCGTCTCGGCGACTACGGCGAGCGCCTGGACGTGATCGCCGATCTGCTGCGCAATCTCGTTCTAGAGACTCCTCCCAATGTAGTGTCCGGCGGCTGGCTGACTGCATTGCCCGAGCTCCTGCACGCCGCTCGTGTCGGCCGACGACTGACACAGTTGGACATGTCCGCGCGGCGTGAGCTGTTGAGCTTGTTTACGATTTCGGCGGGCGACTATCTCGAGCGCTGGTTCGAGAGCGATCCGATCAAAGCGGTCTACGGATTCGACGGCGTCGTCGGCAACTACGCCAGTCCCTACACACCGGGGTCGGCCTACGTCCTACTGCACCACGTCTTCGGGGAAGTGAACGGGAAGAAAGGAGCCTGGGGGCACGCGATCGGTGGGATGGGTGCCATCACCCAGGCGATGGCCAAGTCGGCCGCGGCCCGCGGCGTGGAGATTCACCTTGGTAAGCCCGTTCGGGAAATCGTCATCGAGCGCGGACGCGCAGTTGGGGCCGTCACGGAAGATGGCACGACGTTCCGTGCCAAAGCCGTAATCTCCAACCTGAATCCCAAGCTGCTGTACGGAACGCTCGTTCCGACCGATGCCCTGCCGCTCGATTTCGCCGAGCGCATTCGCCATTGGCGCTGCGGGTCTGGTACGTTCCGCATGAACGTAGCGTTGAGTGAGCTGCCGAACTTCGATTGTCTTCCCGGAAGAGAGCGAGCCGCGCACCACACCGCCGGGATCATCATCGCTCCCTCGCTCGACTACATGGAGCGCGCCTACTTCGACGCACGCCAAGGCGGCTGGTCACGCAAGCCGATCGTCGAAATGCTCATTCCGTCGACCCTCGACGATTCTCTGGCGCCTCCGGGAATGCACGTCGCGAGCCTGTTCTGCCAACACGTGGCGCCGGAGCTTCCTAACGGCGAATCCTGGGACGCGCACCGGGAGACCGTGGCGGACCTCATGATCGACACCGTGTCGGCGTACGCGCCGAACTTCCGGTCGGCGGTGCTGGGCCGGCAGATCATGAGCCCGCTGGACCTCGAGCGGACCTTCGGGCTGGTGGGGGGCGATATTTTTCACGGGGCCTTACAGCTCGACCAGATGTTCAGCGCGCGACCGATGCTCGGGCACGGCAACTATCGGGGCCCCATCCCGGGCCTGTACATGTGCGGCTCCGGGACACATCCGGGGGGAGGAGTGACGGGCGCTCCAGGTCACAACGCCGCGCGGGAGATCATCGCCGACTTCCGCAAGGGCAAGCTGAAGACAGGCGGTTGAGATGCCGAAAGCCCGCTTCGAGCGTCAGCTGCCGGAGGAGCGACGCCGTGCGCTAATCATCGCCACGATCGACTGCCTGAAGGCCCACGGCCATGAAGGTATGTCGGTGCGACGGATCAGCGCCGCGGCCGGCGTGTCCATCGGGCTCATCAACCATCACTTCCCCAACAAAGACGAGCTGGTCGCTCAAGCCTACCGTCACTTCAACGAAGAGCTCGTGGCTGGCCTGCGCCGGGCCGTGGACGACGAACGGCTGCGATCGGACGCGGCGGCCGGCGGCGCACGACGGCGGCTGAGCGTTTTTTTTCTCAATTCCTTCAGAGCACCGAATCTCGACCGCGACGTCCTCTCGGCGTGGATCGTCTTTTGGAGTCTGTTGCGGCACTCGCCGCAAATCCAGCGGGTCCACAGTGAAGCGTACGGCGGCTATCTCGATCTGGTGAAAGACATGCTGACCGAACTCGAAAAGGATCGCGGACCTTTCAGGCTCCCCAGCCGCCTCGCTGCCGTCGGACTGACCGCACTGCTCGATGGGTTGTGGTTGGAATGGTGCCTGGACCCGGGCACGTTCCGGCCCGATCAGGCGATCACGCTATGCGAACGGTGGGTCGATACGCTCCACGCATAGCATGCGCGCCACCCCCAAACCCGGGGTTTGGGGCCCCCCAGGAAGGGTCGACGGCCTGAGCGACTGACCCGCGACCCACGCCCCACGCTACTTCGTGGCAGCGGCCTTGTGAATCCGAACCTCATCACTGCCGTCCGTGGGCCAGTCCGCCTCGAGCGAATACGCCGCGTGAAGCGCATCGACAAAGCTGTCGATGTCCGTCGTCTGGAAGCGACCGCCGAGCCGCAGATCGGCGCTCTGCGGCTCGTCAACTCGTAACTGCACCCGGTTGTAGCGATTGAATTCCTCGATGGCGGCACTCAGCGGCTCGCCCGCGAATTCGAGGCGGCCGCCAGCCCAAGCCAACCGCCGTTGAATCTGCGGAGCGCTGAGACGGTAGCGGGTGCGGCCCGTTTCGAAGACGAATCCCGCCTCGAGTTCGGCGACCGCAATGACATGCGTCTTGCCATCATGGGCGCTCGTAACGGTTCCCACGGCAACCTTCCCGTCCTCGACCAACACCTCGACGTCATGGTCGCCTCGCAGCCTGACGGAGAACACCGTCCCCACGTCGCGAATAACCAGATTGTCCACCGACACGAGGAACGGATGCCGGCTGTCATGAGCGACCCTGAACAATGCCTCGCCTTTGAGCAACTGCACGGTTCGCGCATCGCGCCCCATCTGTACCTGCACCTCGGTGTCCGTGTTGAGCGTGACGGAAGTACCGTCGGACAGCGTCAGGCCCTGCAGCGCTCCCCTTCCCGTCTTGAAGGAATCCCAGCGCGGCTCCACGAACAGGTCCCGTTGCCACCTCAGCCAGAGCCCCAACACAACCGCCAGAGCCAGGGTGAGCAGAACGAGCCGCACCGGCTGGCGCTGCCGCGGAGCCGGCACTGGGTTGGCGCGCATGAGCTCGAAGTGCCGCAGCCGCACTACCTTGTCGATACGAAGCCAGGCGCGGTGGATCGAGACGAACGCCGCACGATGCTGCGGGTTGGCGGCGAGCCAGGACACGAACTGACCCTGCCGGCCGTCGGGCCGGCGATCAGAGTCGATCCACGTCACCCACCGTGCCGCCTGATGTTGAATTTGACTTGCACGGTCCATGAGAGATGTTAGGTCAGGAATTCAATGACTGTGAACTGAACCATCTTCCACTAGACAGACGGCTCACTTATGGATTTCCGCGTGGCTATCAAGTGACTGAATTCACAACTGACAACGGTCGTAATTGATACGCGCCAAGCGTGACGGCCAGATGACGTGTTGGTTCAGCGCCCGCCCAGTAACGGATTGACGCGATGCAAAATCGCGTGCTGCGCCATTAGAAATACCGCGGCATTCCACGACTGACCCGGCATTCCGCGCGGCGCCAGCGTCCTGCCGTGCAACCATTCGGTGAATGACCAGTTCCGCAGCGCACAGGCCCGAGCCAATTTGACGAGTTCCCCGCGTGCCGCCTCACGGAAACCGCAACTCGAGAGCGCCGCGACCCAGAAGCCGCCCACCATCGGCCAGATCCCGCCATTATGGTACTGCCAGGCCAGATTTTGTCCGTGCCGCGCCATGTAAGGACGCCATAACATGTCTCGCTGCGAGATCGGACGCACTACGGCACGTGACGGGTACGGCGTGTTCACTCCCGATTCCGCCAAGGCGTCAATCGTACGTCGAGCCGCTTCCTCGTCGGCGAGCCCGAGCAGCAGCGCCAGCGAGTTCCCGAATACATCGCCCTCGTCGCCGAAGAACGCGAAGTTGACGAAGCTCAGATAGAGGTCGCGGCTGCGCGCGCGGCCACGGACGTACTTCCCCAACAGGCGTGCGCGCTTGTATTGGGCGATCCCTGCCGAGAAGGGGTGAAACAAGCCGTTGAAATTCTCGCGCGTCGCTGCGGCATCTGGCAGTCGATAGAGTTTCTTGACGTGGTACCACAGAGCGTTGGTGTACAGGACGAAGCCGGAGCGGGGCATGATGTCGGCCCAGTCGCTGGCTTCGTTCTGCTGCAGGAGAAAGAACCGCTGGTGCTCCTGCGCCAACAGCCACTGAATCGCGAGGCTGATGTGCCGCGCAAACCCGGACCGAAGCCCACTGCCCCTCGCAGGCAACTCTTTGCCACTGTCGTCCAGCACGGCCAGCGCGATCAACCACCACAGGGTTGAATCGATACAGCCCAGATACCAGAAGTCCGGCTCCTGCTGCTGCACATCGACATACTTGGGTATCTGCCCGTTCGGTGCCTGGTGTCGCGCGAGCGTCCGCAGCCCGACGGCTGCCGCGCGCCTCAGGTCTCTGTCACCGGATAGCGCCATGCCGATGGCACACACGGCCGCATCTCGTCCGAAGATCGCAGTGTAGCCGCGCTTCCTGGCGTGCGGACTGGGCGTTGCCGCCAGAATGCCCGCCGGCGACAGGTTGCGTTTCAACAGCTCGACCGACCTCTCATGGCAGGCGGCCAGCAGTGTGTCGTCGGACATATCCCTAGTACGCATGGGGCTGGCATGATAACGAATGGATATCGCTCACCTGGACATCGTCCGTCTCATCCAGTCCGCCGTCGCCCCAGTCTTCTTGCTGTCCGGTGTGGCCGCCACCCTGGGCGTACTCACGAACCGTCTGGCGCGGATCGTCGACCGGGCTCGCTCGCTCGAGGACCGGATCGAGAACCGCCCCGGCTCCGTCCACAACCTGCACCATGAGCTCGAGGTCCTTGCCCGCCGCTCGCGGTACATCAATACGGCCATTGCGATGTGCTCCATTGCCGCGACCCTGGTCGCGCTGGTGGTCATCACGCTGTTCGCAAATGCGTTCTTCGATGCGGGCTTCGCGGGGCTGATCGCGATACTATTTGTCCTCGCGATGGTGTTCCTTACGACCGCCTTCGTGGCCTTCCTCCTCGAGGTCCGCATTGCCACGGCTGCGCTTCGTTTTGGCCCCCCGCCGGAGCACCCGCCGCCTCACTGACCTCTTTCAGGTCAGTGGCCCTTTCACATCAGTGACTTAGGCTGTGGGTAAAGTACGGCCAAAGTACGGGCGGCGTGGCGGCCAATCTGCTACCCTGCCGGCCTTTTTTGCATACCTCTTCCGGGCCTACCCGGTACCGGAAATCAAGCTCAAATCGTATGAACCGCCCGATCCGCAACATCGCCATCATCGCGCACGTCGATCATGGCAAAACCACGCTCGTCGACTGTCTTCTGAAGCAGTCCGGGACCTTCGCCGCCCACGAAAAGATGGGCGAACGAATCATGGACTCGAACGATATCGAGCGTGAGCGGGGCATCACCATTCTCGCCAAGAACTGCGCGATCGAATACGGTGGCACCCGCATCAACATCGTCGATACGCCCGGCCACGCCGACTTCGGCGGTGAAGTCGAGCGCGTGCTCTCAATGGTGGACGGCGTACTGCTCCTGGTGGACGCAGTGGAAGGCCCGATGCCCCAAACGCGCTTCGTCACGCGTAAGGCCCTTTCGCTGGGCCTCAAGGCCATCGTGGTCGTCAACAAGATCGACCGGCCGGGCGCACGCCCGGGCTGGGTGATCGACCAGACCTTCGAGCTGTTCGACAAGCTCGGCGCCACCGACGAGCAGTTGGATTTCCCGGTGATCTACGCCTCGGCCCTGCAGGGCTGGGCGAGCACCGATTACACCGAGCGCCGGCCGGACATGTCCGCGCTGTTCGAGGCGGTCCTGGCGCATGTGCCGCCACCGGCCACCGAGTCGGAAAAGCCGCTGCAACTGCAGATTTCCACGCTCGACTACAACTCCTATGTCGGACGCATCGGAATCGGTCGTATCCGACGTGGTTCCGTGCATCCGGGGCAGACCGTCGCCCTGCGCTTCGGGGACGAGGACCGCGGCAGCGCGAAGATCGGTCAGGTTCTGACCTTCACCGGGCTGCAAAGGACCTCCGTCGAGGAGGCCTTCGCTGGCGACATCGTGGCGATCACCGGCATCGAGGAAGTGAACATCGGCCTGACGGTCTGCGATCAGGAAGCGCCCCTGGGGCTACCGCCGATCCGCGTCGACGAGCCGACGCTGGTCATGAACTTCCAGGTCAACACGTCGCCGTATGCAGGCAAGGAAGGTAAGTTCGTCACCAGCCGCCAGATCCGGGAGAGACTGTATCGCGAACTGCAGAGCAACGTCGCGCTGCGTGTCGATGACACCGAAGAGCCGGACGTATTCCGCGTCTCGGGCCGAGGCGAACTGCACCTGACGATTCTGATCGAGACCATGCGTCGCGAGGGCTACGAGTTGGCCGTATCGCGTCCCCAGGTGTTGACGAAGATGGTCGACGGCGTCGTGCACGAGCCGTTCGAGGCTCTGACCGTCGATATCGACGACAATCACCAAGGCGCGGTGATGGAAGCCCTCGGCAGCCGCCGGGCGGATCTCACTGACATGGCCATCGACGGCAATGGTCGTGCGCGCCTGGAGTATCGTGTTCCGGCCCGTGGCCTAATCGGGTTCCAGGGCGAGTTCATGACTCTCACCCGCGGTACCGGCCTCATCAGCCACATCTTCGACGGCTTCGGTCCGGTGAAGGGTGAGATTCCCGACCGCCACAACGGCGTTCTGATCAGCAACGAGCAAGGTGAGGCGGTCGCCTACGCGCTGTTCAATTTGCAGGAACGTGGGCGGATGTTCGTGAATCCCGGCGAGAAGCTCTATGAGGGGATGGTCATCGGCATCCACACTCGCGACAACGACCTCGTGGTCAATCCGATCAAGACCAAGAAGCTCACCAACGTCCGTGCCGCCGGCAAGGACGACGCGATTCTGCTGACGCCCCCGATCCAGCTCACGCTCGAGTACGCAGTCGAGTTCATCGCGGACGACGAGCTAGTCGAGGTCACGCCCGAGTCGATTCGGATCCGCAAGCGGCATCTGAAGGAACACGAGCGTAAGAAGGCGAGCCGCGACGACGCAGCAGCGCTGACGGCATGAGTTTCTGATTTAATCGTTGGTCCACCTACCCGTCAGGGGGACCCATGACAGCCACCCGAAGACTCCTGGCTCTGGTCGCGGGTTTCCTGACTTGCGTACTGGCGAACGTGGCGGCCCGCGCTGACGTCACCACCGAGCAGACCGTTGCGGTCAACGGCGTCGGCATCATGGCGGTCGCGAACTTCTCGGGCACGACCAAAGTCGCCATCGCCGGCCACCGCTCCCGGACCGACACCGATATCCAGATGAAGTCGAAGCTCGTTCGCTTCATCACGCGCAACAGCGTCGGGCCGTCCGCCGAGATCGTCCTGTTGGACGCGGATAAGCTTTATCACCTGAACCTCAACAAGAAGGAATTCTCGGAGCAGACCTTCGAGGATCTGCGCGCACGACGCGACAAGCTCGCCAAGGCCGCTGCAGATTCCAAGGACTCCGATGACAAGGCCGACCGCCAACCGTCTGCGATCGATCAGTCCAAGTGCGAATGGCTGCCGCCGAAAGCGGATGTCAAAAGAACCGGCGAAAAGACCACAGTCGCCGGTTATGAGGCGGAACGCGTCGTCGTCACCGCAGAACAGCCCTGTAAGGACAAAGAGACGGGGTCGATTTGTGAGATTGCACTGACCTTGGATGAGTGGTTGGCTCCCACGCTGACCATCCCTGACGAAGTGCAGCGGTATCGCAAGGCATATCTACAGAAACTCGGATTGAATCCGAGCGCGATCGCGCAGGGCGCGTTCGGGGCAGCGAGCAACGAAGCGGACGCCACCGAGCGCGCGAAGGCGCTGTTCAGTCGCTATCAGGGGATCTGGTCCGAGGTGACCTCGAAAATGCAGGGCCTGAAGGGCTATCCGGTGCGCTTCAGCTTCGGGCTCGCAATCGGTGGCGATCAGTGCAAGCAGGCGCAGGACGCACAGCCATCTGCCGACAGTGGCACCTCCGGCAGCAGCGATTCGGGCAGCGTCAAGGACAAGGCAGTGGCCAAACTGGGCTCTCTGTTCCGCCGCAAGAAGGATGACTCTGCGCCGGCCGCCGGATCACCCCCCGCGGACGGCTCTGCATCGCCGGCAGTGGCTGTCGGCCCGGCGGGCACTGTCACTTTGGTGACTGTCTCCTCGGAGCTGAAATCCCTGTCGACAGACGCCATCCTGGCCGATACGTTTGAGGTACCGGTGGGCTTCAAGAAGGTCGAACCGTCGGGTCGAGCGAAGGACTGACCGTCGCGCCGCGGGGCTAGATCTCCCGCGCTCCGCGGATGCCGATGAATTGCAGAAATTCTGCGCGCGTCCGGGCGTCCCCGCGGAACGTACCGGTCATTCGGCTGGTGATCATGGAGACCCCGCGCTTGTGCACTCCGCGCGTGGTCATGCACTGATGAGTCGCATCGACGACGACGCCAACCCCTCTGGGCTTGAGAGCATCGGTAATACAATCCGCGATCTGTGCAGTCAGTTTCTCCTGCACCTGAAACCGGCGCGCATAGCCTTCGACGACTCGGGCCAGCTTGCTGATGCCCACCACCTTGTTCGTCGGCAGGTAGCCCACGTGCACGTGGCCGATGATGGGCGCCATGTGATGCTCGCAGTGCGACTCGAAGGAAATGTCGCGCAGCACGACCATCTCATCGTAGCCGCCAACCTCGTGGAAGGTGCGCCGCAAGTAGTCGGCGGGATCAACGTCATAGCCTGAGAACCAGTCCCGGTAGGCATTGACCACGCGTTTGGGCGTGTCGCGCAGGCCCTCCCGCGCGGGATCGTCACCCGCCCATTGCAGCAGGGTGCGGACGGCTTCCTCGGCCTTGCGGCGCGAGATCGGTCGACGTTTTGTCGAAGCCATTAGCGGCGGAGCTTTTCCATCCGTGCGACCAGCGTCGACGGCAGGATGTCGAGGGCCTCGGATAACTTGCAGAGTGTCGTCAGAGTCGGCTGGCGGATGCCCCGCTCCATTTGACTGACGAACGTGCGATCCACGTTGGCGCTCAAGGCCAGAGCTTCTTGGGAGATGCCGCGAACATTACGTTGTTCGCGCAACACTTGACCAAACAGGGTCGGGATATGTTCGGAGGCCATAGAATCAAAATCATCTGGCCTCTTGTGGCTATTGGTCCACGGGATATACCCTACTTTCTTCTCTGCCGTCCACGGTGCGGTGCAGCAGGAAGCGTATGGCTCACGAGAAGTTTGAACAGGACGACGAGGTGCTGACTTGTGTCGAAGCGATTAGCGCGGTGCTGCCGCTTTTAGTCGCGCGTTACGACGCGGTGGTTGTCATGGCAGCGCTGGCTGACAATCTCACCGTGGGGATCCGTGCGCTCGTGCGGCACAAGCACTGTACTCCCGCCCACGCGAGGGCTCTTTTGCGAGAAATCGAGCGCGTGGCTACAGCCCACTGACGACTCCTGTCAGAATCCGGGGTCTGACCCATGCTCCTTCGCAGGGGCGCATGCCCTTGCCTACGAACGCTCTCACGAAAGGCCCTCATGCCCTCCAGCGCCGAAACTACCAACCTCGCCCTGTTCTGCGATTTCGAGAACATCGCCCTCGGCGTGCGCGATGCCCGCTATGCGCAGTTCGACATCACCAAGGTTCTCGAGCGCCTCCTGCTCAAGGGCTCGATTGTCGTCAAGAAGGCCTACTGCGACTGGGAACGCTACAAGGACTTTAAGTCCGGCATGCACCAGGCCGGGTTCGAGCTGATCGAGATTCCGCACGTCAAGCAATCGGGCAAGAACTCCGCCGACATTCGCATGGTCGTGGACGCACTCGACCTGTGCTACACGAAGACTCACGTCGACACGTTCGTCATCATCAGCGGTGACTCGGACTTCTCGCCGCTGGTGAGCAAGCTCCGGGAGAACAATAAAGGCGTGATCGGTTGCGGCGTCAAGAACTCGAGCTCGGATCTGCTCATCGCCAATTGCGACGAGTTCATCTACTACGACGATTTGGTGCGGGAACAGCACAAGCCACGTCGCGCTCCCCGAAAGAAGGCCGCCTCGGTGGCCGGCTCGCAATCAGCCCAGGCCGGCGGTGACGACGAGGCAAAAGGCGGTGCTGACGACCGCAAGCAAGAAGCTTTCGACTTGGTGCTGTCCACAATCGAGGCGCTCGCTACGGAGCGTGGAGCCGATCGGATCTGGGGATCCATGGTCAAACAGGCGCTCAAGCGCCGTCGGCCCGGCTTCAACGAGAGCTACTACGGCTTCCGGTCGTTCAACGCCCTGCTGGAGGAAGCCGCGGCACGCAAGCTCCTCTCCCTCGAGCACGATGACAAATCAGGGGGATACCTGGTGCACCCGACGGCGGACCACTAAGTAAGGTCGGTCTAGGGCCCGGCGCTCAGCGGGAAGGTGCTGGTCGTGGCATACGTCACGTGGAGCACATTCGACACGTAGCCCCACTGAAGGGTGGCGGTGACCGAAGAATTGCCGGCCGGAATCGCCAGCTGCACGTGGCAGTACCACACGTTTGGGCTGGTGGTCTGGCACTGCGTGGGATCGGCGGGATTGAGGTTCGTCGCGTACCCCCACGAAGTCTGCAAGACCAGGTTGGCCGCTATGTCGGTCCAGACACTGACATAGCGAATGTTGATACTCGCATTACCCCCTTGATGCGTGAAGCCTCCCAGGACCGGAGTGTAGTACTGCCCTGGCGAATTCCAGGTGAACGAGTTCCAATCCGTCGCGCCGTTCGCCCCGATGGCGGTGATCTTGTAGACATACGGGGTGTTAGGGATTGTCGGAACGCCGTCTACGAAGTTGTTGCTGTCGGTGCTCGTGTTGTTGAGGTAGCTCGGGCCGTCCTGGCACGTGCTGCCGACCGTCTGCCAAGCGCCAGTACCTGCAGGCGCGCGCTCGATGACGTAATTCAGGCCGGCTTGCGGCGGCGTCCAGGAGACGGCGGCGTAGGCACGTTCCCCGCTCATCGTCAGCGTGTCTGGCATCAGGCCGAGCGTCGGAACCGGATTGGCGGGATTGCACGCGGCGAGGGCCGCCACGACCCTACCTGCAAGCGGGGTCGTCCGAGCTCGTGCAGCGACTTGCCTCAAAGGGGTTGCCTGCGCGCGGGCCAACGCTTCCGCCACCGACACGTTCCTGGGGATCAGCGTCTTCGCAAGGGGGCGGGCCTGCACCGCGACAGATGCTCTTACTGGCACCTGCGCGTCCGCGATCCCAAAGGGAAGGACCTGAACCGCAGCACCTGCCACCAGCGCCCAGGTCCATCTGCTCAACTGAACGGTCTTCATGGTGCGCACTCCCCAGTTCGCCACATCCCTCGACCGGGGGCGGGCTCGATTCTTATCGGTACGTCGAAGCGTAGCGCGAGCCGGTTCGATTCACTGCAGGGCTAGACCCAGGGTCCCGGTATCCGCGGCAGCGTCTGCTCGACGGCGATGCCCAGCGCCAGCAGTTCGCTGTCCCCACCCGGCACGCCATCGAGTTCCAGCCCGACGGGCAACCCGGCCGGCGTCAGGCCGGCGGGCAAGGACAAGCCCGGTGCACCCAACGCGCAGGTAACGTGGGTGTTGCGGATGAAGATCACGTGCTCGAGCACCTTCTTCCCGTTGATCTCGATTTCATCCTCCGCCGAGTCGCCACCCCGATTGATCAGGGGCGCGGGCATCGGCTCGGTGGGGAAGGCAATCGCATGCAGCCCGTGCTGCTGAAACAATTCCCGGTAGACGCTCGCAGCCCTCTGCCGCGACTGACCTCGCGCTCGGGCGAGTTGAGTCTCAGTGAAGGTGGAGTTCAGCGCCCTCTCGAAGAGCGTCTTCGTATCCCGACTGGCGATGTCCGCCACGATGTCTTCGGCGCGCAGTCGGGATCCGATCTGCCTCAGGTACGTCGTCAGATCTTCCTTGATCCCGTTCAGGCAAAGCGTCCCGTACACCTCGCTTGCAGCCGAGAAATAGACACTCGCATCAACCTCGACCAGCGACGCGCCGGCAGCGCGCAGCCGGACGAGCGCGTCCTCGAGGACGCGCTGCACATCGAGATCGATCTCTTCCCAATACGGACTGCGGGGAATCCCAATCCGAACTCCCTGCAAACCTCGCAAGGCAGGCACAGTGCGACCGGTGATGCCCGAATGCAGGAGCGCGACATCCGCGACGGTGCGTGCCATTGGCCCAACCGTGTCGAGGTCGCTCGCCAGGGGCAGAACACCCTCGTCCGAGTACAGCTTGCCATCCAGGATGGAAGGTCTGAGACCTGAGGTGCCGCACATCGCGGATGGGATTCGGACGGATCCAGCGGTGTCGGTGCCTAAGCCAGCAGGCACGATGCGGGCAGCGATGGCCGCGGCGGTGCCGCCACTGGATCCCCCTGGCACGCGCGAAACGTCGTAGGGATTGGCGACGAAGCCCGTGGTTGGATTGCTGCACGTCCCGCCACCGGCGAGCTCCTGCATGTTCGCCTTGCCGAAGAACACTGCACCGCGATCAAAGAGGCGCTGAGCGGCCGGCGCAGTGGTCTGCCGGATGTTGTCCCGAAAATTGGCATGGGCCGCGGTGGTGGGCGTTCCAGCGACGTCGATATTGTCCTTGATGACGACGGGTAAGCCCGCAAGCGATCCGAGCTTTACGCCAGCGCGGCGCCGCTCATCGACTGAACGTGCGCTCTCGAGAACGCGCTGTTCATCAATCCAAGTCAACGAGTTCAGGGATCGCAGCGAGCGGTGACGTTCGATCAGCCGCAGTGCGTATTCCTCGGCCTTCAATTCGCCGGCGGCGATGAGGCGGACGGCTTCGACAGCCGTCAGCGAGGATAGATCACACGCATTTTGGGCCGTCACGCTCACGCCGATAGCCTTCGCGTTTCTGAAGAGATCGCACTGAAGGGCCGCGAGCCCGTGCATGTCTCTCATTCTGAATTCCGTGCCCACCCCACACACGGCAGTTGACCACTCCTCGCGAACGAGCGCAAGAAGGAAACGCGACGCGATCGTCGGTCCGACAGCGCACTCTGCGCAGGCGGCAAGAGTCGCGCCTCTTGCCGCCGGCAACGGAGCTGATGTCCGCGCACAAACACGCCGGGAGCGTGTTTGGCCGACCGGAGGTCGGCCCGAAGGGTGCCGTCCAGGGATGGACAGGCACAGCGCGCCGCAGGCGACTTTGCGCCGATAGTCACAGTGAGCGCAGGAAGTTCAGCAGGTCTTGCTCAGACGTGTCGCTGAGGTTGTTGAAATTGTTCACGACCGCATTCGCTTCCGAAGGCCCGAACGAGTTCGTGCTGCTCGATCCGAAGTTATTGCGGCCGTTCCAGCCACCGCTGGCGTGCGCTTGGATCGCCTTCCCGAGATCCGTCGTTCGGCCGTCATGCAGGAAGAACACTCGCTTACCCAGGCCCCAGAGCGGGGAAGTCCGAAATTCGTCGCCAGCGGCGGCACCCTGCAGGATGTTATCGGCCAGCGCGGGTCCCATCCTGTGCAGAGCGAGGTCGGAGTACAGCCCAACCTTTTGGTTTGCCAGGGCCTTGACCGAGGTATTGCCCGTCATGAGCGATGGCGTGTGGCACATGGTGCAACCGACGTTGTCGAAGGCCGCACGCCCGCGCACGATGGATGCCGCACCGCCCGGAACGGTTGCCGAGGGTGAAGGAGCACCCAGGAAGCGCATGTAGAGGGCGAACTGCTCGACATCGCTCAGCGTCGTATCCGCCGTGGCGATGCCTTCCTTGCCGGTGACATCGTTGGGAGTGGTGGCCGACTGGCAGGCCGCGGTCTGGTCCCGCTCCACCTGGAACAGCTCGTTCGTGATTCCCATCTCGACGTTGTACGCCTCACCGGAGAACAGCAGCAGCGAGACGTTCTGCGC
>FTEY01000616.1_pt1 | contig 25557 bp, 22 predicted proteins | sample 1640321 | NCBI WGS metagenome assembly FTEY01 (sample SAMEA3914816, study PRJEB12502) | metagenome | biome: forest; material: soil | place: USA | collected 2011-09-16 | depth 0.3 m
CGTTCTTGAAGGTGTACTCCAAGGTCGGGCCTGCGGCCGGCACGGGGCCGCCGTCGGCCGTGACGATCTTGATGTGCTTGCCGGCGAGTGCGTTGGAGAGGGTCGACTTGCTGGTGGGACCGCTTGCAGCCGGTTTCAGCAGCTGGGTGACCTGCGCTTCCGTGAGGTCGGTGTACGCGATCCGGTGCATCTGCAAGGGTCGATAGTTACGCACTGACACAGCCGTTCTCCTGGCAATGGCCGAGGGTAACTCATCTCAGGTAGCGCTAGCGCCAGAGCCACGGGCGTGCTCCGTCGTGCGGAAGAAAGGCTTCCCAAGTGGCAGAAGAGAAAGGACTTATACTATTAGTGGGAGCGCTACCGTGCGCCCCCTGGTGGGTACGCAAAGCGCCCGTGCGAGGTCGCAGCGCGTCCCTGGGTCAGTGCGCGCTGCGCTTGGCGTTCCGGCTGCGCATCACCCACTCGCCGTTCGAGCGCTCCATCCAACTCGAGGAGTCGGTGACGCGCCCGCGATCGTCGTGGGCGTAGAGTGTCAGCACAGGAAGACCTTGAATGCGCGAGGCAGTTTCATCCAACTCGGCACTGACGGCGTAGACCGCTTCCTGGGTTCGCCAGGCCTGCCAGGCGCGACCTTCAGCCTGCACGCGCTCGATGACGAACGCCAGCTCGGCCGGCAAATCGTGGGTGAAGTCGACGACCCGCGCGTTGGCAGGAATGAGCTTGGCCGCGATGGCCAACGAACGCAGCAGAGTTTTGACCTGAGGCGATTCCCGCAGGGTTTTAACGCGGACCGTATCCAATTCGAACGCATCCCTAGATTCGACGTCGGGATGATGGACCTGGGGTCTCGCCGCGACTAAGAACGCCGTCACAGGCGAGCCTCGAAAAGGTGCGCTCGACCGGCAGCGCAAGTACTTCCCCTCGCGGAGCGAGGGGTTGTACCCCGGCAAATACAGCCCCCGTCAGCTCCCGAATTGGACTGCCAGCTCATGCCGCAGTCGCACAATCGCGGGCTCAGTCGTCCGCTCTCGAGTCGTGAATGCCCCGGAGCGCCTCGCGGTCGCGGCCCTTCTGGACCAGATAGCGCTGCTCGCGACCGTCCTGCTCGCCGATCGCCGGCAGGTACACGTGCACGAACCAGCCTTCGGTGACGAAGTAGACCGGGACGTTGCAGGCGTCGTAGGCCGCGCAGTGTGCGGACCAGTGCAGTTCCCAACCCGGGCGCACGTGCACGAACACCGGCTTCGCCTTGCTTGCGCCCTTGGCGGTCGAGGCGAACAGCGGCTTGACGTTCAGCACCCGCGGCTGCGGAAACTTGCTCAGATCGAGCTTGCCGTAGATGCCCGGGTCCTGATCCAACAGACCGTCCGCGGCGGAGGGCGACTGCGCCACGGCAATTGTCAACCCCAAGGCCAAACCCAAGCCCATCAATCCCAGAGCCAAGCGCTTCATGTCAGACCCCCTCGGCGGCGGTACACAATCCCAATCATCCCCAGGGCCAGCAGCACGACGGCCCACAGCGGCAGCGGCGCATCAGTCGCCTGACTGCCGTCCGGCTGAGTGACGTTGAACGAGCGCCCCACGTTCTGCGCGGCAGCGTACGTAGCATCACCAACCTGGCTGGCAACCAGCGTACAGACTCCGCTGGCCACAGGAACGATCGTGCGGCCATTGACCCTGCAGACGTTGGTCGTCTGCGAGGCGAAGGTCACCGTCAACCCGGAGCTCGCCGTCGCGCTGGCCGCAAAGGAGCCATCAAACAGCCCGCGATCGGGGATCGCATCGAACGTAATCGTCTGGGGCTGCGTTCCGCCGCCGGCACCGGCAGTATTCACCGTCACACTGCGCGTTACGGTCGTCGCCGCCAACCAGAAGCTGTTGCCGGCCTGGTCCGCCGCGATCGTGCAGGTACCCAGTTGCAGGGCCGTCACGACGGTGCCGCTGACAGTACAGACCGACGCGGTCTGACTGCTGAAGGTCACAGTCAGGCCGGAGGTCGCTGTTGCACCCAGCTGTGCGGTTCCCCCCTGTACCAGGGGTGGGAAGGTGTCGAAGCTGATCGTCTGCGACAGGCCGGTGATCTGGAAGTTCCGCGTCACGGTCCCGGCTGCCAGCCAGACGCCGACATTACCGGCCTGGTCGGCGGCGATATTGCAGGTTCCGATGCTGAGCGTCGTCACCTGATTGCCGCTGACACTGCACACGGTAGACGTCAGGCTGCTGTAGGAGACGGGCAGCGCGGAACTCGCCGTCGCCGCGAGCGAGAACGTCGATCCCACCGGCGTGGACGGTAGTGAGCCGAACGTGATCGTCTGCGCAGTGCCGGTCGCGACCTGGAAGTGAACGCTGGCCTGAGCAAACGCCGGAGTCGGCTCCGAGTGCCCGAGGTTGTCGGTCGCTACGCTGTAGAACTCGTAGTAGCCAGGGCCGTTCGGAAAATTGAACGTCTGGTTGTACGGTGTTGCGCTAAGCGAGGCGCCCGTCGCCGTCCAGGCCGTCCAGTTGGTCTGATCATCTGCGGAGTAGCGATAGAAGTAGCTCAGGCTGGCGACCGAGGAAGCGTTCGCGGACGTCGTGACGACCAGCAGCGGGTGAGTACCAGTGAACTCCTTGGCATCGAACCCGTAGCTGGGACCGCCTGCCTGATTCTCATCGACGGCTTTCACCATCAGCGAGACGGTCTTGTCTCCATTCAACTCGCCCTGCACGAACGAAGCCACGTTCCAGCTGTAGTACTTGTTAGTCACGCCCGACACCAGCGTCTGCGTGTCGAGCACCGCGCCGAGCAGCGGCTGGTTGTTGTAAGTGATGCCCGTCTCAGTCCACGAATCCGTGCTCACGGCGTGCACTTCCGCAGGCATCGACGGACCCGTGGACTTCCAGTTGTATAGCTGCAGGGTCGCACCGGTGATGGTGGTTCCCGCAGGAATACCGGACACGTCGAATTTCAGCCAGTCGCGCTCGATACCGAACGTGCCCGTCGCGGTAGTGCCCTGCAGGAACAGATTGGTAGTCGTGCCGCTGTTGCTGTTCGGGTTGCCGCTCGCGACCTGTGCGTCGGCAACCGGCTCGAGCGTGAATGCGGCGGCGCTGACGGCTGCCGTAGCAGTCAGGTTGATCGACGGCGCAATCGTGCTGACAGGCTGCATGTCCACGTGAGACGAGGCTTCCGATGACGCCGGCAGCGTTGTGCTCGTCACCGCCTGAGTGTCGCTGCGGAACCGGTAGCCGAAGCTCTCCATGGTCATGACGCCCGAGATATCGAGCGTTTGGCCGTTCGTACCCGGGAGACTCGCGCTTGCAAACCCGGTCCGATCCATGACCGTCAGGGGCGTGCCATGCTGGTCCACCACGGTGCTGGCGCCGGTCCGGGTGGCCAGGAAGTGAACGTAGTGGTTCTTGTAGTTGCTGTTACCGAAGAAGGCACCGATGGACGGCATGTACACCGCCTGGGCCAGCGTCGGATCGTGACCCAGGACCAGGAATTCCTGGGCATTGCCGTAGACGCCTTCCTGATCGACGAACTCCGGATCACCGCCGAAGAATGAGGACTTGCCCCACACCTGGATGATGTCACCGGGCATCAGGGCGCCCGTCTTGAAGCCGAGGAAGCTGCGATACAGCTCCTGCTCGGCGAGACGGTTGCTGCCGTTCACCGATCCATCCGCATTCAGGATGCTGGTGGGCACCTGCGGGCTGCCTCGCCGCGAGAGCGTCTCGTCGTTCGCGCTGAGCAGACGGATGAACGCATCGTCGAACTGCGGTTCAGAATCGTGATCGTTCATCATCGTCACGACAGCCCGGAAACCGCCCGCGTACTTGCCGTTGAAGTGATAGCGATCCCCGCCAACCGAGTACGCAGTCTGCTGGGTGTTGTGAGCCTGCTGCATGAACTCGATGAGGCTGTCACGCACCAATATGCCGCTCGGATCTGCTTCCGCCGCGATCGTGCCGGGCCACACGTAGCCCGACGGCGGGTGGTCGATCATGTAGTTGTTGACCGCCACCTTGTAGACAGTCGACAAGCCGATCGGCTGACCATTCATCAGCACGCTGGTGATGATGCCGTCGAAGGCCGTTACATCCATCTGCCCTGAGAACCCGGTGTCCAGGTTCGTCGCGTTCAGGAAGTTGATGATGTCCTGACCGGTCATCTTGACGCGGACGTACGTGTCATCCGCCCACGGGTAGGTCTCGTAGGCCTGAATGTACGTCATCGGACCGGCCGGAATGTCGGAGCGCACGCCGCCACCGGCCTCGATGGCCAGGTCGCATCCACCGCCGCTGGGCCAAGCGATGTGGTCACACTTCCACTTCATGCCGTCGGTGATCCACTGACCGGCGCTGTTGTTGCCATCCCATGGGTATTCGTCGGCCGACCACCACTTCATCCGGTTGTCGAGCAGGAGGTTGTCGTTCGAGTAACCGATGACTCCATCGACGTGCAGTGTGGGATGCGCCGCATTGAACTGGTCGATCATGCCCTGGACGAGCGCCGCGACATCCGGGTCCGGCGTGATGTCGGCATTGCGCAGGACGTGCTGAACCGAGCTGACGTACGTGCCATCGGCGGCGACGTTGAGCTCGCCGATGTACTTCATGTAGCTGGACGACTCCATGAAGGTCGTCTTGTAGTTCAGCTGCGCGGGCTGCCAGACCGACTCGGCCCAGGTGTGCCAGTGGCCGGTGATCGCAATCTCCGGCACCTTCGCGGCGACGGTGTCCGCAATGACCGGCGTCGACGGATCGACCAGGTCGCTATGGCCGTCGTGCGTCAGCAGGATCACGACGTCGCAACCCTGATTGTTGCGCAGATCGTTGACGTAGTCCGCGATGTTGCAGCCGTTGGATGCGCCGGTCCACTGGCAGTCCACCACTTCCAGCGTGCTGGCCAACGACGCGCCGACCGCGGCACTCGAAGTCGTGTAGCCGACGATACCGATCTTCACGCCATTGACGGTTACTGTCGTCGTCGCGGCGAAGTGCGGCTGGTGAGTCGAAATGTCCCGGACGTTGACCGAAATCACCGGCACGCCGGTAGCGTGCATCTGCTCCATGTTGGTGATGTAGCTGATGTCGCGGACGTCGTGGTTGCCGACGACCAGGGCGTCAATGCCTCGCGTACCGCGAGTTCCGCCGATCGCCGCGAGCTTCTGATGCAGCAGCGAATAGAACGCCGTCATGCCACCGTTACCGAAGCCATTGTTCTGGCACGTCGGCTGCGTCTGACCTGCCTGGCTGGTGCAGTTCATGTCTCCGATCGGATTGCCCTCGGAGATGTCGCCACCGTCAAGAACCAGCGCCGTTGGGTTGCCGTTCACCAGCGACATCATCTCGCCGGCCAGGTAGGCAGCTCCGCCCACGCGCTCGAACGTGTCAGGCGCAGTGCCATGCTGGGCGATGACCCAGTCATGCGGGGTAATGCGCGCGTGCGTGTCGTTCATGTGGAAAATCGTGAACGGCTGGCCCGCAACCTTGAGACTTGCCGAGCAGCTGGCGGTGGTTCCGCCGTTGCTGCCGGCGCAAGTCCAGTTCCAGGGACCTGAGCCTGTCACGGACGACGACGTGCCGACGGAACATAGATTCGTTGTCGGCGCGGACGTGAAACTTCCGCCGTTCGCCGAGCCGCAAGCGCCGTTTACGGGGCTGCCGCCGACGCCGACGGTTCCGGAGACTTCGAAATCGTTGGCGGCCGTGCCGGCGAGGTCCCAGATATACCAGGTACCCGTGGTATTGCTGCCACCCCAGTTGACGATGCGGAAGGTGATCGTCGTGCCGGCAGGCACGTTCTGCAAGGCAGCAACGCCGCTGAGGTCAATGGCGGAAATGGACCCGCCGGTCGACGTGTTGACCGGGTAAGCCAGAGACGCGGCGTCCACGAAGGCGCCGCCGCCGATCTGGTACTGCAGCTCACCGCTCGCTGCGCCCGTCGCCGAGCGGCGATAGTCAAAGTGGCTGATGGAAGAGATCGAAACGCTGTGGCCACCGCTGGCAGTCACGGTGAACGTGCCGTAATCGCCAGCGGAGATGGCTGCAGCTTCGCTGGCCGAAAGCCAGTCATTGCCGCCCCACGCCCGCGCGGCCCCAGAACCTCCGGTCGTGCCGACGCCGGTTCCTCGGGTCAACCCGCCGACCGTGACGTTCGGATCCGTCGTCGTGGCGGCCAGAGGTGATGTGCCAAAGTTATTGGTGCCACCCGGGAGACTGTGCACGTCCCAGCCGGCCAGGACGCCGGCCATCGAGGAAGCGGACCAGCACAGCGTGCCGGCAGCCAACGCGCACGCAAAGAGTCGTCCCGGCCCCCGAAGGAGCCGACGGTTCCGGTTACCCAAGTGGATCACTCCTGCTTATTGCGGACGGCGGCGGCGAACGCCTGCGAGTGCTGCGAGACCGCTACCGAAGAGCCAAACGGCCGCAGGCAGCGGGACGGAGCTGACGCCCGTGACAGTGAAGTTGTCGACCCGGTCGGTGCCGCTGCTGCTGCCCGTGTTCGACACCGTTCCGCCGTTCGCGGAGGTCGTATCCCCGTCGACCAACCGGAAGTAGATCGTCGCAGCGTCGTTCAGAATGGAGAGCCCCGACAGGTCGTCAGTAAACGTGGACGAAGAGTTGTGCGCGCCGCCGGAGGACCACGTGTTCGGCGAAGCGTTGGCGAGCACCGAGTAGTTCGTGAAGAAGTGGAAATTGGAACCATCCGTGCTGTAGATCAGCGCGAAGTCCCGCGGACCGGTATTGCTGCTGATCTGGTCCCAGGAAACCTGAATGTCCTGGAAATTCAGCGTGCTGACGCTGAACTGGTAATAGTCGTTCACGTTCCAGGTGTTGGAGCTGAAGGAGTGCGAGGAGCCGTTTCCGACCGGGCTCGAGAACACCACCGTGCCGTCCGAATGCGAGCCCGAGGCCTGGCCGGCTCCGGTTTCGGGGTTGAACGGGCCCGACGTGGCGGGAAGGCTGCTTTCGAAGGTCCAATCGGCAATCGTGTCGGCCTGTGCGCCGGCGCTGGTCAGCAACGCCGCAACCGCGATCGCGGTGTGGATCGTTTTCATCGTCGTTCTCTCCCGTGTCAGCAACTCTAAACCCACGGCATGCGCACTCTTACGGTGAGCTTGCCGCGAGGTTGCATGCTCGAAAGGTTTTGTTAACGGCGCTTTACGGTTGTGTGATGTCGTCACACATGTTCCGGTGTCTTACACACCGCACTCAACGGGGTTACGGCGTCATCGAATCAAATGTGGCATTCAGCGGCGCAGGTTGGACACTGCTGCTGCGTCCCTGCACGGCGGCGGCGAAGACGGCGAAATCCAGCGAGAGCATTTCTGCAGAGGACTGAGGATTGGGACGCTCGGGCAGTGGCGCTGCACGGCGAATCGCCGCCAGCACCGATGCCTTCAGAACGGGATCCGTGTCGCAGGGAGCGAGTATCAGATCCCGCACTTCGCCGCCCGGGCCACGACGAATGCGAACGTGACAATGAAACTCCGCGGCGCGAGCTGCCTGCGGCAATGCCCACAGCCGCTGGATGCGGGCCGTCACCTGTCCCATGTAGGTCACGTAGGCAGGCACACCATTGCCGTCTGCTTGGGCGAGCGCCGGCTCAACGCGCTCTTCGGCCACGTCCTGTAGATCGATTTGCGGCAGCTCGATGCGGTTCGAGGCGTCCTCGGCAATGTGTTCGCGAGCTGTGAGCGCTGCGCTCGGGTCAATCTCCGGAGGAGGCTCAATGGCGTCCCTGGTCCGCGAGCCGGAGTCCTCCAGGAGGACGAAAACACTTGTCGGGTCGGAGGGTGCGCTGACGCGGCGCTGGGCTTTTTCGGCGACCGAGCCGGAGCGGCCCCAGGACGGACCGGCCACCAAAGGCGCGAGGATCAGGCCGTGAAGGGCCAGTGACAGCAACGCAGCCAGACTGCTCGGCCCCAGGCGCTCAAGACTGCGAGACTCCATCGCCACCCATTCTTGTTCACGATTGCGACGGTGGTGTGACGCTCCACCCTCCTCCTGCGTCTACGCCGGCTTGCCGCAGTTGATCTCCCACGGGACGCCAAACTGATCGGTGACCATGCCGTAGCGTCGCGCCCAGAAGGTCTCCTGTAGTGCGACGCCGATCTGCCCATTCTGCGCAAGCGTATCGAAAATGCGTTGCGCCTCTGCGACCGCGTCTAGATCCAACTGCACCCGAAACCCCTGCGGAGCCTTGTAGCTCCCCGGTGGCGCATCGGACCCCGAGAAATGCGTGTCCCCTACTTCGAGTGTCGCGTGGCAGATCTTGACGCCCCACTCCGACGGCACGTCCTTCGCCATGGGTGAATCGCCCCAAGTGAGGATGAACGTCAACTTGCCCGGCAGGTGCGCTGCGTAGAAGCGGAAGGCTGCTTCGCACTGGCCGTTGAAGGAAAGACTGATACGCGGGTTCATCGAACGCTCCGTAACGACAGGGGCTCAGTATCCCGGCCTGCGACTTCATAGTCTTGGAGAAATGGGAGCTCGCGCGCGATCCAGGCCTGCGGTGAGCTTCCCGCCAGCGAGTGCCACTCGCGGGTCAGATGCGACTGATCGAAGTAGCCGCAGGCGGCCGCCACCTGCGCCAATGGCACCCGGTGGTCTTTGATCAACCGGCACGCTCGCTCGAAGCGAAACACGCGCGCCGCGGATTTCGGTGCGACGCCCATCACGTCACGAAAGCGTTCTCCGAAATGCCGCCGGCTCCAACCGATTTCGCGCGCAAGGCTCTGCACCGGTACACAGCCGTGAGCACGCGCCAACTCGCCCCAAGCCCAGGAGATCTCCGTGCGAGAGGTCACCGGGTCTGCCCCAAGGATCCGCAGCCGCGCAAGGAATGCGCGATCCAGGATCTCGAAGCGCTGCACCCAGGTGCGTGCTGATACCAACGCGTCGACGAGATGTTGGCTCTTCGCACCCCAGATGTCAGAAAGGTCAACCACCCGTGACGCGAGATCCGCACTCGTGACTCCTAACACCGACCGGGCCCCGAACGGCGTGAAGAACAGGTGCAGTCCCAATGCCCTATCGGTGCCTCGCACGATCGCCGGTCGATCCTGCAGCCCGGCGAGGAGCGCCTGGTAGGAACCGGGGTGCTGCGCCGCATCCGGAGCCCTCAACAGCTCGATGGGTGCATCCAGACTGATGATGAGATCGATGCTGCTGGAAGGCAGGCCGGCCAGTGTGCCGGGCGAGAGGCCCGTAAAGTGATAACCGGCGTAGTGACGGATGAACGGCCGCAGGGCGGCAGCGGGTAGGCGAACGCAAGTCTCTTGAGGCGGCCCGTTCATCGCCCTCGTACGGTAGCACGCCCCAGCGAGACTATGGGTCGTCCCGGGCGCCGCGCGCGACGCCCGGACCGACGCTCACTTCGCCGGCTTCGCCTCGTCCTTGACGGCCTCGACCTGAATACGCAGCGTGACATCCATCTTGAAGCCGTAGTCCTTCCCGGAGCCGAGGCCGAACTGATCCCGTTGGAACGTCGCAAGCGCGTCTGCTCCGCACCACTCTCGCTTCAACATCGGATGCGGCTTGCACGCGAACGCGTTGATTTTCAGCGTCACCGGCCGGGTAACGCCATGGAGCGTGAGCTGCCCGTCCACCTGCGTCGGGGCGTCGTCGTTGAACTTGGTCAACTTGCCGACATAGGTGGCCTTCGGGAATTTGGCGGTATCGAAAAACTCGGTGCCGACCGCCCAGGTATTGAGCGCATCCAGACCGAAATCGATGCTGGTCAGATCAACCGCGATATTCACGGTTCCGCTGTGGGCAACGCGGTCGAGTGTTACCGTTCCACTGGAGCGATTCATCTTGCCGCGCCACACCGAGACCCCGAAGTGGTCGGCCTCGAAGCTTGGAAAGGTGTGAGTGGGGTCTATTGTGAAGTGCGCCTCCTCGGCCTGAGCGCTCGTCACCGCGCTGGTTATGCCAAAGACAGCCGCCGCCACCTGGACCAAGCTGGCTGCAACGACCTGCAAAGACTTCCGGAACGACCTCGACATGGCATGCTCCCTTCGGGTGAATGGCTGAATTGTCCCCTAAGGACGGCCGACGACACCACAGACCGACAGGACCAATGAACTTCATCTCGCGCTACCTGCCCGTTGTCGTGGCTGTACTGTTCCTGGCGGTCTATTTCCGCGTCTCAATACACGCAGATCAGGCAGAGCCCGGCGACACCTTCCAGGAATCGCGTGGAACCCCACCCGCCCTGATGCTTCAGGACCTCCAGGGGCACTTCCACTCACTGGACGAGTTTCGGGGGCGGGTCGTTCTCGTGCATTTCTGGGCAACCTGGTGTGGCCCTTGTCGCGCGGAACTGCCCGAGCTCACGGAGTTTGCCCGTCGGTTCAAGCCGAAGGGCCTGTCGGTACTGGCTGTTGACGTGGGTGAGCCGAGTCCCACCATCGTGCACTTCACGATGAAACAGCCGGTCCCGGGCCTGGTGCTTCGCGGCGGCCCACGCATCGCCGCCGACCAGTGGAACGCCGAAGGGATTCCCGCGAGTTTCCTGCTCGACCGCGATGGAACGATACGGGCCTCGAGAGTCGGCGGAGTGGATTGGAGCGCCCCGCAGACGACGCAGTGGGTCGAGCGACTCCTCGCACAGGGAGCCGACCCCGCCGCCGTGCGTTAGGAATTGGAGTGAGGTCCAATCGACGGAGGTGCGACCATGAGCGCAGTCCTGGCTGCTCTTTTTCCCAACCACGCTGCGGCGGATGCCGTTCGCACCCGCTTGGTCGAGGACGGCTTCCCTACTGACCGCGTTGAGTTGGCGTCTCGCGAGGAGTTGGGACACGCCAAGCTCGTGCCGGCGCCGTCTGTCGCTGAGAAGCTGGCCCAGCACTTCCGCCAGTTGTTTCCCGCCGAGGAGCACGCCAGCGCTGCGGAAATGCTCTCCGAAGGAGTGATGTCGGGCCAAGCCGTCGTCGCAGTACAGCCTCGAGGCGCCATCGAGACGCAGCGCGCCGTCGAAATCCTCGAGCAGGGTGGCGCGATGAGCCTCGATGCCAGGGATCTCGACAAGCAGGCGATGGAGCGCGCGGCCTCACCGGACAACGAGACGATCATCCCCGGGGTGCGGAAGATCCTGCTGGGGCCCGGCAAGCCCTGATCGCGGGCCCCGGCCGCGAGCACGTGGATCTCTGCTAGGGAAGCCCCCGCAGGTCCGTGAGGACGATGGCTCCCTGCCGTCCCACAACGAGCGTGTGCTCATATTGGGCGGTAACACTGCCCTTGGGACCGACCAGCGTCCAGCCATCCCCCACATCCTCGGCATGGCGCGCTTTGGTCGACAGGAAGGGCTCGATGGTGAAAACCATGCCCTCGCGCATGACCCGCCGATCCCGTGGATCAAAGTAACCCGTGATGTTCGTCGGCTCCTCGTGCAGCGCGCTGCCGACGCCATGACTGCAGAGGTTCCGAACGACACGGAGGCTCGTCCTGCGCGCTACACCTTCGATCGCGTGACCGATCCGATTGAGCCGTGCTCCCGGGCGCACCTCATGAATCGCGGCATCAAGCGCGGCAAGCGTTGCCGTGCGCACCTGTTTCTTCACCGGGACATCGGGTGGCACCGTGAAACTCGCACCCGTGTCAGCGAAGTATCTGCCGACGCGCGCACTAACATCGATGTTGACCATGTCGCCGGCATTCAGCCTTCGCGACCCGGGGACGCCGTGGGCGATTTCTTCGTTGACGCTGATGCAGGTAGCGCCTGGGAAGTCATAAGTCAGTCGCGGTGCCGATTCGGCATCTGCTTCCGCCAGCCACTTTGCCCCGAGTGAATCGAGCTCGGCTGTGGTCATCCCTGGTTCGGCGACGTGGCACATGCGTCGCAATATGCCGGAGACGACCTGCGCCGCGGACTTCAGGCCTTCGAGCTGTTCTTCAGTATGAATGGTCATGGTGTTGAGCCCGGCTGGATAGTGGGCATTGTGGGGGCGCGGCCGGCGACTGCCAAGCGAATCGGTCGACATCTTGCGCTGGTCAGCTTGGCAGCGGCCGCGCTAACGTCGCAACTCCCATAACACCCTAAACGCCGGGAGTTGCCCCATGAAACTCGCTCTGACCGTCGCGGCCGCCGCAGCCGTGTTGTCTGCCACGCTGCCCACCATTTCCAGAGCGGACGACTCCGCCCTGCTGCGTGAGATGAAGGACCGGGCCGAGATCGAGCACCTTATGTGGCGCTACGTGCACGCCCTCGACAACCTCGACCCGGAGGGTTACGCGGCGGTGTACACCCCGGATGGCCGTTTCGGGACCGGAAAGAACGCGTCTGTGGGGACCGAGGCGCTGAAGAAGATCGTCGTCGACGTCAAGAAGCGTCACGATGATCAGGCGGCCAAGGGCGAGAAACCGGTGCAGCTGCGTCACATCCTGACCAACGAGGACCTCGAGTTCACCGACAAGGACCACGCGGTGATGAACTCCTACTGGCTGACGGTGTTCGAGGCCACCGACCCCAAGGAGGGCCCGAAGGTCGCCGCCGCTGGACGAGGCCGTGACGAGCTGGTTCGGGTCAACGGCCACTGGTTGATCAAGAGCCGTGACGTGCAGGCGAAGGACTGAGTCGAGCACCCAGCCGACCTTGCCAACGCCCGCGGGGTGACCGAAGCTCGGTCTCATGAGTCTTTTGGACACCCTCGGGATCGCGCTGCCGATCGTTCAAGCCCCCATGGCCGGGGTCTCCTCCCCCGCCATGGCCGCCGCTGTTTCCAACGCCGGCGCGTTGGGATCGATCGGAGTTGGCGCGACAGACGCCGCCGGCGCACGCCGGATGATTGCGGCGGTTCGAGAAGGCACGTCACGACCGTTCAACGTGAACTTCTTCTGCCATCGGCCGGCAACGAAGCGCAAGGCGGTCGAAGCCGCGTGGCTCGAGCGGCTGCGGCCGCACTTCGAGGAGTTCGGCACTCACCCGCCCCTGGAGCTGAAGGAGATCTACCGCAGCTTCGTCGAAGACGACGACATGTTGGCGATGCTGCGCACCGAAAAGCCTCGCGTCATCAGCTTCCATTTTGGACTACCGTCCGCGGTTCGCATTCAGGCGCTGCGCGATGCCGGCATTGTGCTCCTCGCTTCTGCAACGAATCTCACGGAAGCCCGCGCTGTTGCACGCGCTGGAGTGGATGCCGTCGTGGCGCAAGGCTATGAAGCCGGTGGCCATCGCGGAGTGTTCGATCCTGACGCGGAGGACTCGTGCCTCGGCACGATGGCGTTGACTCGCATTCTCGCGCACCAGCTGCAAATCCCGGTGATCGCGGCCGGCGGCATCATGGACGGCGCAGGCATCGCGGCAGCATTGCGACTGGGTGCAGCGGCGGCTCAACTCGGAACCGCATTCATACCCTGTCCCGAATCGGATGCCGACGCAGGCTACCGGGCCACGCTGCGCAGTGACTCGGCCAACCACACGATCATGACTCGGGCCATATCGGGACGGCCTGCCAGGTGTCTACGCAATCGATTCACGCAGTTGGGCCAAGGCGTACCGCGCGATCAGATCCCGGACTATCCGATCGCCTACGATGCCGGCAAAGCGCTCAGCGCTGCTGGGAAGGCGAGACAGGAGTCAGGGTATGGAGCGCAATGGGCCGGCCAGGGAGCTCCACTCGCGCGAGCCCTTCCGGCCGGACAGCTTGTCGCGGTACTGGCGGCGGAGGTCGCCGAGGCGGCCTCCGCTCCCGCGTAGGCGGGCGGCCAGGCGGGCCTTCAGTCGAACAGTTCGACGTCGCCGCCGTCGTTGCCGGTCTTGGCGATCTCGCCCAGGTAGGCCGACTCCTCCCGCGCGATCACCCTCGACTCGATCGGTTTCAGATGCTTCACCCGGACACGACCCGTCATGGGGTAGTAGAGCACCGAGCGCGGCACCACATCGCCCAGATCTTCGGCGAGGGGCCGCAGCCCTTCGACGGCCAGAAAGTTGCGCACGAAGTGGATGTTCTTGTCACCGATGTGAGCGTGGGAGTCGAGAATCTGCGCCCCACCGAAAATCTTGATCTCGAGGCGATTGCGCACGGCCCCGCGAACCATCAGGCCGTTGATCAAACTTTCCATCGCGTGGCTGCCGAAGCGGGTCGACAACCCGGTGTCGACCGTTCCAATCGAGGCACGATTGCCTTCGTCGGGCAGCATGAAGTGATTCATCCCGCCGACGCCGGCCTGGGGGTCGCGTATACAGACCGAAATGCAGGATCCGAGAACGGTGGAGATGACCTCGTTTTCGCCGGTGACGTAGAACTCGCCGGCCAGAACGCGGCGTGACCACAGACCCGACTCCGTGTCCTTCAATCGCCGACCCCGGTCGGGCAACGGCGCCGATGCGGAGTTGTCGAGCTTGAGGGCGGTGGACATAGGTACCTTGGACGAAAGCCTGCCTTGGGATCCATTATCTTCACCCGTCGGCGCAGTAGAAGCGGCGCGTCGTCGAAGCGCGAAGCCGTTACGCTAGTAGTTTCCGCACGCGCGCTGCGCCATAGGTAGTTGCCGCAGCGCACGTGTGACGGGGCGGCCGGAATGCGGCTCTGCGAGGCCAGATTTCTGCAGTGCGCGAGGGTTGTCCCTAGTGGGTAACAACTGCTGCGGTGCGTATCAGGGAAACCATCTCATCGTCGGTTTTGTGATCGCGGTTCGCCACGTCGCCCTTGAGGATGAGATCCAACGGCCCCTTCCCCGCGGCGTCGACGATGTCGGTCCGGGCCCCGTGATCGAGCAGAAAACGCGCTACCCGGGTCCAGCCCCAGATCACCGGCCCGTAAAGAGCCGTCTGCCCCTGCCGGTCGGTCATGGAGCTCGGTCGGGCGATCCTGGCATTATGACTAGTCGTGTCCAGGACCCGGGCATTCACGTCCGCACCAGCTTTGACGAGTAGCTCGAGAGTCGCCAGCGCCCGGCCCTGCATATCCCCTTCGAACAGCGGCCGCGGATCGTTGATCGAGATGCCCATTCCCGAGGCAGCCATGAGGGGTGTCACCCCCATCGCATTGGGCAGATCCACCAGTGCACGATGTTCGAGGAGGATCTGCACTGCCTCGGCGTCCTGCGCAATAGCCGCGCGAAGCAGCGGCGTAGCACCCGTTGTCAGGAGGTTTTCGACGAAGCGGGCGCTATTGCCACCGCGCCCGGGCCGGTGCATGTCGAGCTGCGGATTGGGATTGACGCCGGCCGCGAGAATCAGCCGGATCATGTCGCTGGGGCTGATCTTGTCGGTCAGCACCACGTTGACTTTGGGTCCGTTGAACGAGCCGTGCGAGCCCGGATACGAATGCATATCCACTGCTACGTACAGCGGCGTACGGCCCCACCAGTCCCAGATGTTGGGATTGGCGCCCTGCTCGATGAGCATCTTCGCCAGGTCGTAGTGAAGATTGTCGAGCGCCGTCAGCAGTGGCGTTACCCCGTCGGGGCTGGGCATGTTGGCGTCGGCGTGGCCTTTTAGCAGCGCACGAGCACATTCGATGCACCCCGAGCGAGCGGCGTACATCAGCGCAGTCAACCCGCCTGTCGGGCGGTACTGAGCCCGCGGCTCAGAAGTGATTTGCTCGCCCCAATCGTTCGCGTCGGCCGCCACGTCGACCTTGGCGTGCTGCGCGACCAGAAGCTCGACGACTTCGGGGTGATTCTCGGCCGCAGCCCACATGAGCGCCGTTTGTCCCCGCCAGGTCTCTACGGCGTTGAGGTTGGCCCCGTATTTCAAGAGAGTCCGGGCGATCTCGACACTGCCATTGCGCGCGGCGAGCATCAGAACCGTCTGGCCATCGGCATTCGGCGACTCGACGTCGGCGCCGGCTTTCAGCAGCTGCATCACCAGATCGAGGTTGGCGATCTTCACCGCCTCCGAGAGCGGACTGGCGCCGAACGAGTTGGTGACCTTCGCCCTCGCGCCTCGCGCCAGGAGAGCCTTCACCAACTCCAGGTCGTTGTGGTAGGTCGCCCAATGCAGCGGCGTGGTGCCATCGGCTTGCGCGGCGTTGACGTCCGCGCCCCCCTGCATCATTTTCAGGGCGGTCGCACGGTCCCCTTCGCGGATGGCATCCGCAAGAGTCGGGTCGGCGATGGCTCCTGTCGAAAACACGGTCAGGGCCGAGAAAACGGTGCTCACGACCAGCGATTTCAGTGCGCGCGTATGCATGGCCATCTCGTTTAGACGATGTCGTGGGTCAGCATGTTGTGATGCGCCCACAGGCCCTTGCAGAGCGAGTACATGAACGTGTCCGGGTCGGACCAGGTGCGAGCCAATCCCTGCATCACGCCCGCGCCCAGCATGTCCTTGTAGCTGTAGCCCTTGCGCAGCCAGGTAGTGGCCCGGTCGTAGATCTCCAGCCAGAGATCGAGCTCAGCTTGCAGCTGTGCGCGGCGCATCACCGGACCATAGGACGGCACGATCTGTGTCTGGTCATCGACCAGCTTCATGAGCGTCGTCAGTGCTTCCAGACGACCCCCGATCCACCCGCCGCCGAACCAGTCCAACTCAGGATCATGCACAGGTGAGGCAACGTGCCCGACGGCAATGACGTTCGAGTCGCGACAGAAGACGTAGCAGTCGCTATCGGTGTGGGCTTCGAGGAGGTATGCGTACTCCACCTTCTCGGACCCCACCGTCATGCTGTCCTTCGTGTAGAAGGTCTTCGTCGGGAACGCCGCCTTGGAGCGCGCCTTCTCGTAGCGGCGCTCGGCGGGCACGTAGTGGTCGGTCGCCATCCACAACAACGTCTTCTGATGCGCGACGATCTGCGCATTCGCGTTGCCGAAGACCTCGTTCCCCCCCGTCTGGTCGGGATGCCAGTGGGTGTTGAATATCGTGTGGACGTGGTTGCCGCCGGGAAGGTCGCGGAGCCGTTTGAGCAGCGCGCCGGTATGCGCAGCCGCACCCGAGTCGACGAGTGTCAGGCCATCGGGGCCGCTCAGCGCGAGAACGTTACAACCAACGCCGCTGATGACAGTGATCTTGTCGTTGAGGCGCCCTGCTTCCGTCGAATCCGCGGCGGCCCGGGCAATGATCGGCGCCGCCACGACGGCCAGGGAGCTGGCCCCCGCCTTCAACATCGATCTGCGATCGATCCCCATTGGCAGAGGGTTCCCCAAGGGCGCCTGCCCTGTCAAGAAAGGTGTAGGGGGTGACCGCGCCGTGCGCCGCCCCGCCCGCCCCCACCCCTCAAGGTCGCATTTGAGGGATGACCCCGTGGGTCAGGTCACGAAAGCAGCGGCTTTCGAACTGATATAAAGGGGGCCCATGAGCCCCTTTCTCCCAACATTCTCGCGCGCAGTTCGCTCGAACGCGAGTTGGGAGCGCCCTTGAAGTTCTTCCCGCTGGTCTGGGCGGGACTGTGGCGCCGGCCGTCCCGGACGGTCCTGACGGGACTGTGCATCGCGGTCGCCTTCGTGCTGCTCGGACTGCTCGAAGGGGTCAACGCGGGCTTTGCGCGAGCGATCGCCAACGCGAACCGGGAGTACCTGTTCACCAACCCGGCGATTCGCGGCGGCACTCCGATGCCCATCGCCGCCGAGGAAAAGATCCGCCAGATTTCAGGCGTCAAAGACGTCAACCACCGCGTCTACTTCGCCGGCGTCGTCCGGGAACCCGCAGCGAAGAACTTCATGGCCGCGATAGCCACCGATCCCCGGAAGTTCTTTGAGATGCAGAAGCGGACAATGGTGACAGGGAAGGGTTCGCTCGAGGCGCTCCTGGCCACGCGTGACGGCTTGATCTCTACGTCCGCCATGCTCAAGCAGTTCGGGTGGAACGTGGGCGACACCGTCACCGTCAAGTCCCCGACCCTACGCACCGACGGGAGCCCTTATTGGACGTTCCACATCGTCGGAACCTTCGAGGCGATTCAGGACCCGGAACATCTGTGGCTCGGGATCATCCACTACCCCTACGTCGATGAGGGTCGCGCAGAGAATCGAGGGACGGCCGAAACCTTCTACGTGCGTATTGCCGACGCGAACAAGGCCACCTCCATGGTGAACTCCGTCGATGCCATCTTCGCGAACTCCCCGCACGAGACCCGCACCCGCTCAGGGCCACAGCGCGTCGAACTGGCAGCCAAACAGATGGGCGACGTGCAGTTCTTCACCAACGCCGTGCTGGCGGCTGTTCTGTTCACTCTGGCGTTCATCACCGGGAACACGCTGCGCCAGTCGCTACACGATCGCATCCCGGAGTTTGCGGTCCTCAAAGCAGTCGGTTACACGGACGCAGGAGTACTGGCACTGGCGCACGCGGAGGCGTTGTTGCTGTACCTCCCGTTTGCTTTGGCTGGCCTGGGTGTGGCCTTTTGTCTCGCCCCACTGGCAAAGGGCCTCGGGTCGGTCGTCGTATCGCTCGGCGTCGCCACGATCGGACTGACGTGCGCGGCATTGCTTGCGCTGCTTGGCGCCGCCCTCCCGTCCTTCAAGCTGGCGCGAATGTCAGTTGTGGCCGCTCTGGGAAGACGGTGATCAGATGGGTGTCGCAGCGCAAATCGTCAGTGCCACCGGAACCAACCTCCTCAATGTTCCGCGCCGTCCGGGCAATTCGCTCGCCATCGTCATCAGTATCGCCGGGGTCGTCGCCGTCCTGATCTGCGTGCTCGCGATGTACACGGGTTTCAGAAAGACGCTGCAGGGAGATGGGAAGCTGGATCGCGCCATCATCATGGCCCGCGCAGCTGAGGAAGAGGCGAACAGCAGCCTGCCACGCGAAACGGTCGCCACGATCAGCAACGCTCCCGGCATCAAGCACGACGCAGCGGGAAAGCCGATCATATCCGCTGAACTCCTCATTCCCGTGCCCGTCGCGCGCAAGCGGGATCGGTCCGATGTCAGCATCACCCTGCGCGGAGTCGGCCCTCAGTACTTCGTCATGCGGCCGGAGCTCAAAGTCATCGAAGGACGAACCTACCGCCCCGGCACGCGCGAAGTGGTGGTGGGCTCGGCAGCGCGTACTCAATTTGCAGGTTTGAACGTCGGCGATAAGGTTCGCTTGCAAAGCGGCGACTGGGATGTTGTTGGCGTTTATGGCGGCGGAGATGGTGTACGTCAGTCGGAGATGGTCACCGATGCGCTGACCTTGATGTCGGCATTCAAAGTAGACGTGTTCAACGATGTCATGATCTCGCTTGATTCGCCGGCGTCTTTGGCTCAAGTGAAATCCTACCTGGCCGCGGACGCCACGATTCAGGTTGACGCGAGGTCCGAGCCCGCCTATCTGGCGAGCGCCTCGAGCAACGTCAACACCCTGCTTCGCGTCGTCACCCTCTCGATCGGCGCCATCATGGCTCTGGGCGCCCTGTTTGGTGCCTTGAACTCGATGCACTCAGCAGTCGCGGCCCGCACGGTAGAGCTCGCGACACTGCGTGCGATCGGGTTTGCTCCCTTTGCTGTCGCGACCTCCATTCTGGGCGAAGCTCTACTGTTGGCCCTTTTGGGTGCTGCGATCGGAGCAACCCTTGCGTACACCGCGTTCAACGGGACTGTCATCAGTACGTTGGGCGGCTCGATATGGGACTCGCAGCTCGTCTACGCCCTGACGATCACCCCCGCCCTGGTGGCGCTCGCCATATCGGTCGCCTGCGTGTTGGGGTTGTTGGGCGGATTGTTCCCCGCCGTCCGGGCAGCCCGCGCGAATGTGGCTGAGGCCCTCCGGGAAACCTAGGCAGCAGCAGCCGCCGCACCCTGCTGCATGGTTGTCGCCAGCGCACTGTAAACGGCCGTCCAGGCCTCTTTGACTTCGCCGGTGAACGCCGTCCCCAGCCCCTGTTCGAGTGTCCACAGAAGTGCGGCGCCCACCGTCCCGTAGTGCTGGCGACTGACCCCGTACGCGAGATGGCGCCGCCCCAGGTCACGCACGGCCGGCAGCAACGAATCCAACTTCGTGAGGCCATTCACGGCCAGACTGATCATCGTCATCAACTTGCGCCGTTGCTCGGTCATGTCGTCCTTGAAGAGCGGCCGCAGGCCCGGATCCAACTCGAACAGCCTCCCATAGAAGAGCTGGGCCGCCGTGTCCTGAATCGGAATCACACTCGCCCAGGTGGCTTGAACCAGCTCGATCTGTGTCGGTGTCATGTGTAGTCCTCGCAGGTGAAAGTGCAAGGGCTATGCCACGGTCGAAATCACTGAAAGGGACCGGAACCTACACTCTGGCCGCACCGGGCAGGTGCCAGTACGCGAGGTCATGCACCGACGATGAGCTTTCGGTTATTGCAGGGCGGCGGCGTGGGCGGCAGCCCCTTCGCGGCTGAAATCGAAGCGCACCAATTTCAGCCGTTGATCCGCCGCATCCGGCGGAAACTTCCAGGTCTTCGCGGCGTCGATCGCGACGCGGTCGAAGTACCTGCTGGAACCGGGCCTATCCAACAGCGCCGCAAACACATTGCCCTGCTTGTCGACGATGATCCTGACCGAGACACGAACATGTCCGTGGATCGTCTGCAGCGCGTGCCGTGGGACGTTGGGAATGCCTTCGTGAGTCGCCGATGAGTCCGCGACGGCGGATGCACTACGAATCGTCCGCGAGTTGCGGGACTGGCGGGGTGCTGGCGCAGCGGGCTGCTTGGCGGCGGCGGGAGGCTGCTTGGCCACCGTCGACGGATGCTTCGCCCCTACTGAGGGTTGCTGAGCTGCACCAGGCGCCGGCTCGGCAGCGGCCGGCGCTGACGGACTCTCAGGTGCGCGGGCGGTGGAAGGCGCGGCCGCGGTGGCCGTTTTCGGTTCGGACGCGTTGGGTGGCGGCGACGGAGTCCGCATCACGTGGACGGTCGCCCAGACGAGGATGGCAACGACGACGGCGCCGATCCCGATGGGGACAGCCGAGGGCCCTCGGGGGCTTGCATCTCGCGCCGGAGCACGGTCAGCGCTCGCGGCAGCGCCCTTGGTGGCAGCGTCGACGAAGGCAGCCGCCGGTTGGCCCGTCCATTCGTGGCCGATGGGCGCCGGGGAAACCGCCGGTGGTGCCGCAGGGGTACGCACAGGCCTCGACGCTGCAGCAGCCCCGGTGGCGACCGCACTTGGCGCCGCTGCGGCAGGCACAGGTGCAGGGACCGCGGCAGCGGGCGCCCGCGGCGGCACTGGCCTTCGCTCAGCTGGCGAATACTCGCCGCGCAGCCAAGCTCTCAGATCTTTAACGGTCGGACGGTCATCCGCATTAGGGTGCAGGCAGGCCGCAACGATCTCGCGGAACGCGGCGGGGAAGTCCGGCGGCAGCTCAATCTTCCCCGTGTGCTCATCAGCAATGGGCGTGTTGCGCGTAAGGGCCTCGGACAAGCTAATACCAAGGGCCCAAATGTCCGCGGGAACAGAACGACTACCGTCCCGAGTCTCGGGGGCGTCATAAGCGGACGCCATGTTAATGCTGGCGGTCGCCTCGTTGGCGGCGCCGATTGTGTCGCTCGCCAGCTTCAGCTGGTCACCGACCACGAGAATGTTCGCAGGCTTAAGCTGCCCGTGGACCAGGTTTCGGCCGTGCAGAAATTCCAACGCCTCGAGGACCGGCGACATCATCTCGCGCGCCTCATCCTCGGTCATCGCCCGCTGCGACAGCAGCTGCGCGAGGTTCTGGTCCGCGAAGTCCATGACGGCGTACAGGTACATCAGCCCATCGAGCTCACAGCGCCCTGTCTCGAAGAGCCGCATGAGATTCGGATGGCTGAGCTGGGCGGCCGTGTTCCAGTGCGAGAGCTGAAGCTCTGCCAGGGTGGGAACCCCGGGTACGAGTTTTACCGCAGCTTCGGCGAGGTGCTGAGCCGGGAATTCGGTGAGGAAGACGCCGCTATGGTCGGAGCCGCCAAGGTAGCGCTGAAGAGGAAACGTCCCGTTTAGGACGTACCCTTGCCACTTCGCCCACGCGTGGCGCAGTGATTCAGCGGTCTCCCCAGTTTTTCGCCACTCAAGCGAGTCTGCAGCGGCCATAGATATAGCTTCGCATGGCCGTAAGCGGCCCACTACTGTCGCAGGACGGAGACCTTAGCCGGGGACAGCACCGCACGCCAGCAACTCGCTCACACCTGAGAGCACAAAATGCGGCAGCCGCTCGCCTGACTGCCGCGCCCAGTCTTCCTTGGTCATCACGCCAGTCGACACACCGAAGGCCGTCGCCCCGCCGCGTCGCGCCATGATGATCTCCACGGCCGGATCGTCGCCCACCACCCCGATCTCGCGAGGCGGCAGTCCAAGCTTCTTGGACACGAACTGCAACGCATACTGCGAGGGCTTACCGGTCAGCGTCATCCGGGCGTTCGTCACTCGCTTGATCGCTCCTGCGATGGCGAACGAGTAGCCCATCGACCGCCCCTGCTTCGTGGCGAAGAACGGTACATCCGAGGCGATATACATCTTGGCGCCGCCCCAAATGGCATTACACGCCGCCTCGATATCCTTCATGTTGCATTCGGGGTGCCAGCCGACGTAGACGGCATCCGCCTCCGTCGCACCGGGCTCGCCCGTAAACACAATCTCGATACCAGCTGCGGCCAGTGCATGCCCAACGCCCCGGGTCCCGAGGACCAGCGCGCGTTTGACCTTGCGCTTGGACATGACATGCGCGGTGACGCTCGAGGGTGTCAGCATCTGCTCATCCGACACAGGCAGTCCCAGCTTGCGGAGCTTTCCGGCCTGCTCGGCGGGTGGGTAGGCACTCCCGTTCGTCAACACGACGTATGGTATGCGACGCTCCTGCAGCGTGTTGAGCATATCCACGGCACCGGGAAGGACTTCATACCCCCCCAGCGAGCGGTCGCTCAACAACAGGGTCCCATCCAGATCAAACATGAAGCCCTTGAGGGGCACCATCTCATCGGGCATGCCGTTTCAACTCCAACTTGAATCCAGGCTGCTCGACACGGACATGCGCGAGGTCCCGTCGCGCCGTCAACTGCCGCAGCAGGCTCATGACGGGACGCAGCGTCGGCTCATAGGTTCGTTTCGCCGGTCCCGCCGCCAACATCGCATCCACCTGCCCTGCCGGCATCGTCGCCCGGAGCAGGAACTCCTCGTCCGAAATGTTCGCGCCAAAGCGCGCCCGCAGTTCTTGGAGCGGCGCCATCGGCGGCTCGGCACGCAACTCACGGGTCCGCGGCAGTGACTCGATCCGGTCCATCAGGTTCTGATCGATCGGCACGTTCGGCCTGCCGAAGCGGCCGATCGCATAGCGGATCGCCTCATCAGGAATCACCTTGTAGCGTTCCCCACTCATGACGTTCATGACCGCCATGGTCTGCAGGATCTGCGCAAACGGCGTCATGACGATTGGCCAGCCAAACTCCTCACGGACTCGGCCCAACTCCTCGATCGCCGCGCCCTCGAGATGCGAAAGGCGGCTCTCAGCGAGCATGCGACGCGTGGTGCCCACCATGCCGCCGGGGAGTTGGTGTTTGAGGTAGGTAGCATCAAACGCCTGTGGTTGACCGACCGGCAGGCCTTCAGCGTGGGCGAGCCGGCTGAAATAGGCGCCGACCTCGGCCAGCGCCTCATCGTCTATGTCCACGCGAGACCCCAGCGCGCGCAGATTGGCCACAACTCGTCCGGACGGTGGATTGGAGGTTCCGTCGGATGCGCCACCGGACGCACACTGCAGTGCGCTGATGCCATATCCCGGTGCGTCCATGTAGAGGTGCTCGGCCAAGCCGATCGTGCAGTGCGCGTGCAGTTCCAACGGCTTGTTGCCGATGACTGCCATGATCGCGGGGATCAATGTCCGCGCCCGATTGAGGCTCAGCAGACCGCCTGGATCCTTGATGTACAGCGCGTCGACATCGGGGCACGCCGCAAGCTTGCGGGCCGCGGCTACATAGTGCGCATCGTCATGTACGGGACTCAACGTGTACACGAGCGCCGCGATGACATACTCGCCACCGCCCTGCTTCACCATCCGCGCGCAGGCCACATTCGAATCGGCGTCGTTCGATGGATCGGCCAGGCAGAAACGACGGATGCCGTTGCGCGCGAGCGTGGTGAAGGCCAGAGCCATGAATTCCGGGCTCGCAGTCTCCCAGGAAATGAAACGGAACCCGGTCGACATGAACTGCAGCGGCGTCTGCTTGCAGATCGCCGCCATCAGCCGGATGCGCTCCCAGGGGTCTTCCTTTTTGTAGCGAACGGCCACGCCCATGTGAGTCGAGGTCGTAAAGTCGATCGCCTTGAATCCGACACGCTCCATGACCGGCGCGATGGTCAGCGTGCGGGCGGTATCGACGCCGAGCGCTGCCCACAGACACTGATTGCCGTCGCGCAGCGAGGTCTCGACGAGTTGGATATCAGCCATGCAGTGCTTCCTTCGATAAGGGTCCTTCCAACAAACGAGCGACGTACCCGGTATCGACGCCTCCCGCCTGAAACTCGGCATCCGCCAGAATCTGCTGGTGGAATGCCAGATTGGTAGCGACTCCCGACAGCTGCGTTCGATCGATCGCCTGGCGCAGTCGCGACAGGGCAGCCGGGCGATCCGTCGCGTGCGCGATGATCTTGGCCATCAGGGAATCATAGAACGGCGGAATCTGCGATCCTGTGACAATGTGCGTATCCACGCGGATACCCTCACCTGCGGGCCACGTCACGGCGGTCAGTCGGCCGGGACTCGGCTGGAACGAGTTATTGGGGTCCTCGGCGTTGATTCGGGATTCGATCGCGTGGCCTTTGAATTGAATCCGGTCCTGCGCCAGCCGCAAGCCCTGGCCCTCGGCGATCGCGATCTGCTCGGCGACAAGGTCGATGCCCGTGACGGCCTCGGTAACAGGATGCTCCACCTGGATGCGCGCGTTCATCTCGAGGAAATAGAACTCGTGTGTCTCGCGGTCGACCAGAAATTCGACGGTCCCGGCGCCGCGATAGCGCAGGCGCTCGGCGAATCGCACAGCGGCCACGTGGAGTGACTTGCGAACGCTCGCAGGCAAGTCAGGTGCCGGCGTCTCCTCGATCACCTTCTGATATCTGCGCTGCACGGAACAATCGCGCTCACCCAGGTGAATGACCTGCCCGTTACCGTCGCCCAGAACCTGAACCTCGATATGCCGGCCGCTGCCGACATACCGCTCGAGGTACACACGCGGGTCGCCGAACGCCGCGCCGGCTTCGGCGGACGCGAGTTCCACAGCGCCCCGCAGATCGCCAAGACGATCAACACGTTTCATCCCGCGCCCGCCGCCGCCGCCAACAGCCTTGACGAGCACAGGCGCACCCATCCGAGCCGCCAGCTCCACAGCTTCATCGACAGAAGCCACGGCACCCCCGGGCACTACCGGCACGTTGGCGGCTTCTGCCTCGGCTCGTGCGCGCAACTTGTCCCCGACAGCCTCGATCTGCGCCGCCGTCGGCCCGATGAAGATGACGCCGTTTGCTTCACAGGCGCTGGCAAGAGCCGCGCGCTCCGACAAGAACCCATAGCCGGGGTGAATCGCGTCGGCTTTGGTGCCCAACGCGGCGTGGACGACCGCTTCGACCTTGAGGTAGCTCTCTGACGACCGCGCAGGGCCGATGCACACAGCACGATCGGCGAGACGGGCCGGTAGGCTATCGCGATCGGCAGCGGACACGGCCACCACTGTCTCGATGCCGAGATTGCGGCAGGTGCGAATGACTCGC
>FTEY01000467.1_pt1 | contig 25518 bp, 22 predicted proteins | sample 1640321 | NCBI WGS metagenome assembly FTEY01 (sample SAMEA3914816, study PRJEB12502) | metagenome | biome: forest; material: soil | place: USA | collected 2011-09-16 | depth 0.3 m
TGATGGTGAGGGTCAACAGACCCGGCTTGTTCCCGCCAGCTTTCATGTCGTGCGTTTCGTATCAGGTTCCAGCCGCCGCAGCAGGCTCTCGAGAATCAGGCCCCGGTTGATCGGCGCGTCGAGGGTGGACTTCAAGTCCCGAAGCCCATCGAGTACTTCGAATAACCGCCGTATATTCAAGACCGGCGACCGCCCTGGCAAGTGGGTTGCAGGCCGCACTTCTGTTAAAAAGCCCGGCCCCCCAATCGTGCCCCGAATCCGATTCGTGAGCCAGTTCTCAAAGCACTTCACGTGCAGCGGAAGCGCTCCTCGTGCCCAGCGTTCGGCGGTCGCCACAGGGTCGAGCCTACCAGCGGTGGCATCCTCGAGGGCGCCACGGGTCTCTCGTTCGACCTCGGCGACGGCCTGACCGTCGGCTTCAGCGGCCAGCATGGGGGCGTCGCCCAGGACATTCAGGACGGCATTCCAGTCGCCCGCGCCTCGGGCGCCCTCGAGCCACGCGATCGCCTCTGCTCGTTTCGGAGCACGGATTCGGATCTTGTGGCAGCGGCTCAGAATCGTGGCGGGCAGGCGCGACGGCTCGGTCGCCACCAGCATCAGCAGCGTGCGGGGCGAAGGCTCCTCCAAAGTCTTCAGCATCGCGTTGGCGGCGAAGCGGTTCATCGAGTCCGCCGGCGACAGCACACCGACCTTGTAGCTGCCCTGGTGGCTGGTCAGCGCGAGTTCCTGCGCCAACTCGCGAACCTGCTCGATCTTGATCTGCTTGGAGTCCTCGAGCGGACGAATGGAGAACAAGTCGGGGTGCTGGTTGGCGGCGACTCGCGTGCCCTTCTCGCCCAGAACCAGCTCGGCCGTCCAGTTGGCCAGCCAATCGCCCCCTGCCCCGGGCGCCTCGTGGATCATCAACGCATGCGGAAACCGGTCCGCCGCCAGGGCGGCCCGAAGGGCATCCATCTCAGGTTGGATCCAGGGGGGCGGAGCGTTCAACTGTGGCTCTCGTTCATTGGCAAGAGTCGCCTACGGCGCATTTGTCGCCGACATCAGCTCATCGAGGACAGTGATCACCTGCCGCTGCACTTCGGGCAGCGCAGCGGCTGCATCGATGATACGAACTCTTTGCGGTTCGCGCCGCGCCAGTTCGAGGTAGCCTGCCCGAACGCGCTCGAAGAACGCCTCAGTTTCCGCTTCGAAGCGATCGGCAGCGACGCCCGAGCGGGCGCGCGCACGCGAGAGTCCCACGCTGACGGGAAGGTCAAGCAACAGCGTGCAATCTGCCTCGAGCCCGTCGGTGGCTATGCGTGCGAGGTCCTCAATGGTCCTCGCGTCCACACCCCTTCCGCTGCCCTGATACGCGCGTGTGGCATCGGTGAACCTATCGCATACCACCCACTCGCCTCGCGCGAGTGCGGGCCGAATGAGATTCTCGATATGAATGCTGCGCGCGGCGAACATCAAGAGCGTCTCGCCACCAGAAGAAATCTGCTCGTCGCCGCGTTTGAGCACGATCTCACGAACGCGCTCGGCCAGGGGAGTGCCGCCAGGCTCACGGGTCAACCGCGCGGTGATGCCGTGAGTGGCTAGGTGCTCGAAGACGATGCGGGCGACGGTGGACTTACCGGCGCCCTCGATGCCTTCCAGGGTGATGAAGAGGCCCTTCATCCCTCCGATTATCTACCAGCCGAGGCCGTATGCGCAGATGCCTGCTGACTGCGCAGGTGATCGAGGTAGCTCTTCACCGCCGCATTGTGCTCTTCCAGGGTCCGCGAGAAGTGATGTCCACCCTCGCCCGTCGCCACGAAGTACAGCTCATCGGACTCCTGCGGCCGCACGGCCGCAAGAAGGGCTTCCCGCCCTGGCAGCGCTATCGGCGTCGGCGGGAGTCCACCGCGCGTATAGGTGTTGTAAGGAGTATCGGTGGTCAGATCCTTACTGCGAATGTCGCCATCGTACTTGGCGCCCAGGCCGTAGATGACCGTCGGATCGGACTGCAATCGCATGCCCTTGCGCAGGCGACTCACGAAGACGCCCGCGATGCGCGGCCGTTCGGCCGGCAAGCCGGTTTCCTTCTCGACCACGGACGCGAGGACCAACGCCTGATACGCATCCGCTATTGGTAGATTCTGGCCGCGGGCCTGCCAGGCGGCCTGGAGCGCCTTGTCCATCGCGTTGTAGGCCATGGTCAGGATCTCGAGGTCGCTGGTCTTCTCCGCGAAACGGTAGGTGTCGGGAAAGAACCGCCCTTCCGGAAACTCGCCGGGATGGCCGAGGGCCATCATGACTTCGTCGTCCGATTTGTCCTTCGTCCGGTGGGTGATGGCCGGATCCTGGTCGAGCGCGTGGCGCAGATCGTTGAAGGTCGTGCCTTCGACGATCGTCAACTGCTGCAGGACGACGCGCCCCTGGTCGAACATCGACACGATGTCCGCAGGGCTCGCGTGTGCGAGTATTTCGTATGTGCCGATCTGGATGCGCGGGTGCAGGCCTTTGACGTGGAGGTAGATCTGGACGGCGCGCAGGTTACGAACGACTCCTTGGGAGGCAAGCTTCGCCAGCGTGCTTTTCACGCTCGCACCCTGCTCCACCTGGATTCGCTCTGGCGCCTGCAGCGGCCCGGGCGACTGATATTCGCGCACGGTCCAGTTGTAGCCGGCCCAGCCCGCCCCCGCCACTGCGGCGAGAACAAGCACCACGGTGACGAACGCGGCTTTGCCGCGCCCTCGCGACTTGCGCAATGGGATGGGCTTAATCACGGCGCGCCCCCTGCGGTCGCGGCACTCTCCGCGCCCGCCAGAATCGGCGCCAGTGCTTGCTGAAGGCGTTGAGTCGTCGCGCCCACCCTCAGGCTCCGCCCATCCAGCTCGCACGCAGGCCAAATCCCGATGCGTGCATTGGTTAGAAACAACTCATCGGCTGCGGCCACGTTCTCAGCCCGCAGATCGCAGATCTCGACGGAGATACCAGCCTTTTCGGCTTCGGAAACCACTGTGCGTCGCATGACGCCAGCGATACCGAACCGATCGAGCGACGGTGTCTGTACGCGCGAATTGCGCACGAGAAAGACGTTGCTCATCGTGCCAGAGACGAGCAAGCCGGAGCTGCTGTAGAGCAACGCCTCGGCGACATCCGCGTCGTTGGATTCCGCTCTAGCCAGAATCTCCTCCAGTCGATTCAGATGCTTCACTCCCGCAAGCGCCGAGTTCTCTCCGACCCTGAGAGCGGCGGTGCGGACCCGGACGCCATCCTGCAACCAGGCGGGATTCTCGTGAGGCCACGGATATCGAAATGTGACGCGAGTCGGTTTCTCACGACCAGAGGGTGAATAACCGCGCGCAGTTGCGACACCGCGCGTCAACATAACCTTGATGAGTGAATTCTGCGCACCACGTGCGAGCATTTGCACTTCGTCGCTGACCACGGACAAATCAGTTGTTGCGAAGCGCAGACGCGTGCATCCGAGCGCGAGACGCTCGATGTGCAAGTCAAGTAAGCGCGGACGACCATCGCGGCACGCGATCGTCTCGAACAATCCATCACCGAATTGAAATCCCCGATCGTACGGTGAGATACCCGCCGCGCTCGGGCCGCGCGGCTCAGCGTCAGCGCTCCACGCAACGCCGTTGATCAACACGATCTCGGGGGCGCTGGCCTGGCTGGCCGGCGACGCACCGTTCACGCACGCTCTCCTTGCGGAGTGCCGGGCGGGGAGGTTGCCGCGGCCCCGACGTCAAAAGTCGCCAGCAAACCTCGGGCTTTCGCTCGCGTTTCCTCGAGTTCTCGCGGCGGGTCAGAGTCCGCGACGATTCCGCCGCCTGCGCGCAGCTCCACCTGACGCCCCATCACGGTCATGGTCCGAATCAGGATATTCATGTCCATCGTGCCGTCGTGTCCAAGGAAGCCCAATGAACCCGTATACGCCCCACGCCCCACCCCTTCCAGCTCGGCGATGATCTGCATGCACCTGAACTTGGGGACGCCGGTGATGGTTCCGCCCGGAAACACCGCCCGCAGGGCTCCGATGGGTGTCACGTCCTGTCTGAGCTGGCCGCTCACGTTGGAGACGATGTGATGAACGTGTGCGTACGACTCGATGGTCATGAGCTCATCGACGCGGACGGTCCCGGGTTCGCAAACGCGCCCGAGATCATTGCGCTCGAGATCGATGAGCATCACGTGCTCGGCACGCTCCTTCGGATGCGCGGCAAGAGCAGTGATCTCGGCAAGATCGCTGCCGGGATTGCGACTGCGCGGACGCGTCCCGGCGATCGGCCGCGTGTCGATTCGGCGGCCGTGCACTCGAGCGAGGCGTTCGGGTGACGAACTCAGAATCGTTACGCCGCGCCACTGTGCTAGCGCGGCGAACGGTGCGGGATTCACGGTGCAAAGGCGATTGTAGAGTGTCGCGATATCAGGATCGCGAGCCAGCTCCACGCGCCAGGGCCGTGACAGGTTCGCCTGGTAGATGTCACCCGCGCGGATGTATTCCTTCGTCCTACGAACGCGCTCGAGATAAGCCTCAGGTGGTTCCTCGACGATGCTCTCCACGCGAATGCTGTCAGGCGCAGGTTCTGCTTGGCGGGCTGCCAGATGAGCGTCAGCCTCCATTCGTTCGAGGTGATCCGCCGCATCAGGTTCCGCGACCGCGAGGACTCTATCGGAACCGCGCTCGTGTATCAGCGCGCAGGGCGTGCGCAATGCAAAAGCACGCCACGGGAGCGGCGCGCGCGGTAGTGCCAGATGGGGCTCGACCTCCTGTGCCACTTCATAGCTCAGAAAAATCGCCCAACCTCCGGCGAAAGGCAGGCCAGCCGAGGTGATGTCGCTTCGCTCCGATTGCCACCAGTGCTCCAGCGCATCGAGAAACGACTGGCCGTGAATCCGGACCCCGTCCCCCCCGATCTGGCCTCGCGCATCCAGCCAGAGCGCAGCGCGAGGCTCGGCCACGAGGACGCTCGTTTTGCTCAACGGGCCTTCAGCGGCACTGTCGAACAAAACGGGGTATCGCTCCGGGAAGCGGGCTGCAAGACGTCGCAGTACGACGCCTGGCACACGGAGCTCGCGGATGATCGGACTGGCTGCCATGTGGCCGTTAAGTGGACCCGGAAAGCGACCGCGCGCTCCTCTCAACCGGTGAAGCGTCGGAAAATCAGCGAACCATTGGTCCCGCCGAACCCGAAGGAATTCGACAGGACCGTGTCGATCTTCATCTGCCGCGCCACGTTCGGGACGAAATCCAGGTCGCACGCGGGATCGGGGTTCTGCAGGTTGATCGTCGGCGGAGCCACATTGTCGCGGATCGCCAGAATCGAAAATATCGCTTCGACCACGCCTGCGGCGCCAAGCAGATGGCCCGTCATCGACTTCGTCGAGCTGATGGCCAACTTCTTGGCGTGATCGCCGAACGCACGCTTCATCGCTATCGTCTCGGCGATGTCGCCGGCCGGTGTCGATGTCGCGTGCGCGTTCAAGTATTGGATGTCACTCGGATTCAGCGAGGCGTCGGCGATAGCGTTGGCCATCGCTTGGCGAGCACCCTCACCGTCTTCGGGCGGAGACGTCATGTGGTAGGCGTCGCCACTCATGCCAAAGCCGGTGATCTCTGCATAGATGCGAGCGCCGCGCTTCTTTGCGTGCTCGAGCTCTTCGAGAATGACCGCACCGCCGCCATCACTGAGGACGAAGCCGTCACGGTCCTTGTCCCACGGCCGGCTGGCCTCTTTCGGGGACTCGTTGCGCGTCGACAGCGCTTTCGCCTGACCGAAGCCGCCGAGACCGCAGGGCGTCGTCGCCATCTCTCCGCCACCGGCGACGATCATGTCGGCGTCGCCGTACTGGATCGTTCTCATGCCGAGGCCGATCGCGTGGGTCGAGGTCGTGCACGCAGTTACTACGCCGAGGTTCGGGCCCTTCAGACCGTACTTGATCGACAGGTGGCCTGAGATCATGTTGATGATCGATGCCGGCACGAAGAACGGCGAGATCTTGCGAGGTCCACCCTTAAGAAACGCATCGTGCTCGGCCTCGATGGTGTCCAGACCGCCGATGCCGGAGCCACAGACAGCGCCGCAGCGCGCGGCATTCACCTGGCTGAAATCGATACCCGAATCCGTCACCGCCTGAATGCCGGCGGCAACCCCGTAGTGCATGAACTCATCCATGCGCCGTGCGTCCTTCGACGACATGTACTGCTCGAGCTCGAAGCCGCGCACCGAGCCGCCGAAACGCACTGGAAAGCCGGAGACATCGAACCGGGTGATCGGCCCGATTCCACTCTCGCCCTTTAGGATGGCATCCCAGGCGGAGACGATGGTGCTGCCAACGGGAGAAATGATCCCGAGGCCCGTGACGACGACACGACGCTTGCTCACACGCTACCTGTATGAAGAGACGGGGAATTGAAAAACGCTGGGGGCGTGCGAACCGGCCACGCACGTGGCCGGATGCCTCAGGTCTGCAGCGTCAGGCCTTGGTGCGACGCTCGTTGATGTACTCAATGGCCTGAGAAACGGTCGTGATCTTTTCGGCGTCCTCATCGGGAATCTCGATCTCGAATTCCTCCTCGAGCGCCATGACGAGCTCTACGGTGTCGAGGGAGTCGGCCCCCAGGTCGTCGACGAACGAGGCGTCGTTCGTCACCTGTTCCTGTTTGACGCCCAGCTGCTCGGCAACGATGGCTTTGACCTGCTGCTCAACTGTGCTCATTAGCGGATTGTCCTTTTGTAGACATTGAAAGCGATGGCCCCCGCCTTAGGGCGAGGGAAAACATTTCGGTCCCGCCCGGGGGCGGGAAAGTCTGCCTCCACCTGCGGTGACGGCAAACCCTAGACCCCCGCCAGCGGCGAGGGCGCGGTATTGTAGGGGAACACCCCCTGGGGTGCCACTCGGCCGCCCCGGGAGTGATTGTTTTTGCTGGCGAATCTGACCCCAGGCGTTCCCCGGCACGGACTCTCCGCACGGGCTTGCTGTGGCGTTGGTCCAACGCCCCTCGCTGGGGGCGCGCGATGAAACGCGCGACCGACGCCCTCAAGGCATGTACATCCCACCGTTGACGTGCATCGTCTCGCCCGTGATGTAGGCAGCTGACGGAGAGGCGAGAAACAGCACGGCCGAGGCGATGTCGGCAACCGAGCCCAGTCGTCCCACGGGGATCTGACTGAGGAGCGCAGCGCGCTGCTCTTCGTTGAGCGCGCGAGTCATATCGGTATCGATGAATCCCGGCGCGACCGCGTTGACGGTGATTCCACGCGAGCCCACCTCTTTTGCCAACGACTTGGTGAACCCCAGGATTCCGGCTTTCGCAGCCGCGTAATTGGCTTGTCCCGGATTGCCCGTCAGGCCTACCACCGAGGTGATATTGATGATCCGGCCGCGCCGCTCCTTCATCATCCGTCGCAGGCAGGCCTTGGAAAGCCGAAACACCGACGTCAGGTTGGTCGCGATCACCTGATCCCAGTCCTCCGGCTTCATTCGCAGGAGGAGCATGTCGCGGGTAATGCCTGCGTTGTTCACCAGGATGGTCGGCATGTCGCCGGCCCCGTCCAGATCGGCAAGCAGCGCCTCGATCGAAGCCGAACTCGCGACATCCAGAACCGCGCCGCGCCCGTTGTATCCGTGCGACGCGAACTTCGCAGTCAGCGCCGCGGCCCCTTCGGCCGAAGTGGACGTACCGATGACTCGTGCGCCGGCTTCGGCCAGGGCGAGGGCAATGGCGTGGCCGATGCTGCGCGAGGCGCCCGTTACGAGCGCAACGTCATCTTTGAGCATTTCAGACGAACTCCTGCAAATGGACCGCGTGCCCGGCCCCGGTCACGGGAAGGATCCACCGAGCGCCGCGGTTAGAGACGCGGGGTCTTCCAGCGCCCGATATTCCAGGCCCGCGCGCTTCTCGATGCGCTTGTTCATTCCGGTGAGCGCCTTGTTCGGGCCGCACTCTATGATTCGGTCGACGCCGTCGGCGACCAGCGCCCGTACCGTTTGCGTCCAGCGCACCGGGCTGACGACCTGCCTGACCAGAAGCGAGCGAATGTCGGCGGGGTCTCCATGCGCCACGCTGTCCACCGCGCTGATGTATTTGAGCTTCGGCGCACGCACCTCGATACCCGCGAGTTTCTCTCCAAGACGCTTCGATGCGGGCTCCATCAGACTGCAGTGGGACGGGACGCTCAACGGCAGCAGCTTCGCCACTTTCGCCCCCCTGCCCTTGGCGACTTCGATTGCGCGCTGAACCGCCGCCGCCTGACCGGCGATCACGATCTGTCCCGGGCAATTGAAGTTGACCGGCACCACGACCTGCCCCTGGGCGGCCTCGGTGCAGGCCGCCTGCACATCCTCGTCCGCGAGGCCGACGATCGCAGCCATGCCGCCCTCGCCTGCGGGCACGGCTTCCTGCATCACCCTTCCGCGGAATCGCACGAGATCCACCGCGGTCGCGAAATCCAGGGAGTCGGCACACACGAGCGCCGTGAACTCGCCCAGGCTGTGGCCCGAGACGAAAGCCGGCTCCTGACCACCGCGTTTGCGCCAGAGCCTCAGCGTCGCAACGCCCGCGGCGAGCATCGCAGGCTGGGTCTTCTCGGTCGCGTTGAGTTGTTCATCGGGACCTTCCTGGACCAGCTTCCAGAGGTCGTAGCCCAGCACGCCCGAAGCTTCCTCGAAGGTTTCACGGACGGCGCTGTCCTCGGCGGCAAAGGCCGCCAGCATCCCGACTTTCTGCGAACCCTGACCCGGAAATACGAACGCGAAGGACATGCCATCTCCATCGAAAAAGGCCGTACCGGAGCCGATGGGGACCCATCGCCCTGGCGAAGGCGCCGGATTCTATTGTCTATTGGGGATTGGGGCTATCAGCCTTGTCTAGGGCGATTGGGGCTATCGCGGGTTGGACGTGAGGAACGCCGCTACGAGGAGTCCACCGATGGCCCCGTAAAGGTGGGCGTCGACGACGACGCCAGGTCCGGTATCGGCGAACGGTAATGCTCCGGCTGTTTGCTCGTATATAAGCTTTACGATGATGAACACGGCTAGTACCCAGCCATCCAGATCGCGTCGCTTCACGTGGGCGAGCGTCCCGGCTGTCATGACGCCGTGCATCGCGCCGGAGGAACCGACGTACCAGGCAATTGTCGAATCGCGCAGCCATAGACCAGCGTCTATGACCGCGATGGAGCCGACGAGAATGGCGATCCACTGCCGTGGCGTGTAGTCCCGGGCGAACAGGGCCCACATCAGGATCAGGCCCAGGCTATTGAGTGTCGCATGCTCAAAGTCCAGATGAATGAGGTGGCCCGTCACCAGCCGCCACAGCTGTCCAGCGGCCAGCCCTGCCCGCTCGTAGCGCAAGGCCAGTCGTCCGGCCTCGCCGGTGAGCTCCGGCAGGATGAGCAGCGCGCAGGCAGCCAGGAGGGCGAGGCCGTAGCGACCGTCGCAATTGAGAGACCGAAGCAGCTGTCCGGAGCGTTTCACAGGCCGTTTCACAAGCTCTGGCGAGTGCTTTTGTTATGATCCGCGCGCTTCATAAACCGGCCCCCTTCAGCGGGTCACCAGAGAGATGTAAGCCTATGAACAGGCCCGAGAACAACCCATCGGACGTTCGCCACACGACTGGCCCCGTGGCCGGGCGGATGCCGCGCAAGGTTAGCAGAGCCCGAGCGCGCGCCACTGGCTTCACCCTGATCGAGATCATGGTCGTCGTGATCATCATCGGCCTGCTGGCCGCGGTGATCGTGCCCAACGTCATCGACAAGGTGGACCAGGCGCGCGTGTCCAAGGCCAAGCAGGACATCCAGGCCATCGATACCGCCCTGACCATGTTCCGCCTCGACAACTCGAAGTACCCGACGACGGAACAGGGAATTCAAGCACTGCTCACGCAGCCGACCGACCCGACGATCCGTCACTGGCGCCCGGGCGGGTATCTGCCGCGGCTGAGCAAGGATCCCTGGGGGAATGACTACCAGTACATCAATCCGGGGCAGCACAGTAAAGACTACGACCTGTTCACGCTCGGCGCGGACAACCAACCCGGCGGTGACGGCACGAACGCTGACATCGGCAACTGGAATCTCACGGACTGACTCCATTGGCAAAATACGCCTGCGGCGATTTTGCGGACATCAGCTCCGCTGCCGTCGGCAAAAGGCGTGGCTTTTGCCGACTGTGCGGTCAAAAAGGGTGGTTTTTGCCGGCTGGTTCGCAGAGCCGTGGGTTCACCCTGGTCGAGATCCTGGTGGTCGTCGTGATCATCGCCATCATCTCGGCGGGGATCATCCTTTCGGTCAACCTGACGGGACGCGACAAGGATCTCGAGAAGGAAAGCGATCGTCTCCTGTCCCTGGTCAACTACGCGCGTGAGCAGGCGGAGCTGCAGACTCGAGAATACGGGCTGCTGTTTCGCGATGACGGTTACGAGTTTCTGACTTTCGACATCCGGCGTGGCTGGCGCGATGTCTATGAGGATGATGCTTTGCGCGACCGCAATCTTCCGGCCGGCCTGGATGTCCGGCTCTCGGTAGAAGGTCGTGCGGTCGTGCTGACCAAGCCGAAGGACGCCAAGGACAAGACGCCCCAGGTGATGATCTTTTCGAACGGAGATCTCACGTCGTTCGAGATCACCGTCGAACGTGAGAACGGAGAGAGGAGCGTGACCCTGAAGCAGGACGACAAGGGTCAGGTGATCGAGGGCGAGCTGGTGGAGAACAAGACGTGAGGCGCGCAAGGGGCAGCCGGGCTGCGCGGCGCTCGCGGGGCTTCACCCTCGTCGAGGTCCTGGTCGCGATTGCGATCGTCGCCCTCGGCATGGCCGCCGTGCTCGGCGCCCTGAGCTCCTCCGCCAACACCGTTTCCTACATGAAGGACCGGACGCTGGCGGAATGGGTCGCCCTGAACCAGATTGCCAACACGCGGCTGCAGATCCAGCAACAGCAGCTTCCCCAGGTTGGCAACACCACTGGTGAGATAGACCTTGCCGGGCGTTCGTGGCACTGGCGTCAGGAGGTGACCCAGAGCCAGGTTCAGGGCATCGAGCGCATCGACGTCAAGGTCCGACCCGCGGAGATCAAGGGCGACGACGACAACGGCTGGTTCGTCACCGTCACCGGCATCGCCGGCAATGCCGTTGCTCAGCCCACGGGTACGACTCCCGTGTGGAGCACCGGTGTGGGCGGCAACGGCCCGGGCGAAGGCGGCAACGGCAATGGGACGAACCCCGCCAACGGTGCCAATGGCGGCAACGGCGCCAACACCCCGACTACACCCGCTCAGCCGAACAATGGCACCACCCCGACGCCCACGCCCAACCCGTCGAAATGAGCCGCGATCGCCAACAGCTTCGCAGTGCCAAACCTCGCTGTGCCGCGCGGGCAAGCGGCCGCCTCTCTGGCACCAGGGGTTTCACGCTCCTCGAACTGCTCGTCGCGCTCTTCATTGCCGCGCTGATGTTCGCGATGGGCTACGGCGCGCTGCATCAGGCTCTGAACAGTCGCGATGCGCTCAAGGATCAGCAGACGCGCCTGATCGAAGTGCAGACGGCTGTTCGAGTTCTCGAGCAGGACTTCCTGCAGTTGGCCCCGCGCCCCGTCAGGGCGCCGGTGGGCTACAGCTTCATGCCTGCCCTGTTGGCCACCCAGACCTCACAACCCGTCGTGCAATTGACCCGCACGGGCTGGACCAACCCGACGGGATTGCAACGGCCCGCATTGCAGCGTGTCGCATATTTCTTCGACAACGGCACGTTGCGTCGCGAGTACTGGACGGTCCTCGACCCGACGCAGTCGAACCAGACTACCAAACGTGATCTGCTGACCCACGTGAAGTCCCTGTCGTTCCGGTTCATGGATCAGTCGCGCGCCTGGCAAACACAGTGGCCGGCGCAAACGGCTGTGGCCGGTGGCTTCGCACAACAGCAGGCACTTCGTTCGCGACCCATCGCCGTCGAGATCACGCTCGAACTGGATGACTGGGGCAAGATCGTGCGCGTGTTGGAGGTCGCCGGGTGATTCGCGAGGCTGCACCAACCCGCGGACGCCAGCGTGGGATCGCATTGCTGGTCGCCATCCTGCTGGTTGCGCTGGGAACGATCATCGCGGTGGCGGTTGCCTACGACAACGCGATGACCGCGCGCAGAGGTGCTGCGACCCTCGCGTTCGATGAGGCCATTCTCATTGGACAGGGCGCGGAAGCACTCGCCGCCTACGGAATACAGGCGAGCTGGCAGCAGGACAAGAACACGGTCAACGCGACCCAGCCCTGGACGATGCCCGTAGGCCCCCTCGAGATCGTGCCGGGCGTGATGCTCGATGCCTCGATCGAGGATCTCTCCGGCCGATTCAACCTCAACTCGCTGGTCAAGGAGGATCCAACCGGCACGCTCGTGGTCGACCCGGTGGCTCAGGCGGCGCTGGTGAACCTGCTGGAGAAAGCGGGGATCGAGTCCAAGTGGGCCGGCTACATCATCGACTGGATCGACCCGGACATTACCCCGCAGACCCCCGACGGCGCCGAGGACACGGTGTACATGGGCCAGACGCCCCCGTACCTGACTGCCAACCAATACATCACCAGCACCACCGAACTGCTGGCGCTGCCGGGCTTTGGGCGTGAGCGCTATGACAAGATCGCCCGCTATCTCACTGCGCTACCGCCCAACGATGCCAAGGTCAATGTGTGCACGGCACCGGGAGAGGTCCTGGATGCGTTTCTGGCGCCCGGCGTCTCCGACTGGGGAGCGCAGAATGCCCCGCAACTGCTGAAGAACCGCCAGGGGGCCAGCGGCTGCTTCCCGCAGATCGCCAAGGACTACCAGCCGACCTTCGATGCCGCCAACTTTGCCAAGGCCCAGGGAGAATTCGCGCAAACCTCGAAGTACTTCCGCCTTACCAGTCACATCACTATTGGCACTGTCGAATTCAACTTGTACAGTCTTCTGTACCGCGAGGACTCCAACGGCACCGTCCGCGCAATCCAGCGCAGCTATTCACCGGACTGAAACTTCCGCAACCGCAGCGTTCGCAACTGACTTACGATGGCAGACACACCCCATGGCTGACTGGCTCCTGCTCAGGCTGCCCCGCTCGCCGGAACAATCCGCGACCTGGCTGATCGTCGATTCGCGTGGCACCGCGGCAGGCCCGCCGCAGGCCGGCCCGCTGTCGCTCGCCACTGCGCGCGCCGCCGGCCGCCGCATTTGTGTGCTGATCCCCGGCAGCGATGTCCTGTTGGCCGAGCCGGAAGTGCCGATGAAGACCGGCGCCAAGCTGCAGCAGATCGTTCCCTACGCCCTCGAGGAGCAGCTCGCCGAGGACATCGACGAGCTGCACTTCGCGATCGGTAAGCGCGCCGCCGACTCCATGCGGACCCCGGTGGCTGTCGTCTCCAAGGCGCTCATGGATGACTGGCTCACGCTGTTGCGCTCCAACGGCCTCGAGCCGGAGGCCATGTACGCGGACAGCGACATGCTGCCGCACAATCCGGGGCAGTCCGTGGCTCTGTTGGAAGAGGACGTCGTCATCGTGCGGCCGCCGGGCGCCTCGCCAGTCACTCTGCCGGGTGGCGCGCTGGCCGAAGCCCTGCAGATCGCGCAGTCGGCGCCTGAAGCAGGAGCCGCAGCCGGTCGCGGCCTGGTCCTCTACACCGGTGCGGCCGAGTGGCATCAACATTCCGCGGAAGTCGAGTCGCTGCGCGAGCGCTTCGACGGCATCAAGATCCAGCTGCTCACCAGCGGTCCGCTGACGCTGTTCGGGCAGCAACTGTCGCAGCCGGGCCCGATCAATCTGCTGCAGGGCGCCTACACGCCGACGACCTCCCGCGCGGTCGGCTGGCCGGCCTGGCGCGTCGCGGCCATTCTACTGGCCTGCTTCGTCGGCCTGCACGTCGCCGGCAAGGCGGCCGAGCTGACGCTGTTGAAGCGCGGCGAGCACAAGCTCGACTCCTCGATCACCGACGCTTTCCACGCGGCGATGCCCGGGGAACAGACGACCAACAACGCCCGGATGCGGATGGAGGCCCGGCTCAATGCCGCCCGTAACAACACCAACGCCGGCGGCCTGCTGTCCGTTCTGGAGGCCGTGGCTCAAGCGCGCAATGCCGCGCCCGGTACGGTCGTGCAGGCAATGAACTTTCACGAAGGGTCGCTCGAGATGAAGATCTCGGCACCGGATGCGGCGGCCCTGGATCGTGTGACCCAGACACTGAAGAACAGCGGCTTGCAGGCGGACCTGACCTCCGGCAACGTCGTGGGCTCCGGTTACGAGGGCCACATCGAAATCCGTCCCAACCGCACCTGAGGGGCTGCAGGCACGATGGCTTCCATTTCGTTTGCAACGATGAGTGACCGGGAGCGCCGGATGGTGCTCATCGGCGCGATTCTCGCCGCCGTGCTGCTGGTGTTCGCGGTGATCGTGCCGCTCGACCGCAGCGTCAGCCAGGCTCACAAGCGCATCACGCAGAAAACCACCGACCTGGCCTGGATGCACCAGGTCACCCCCGAGCTCGCGGCCGCCGGTCCCGTTCGCCAGAGCAATAACGGCCAGTCCCTCCTGGTCATCATCGACCGTTCGGCGCGGGAGGCGAATCTCGGCAGCTCCCTTGCCGGTACCGAACCCAGCGGCGCCGGCGCCGGCCTGCGGGTCCGGTTCGAGAAGGCTCCCTTCGATGTGTTGGTTCTGTGGATGTCGCGGCTGCAGGAGCAAAGCGGCGTGAAGATCGACTCGGCGTCGATCGACAGCGCCGGCAAGCCCGGGCTCGTCAACGCGGCGATTGCCCTACATCAGGCACAGTAAACCTCCCCCATGAAGCGTGGCTTTGTGATTGGCGTGGTCGCCGTACTGGCGTTCGGCGTCATCCTGGTCGCCCGCATGCCGGCGAGTTGGATCGTTCCCTCCCCGCCCGCTCCGATCGCCTGTACGACCGTCGACGGCTCCCTGTGGGACGGCGTCTGCGGCGGCTTCGTCTACCAGGGGAAGACTCTCGGTGACGTGCGCTGGAGCCTGCATCCCTTGAAGCTACTGAGCGGCCGAGTCGCAGCCCATGTCGTGTTGAATCGCGGCTCCGGCACGAGTGAGCCGACCAGCGCACAAGGCGACGTGGAAATCGGCTTCAGCGGCAAGAACATCACCGCACGCGGTGTAAAAGCCGATGTGCCGCTGGACGCCGAACTCCGCTCCCTGCTCAACATCGATTACCTGGGAACCCTTCACGCCGACCTCAAGTCGGTGCGCGCGACGGGCAACTCGTTGCAGGAGATCCAGGGTGTCCTCGAGGCACACGATCTTCGCGAGCCCCGCGGCACGAACTTCGGCGGCTACTCATTGACTTTCCCTGGTGGCCCGGGTGAGCAGGTCGGTCAGCTCCACGATCTGGGTGGTGGGCCGCTCTCGGTGCAGGGAACGGTCAAGATCACCACCCCTCCCGGCATCCTCGTGCAGGGGCTGGTCGCTCCCGGGCCCCACGCATCCCAGCCTCTGCAGGACGATCTGCGTGTGTTGGGCTCGCCGGATTCCCAAGGACGGCGGATGTTCTCGTTCGAGACGGCGTTCTAGGTGCTACGAGCGTTCGCTCGCCGTCAGCTCCCGGAATCGCCCCAATAGCGGGAAGTAGAGCCCCGCCCGTACGGGCTGCTCGCCCATCCCCGACGCCAGCGCCACGTAGGTTTCGAGCTGACCCCGATACCGCGCGACTTCCGAATCCAGGAACTCCTCGAGCCCACCGCCTTCGTGACGGCTGGTCTTGAAGTCGATGACCCAGCGGGTGCCGTCCGCGTCGATGAAGGAGCGATCGATGATGACGTTGGTCAGCCGTCCGGAGGCCACTCCGGTCAACGCCCACTCGCTGCTCGCTTCCCCGTGCCCGGCGCAGAAGATCCAACGGCCGCGTTCGTCGCCTACGGTGCGCACCAAAGCATCCAACACCGTCGCGGTAGCCCGCTTGAGGAGGTTGTCCGGGACACCGTGACGCCGCAGCTGTTGCTCGTAGGTGTCGCGCTGTGATTCCAACTCGGCACGGGCGGGGAGCTGCGCCAGCCGGCCGAACTGCTCGAAGGCGGCGTGGACCACGGTGCCGATGCTTCGGGAAGTCTCCTGCACCCAGCTGAATTCGAGCTCATCGAGTGTCTGATGGCCCAACGGCAGGTGGGGCAGTTCGCCCGGGTTGTCGAGTGGCTCTGGGGCCCACTCTGAGCGAAGGCGGCGTAAGGGTCTCTCGATGCGCGCAGGGGCGGCGTCCATCGCTTCCTGCGATTCAGGCGCGGCCACAACTTCGACATCTCCACTCAGAGTTGCCCACAACACTGACAGTAACGTCCCCGCACGCGGAACGATCCTTCCATCGTCGCGTGGCTTGGGTGCGCCCGACAGCCACAACGTCTGCTTGGCTCGCGTGGCTGCAACGTAAAGCAATCGCGCCCGCTCGTTCTTCGTCCGCGCGGCGATGAGTTGTTTGAGGTACGCGCCGACCTCGCCCCCGGACTGCTCACCGATGGTGGGCACGGGGGCGATGATCAGGTCACTGCCGCCTTGGCGTCGCGGCAGATCGAGCCACCGCAAGAGGGGCTCGCCCTCGCGGCCCGGGTTGCGATCCAACGCCGGCACGAACACGTGATCGAACTCGAGTCCCTTGGCGCGATGGATCGTCATGATCTGCACGGGATTGGAGTGGGCCGCCTGCGGCTGCGCGAACAGATCGGCCACCAGCGATTGCAGGTCCTGTGGGCCGTTCCACTCGCCCGACGTCGCGCGATCGCTGAGAGCGGCGAAGAACGCGCGCGCGTGCCGAAGATCGTCGGCGGCATAGCAATCGGCAGCGCCCAAGCGCAGCCAGATCGCCTCGAGCCAATCAGCCAGAGGCGCACGATCGCGCTCCTCGATTGCGGACCGGAGGATCTCCCGCACCCGGGCCAGGCGAACGCGGTCGGACTCGGTACAGTTCTCCATTCGACTCGAGTCGACCAGGGCCTCCCAAACGAGTAGGGAATCCTTCCGTCGCGACAACGTCGCGAGTGTCGCAAGCGATACGCCGCACCAGGGCGCCCGCAGCACCGCGAGCCACGCAGTGCGATCCGCGAGATGGTGCAGAGCCTGGACAAGTGCCACGAGATCGCGCACCACGGGCACATCTCCCAGCGGAATGACATCAACTCCGATGGCGGCGATCCGGCTCTCTTCGAGCTGGGCCATGATGGGCCCGGCGTGGGTACGCGAGGCCACCAGTATCGCGACGCTGTGGTTGGCATCGGCTTTCCGGATCGCCGCGATGCGCTCGACGATGGCGGTTGCCTCGGTGTTGGGCTCACCGTCGCAAAACAACCGCAAGGTAACTGGCGAGGAAGCACCGGACGCCAGGCCCGGGTTGGGCGCATCTGACATCCCCGTCCCCCTTGCGGCGACGCTGTCCGTGAAGGCGACGGCGCTGCCGCGCAAGTCGTCCTCGGCCGGAAAGATCGCAGCGAAGGTCTTGTTGGTCCAGGCGATCAGCTCGGGCACCGACCTGAAGTTGCGCAGCAAGCGCAACGGCTCGAGGCGCACCGGGCCGATCCCCTCCTCGCGCGCCTTGAAGAACAGCCCGACCTCGGCTTCGCGGAACTGGTAGATCGACTGCATCGGATCGCCGACCACGAACAGCGTGCGCCCGTCGCCCGGCTCCCAACCCGCCGTCAGGGCTTGCATGAGATCGAACTGCGCCAGGGAGGTGTCCTGGAACTCATCCACCAGGATGTGACGCAGTGACAGCCCGGTCTGCAGGGCCAGGTCGGTCGGCAGGCCTGCCTCGGCCAGCGCGGCGCGCGCGGCGCCGGCGATGTACGTGTGGTCGACCCGCCCGGCCACTGCAAACTCTGCGTGCAGATGAGCAGCGGCGCTGCGCAACAGGCGCGATAAGGCTTCGATCGCCGCCGCGTCACTGTAGGTCAGGACGGCAGCCGGCAACGAACGCAGCTCGACGAGTACTTCGCGTGCGCCGGTGACTCGACTGAGCGACTCGATGCAGGATTTCAGGGCCTCCTTGGTGGCGCTGTGCTCGAACGCGGGTCCGAGGCGCTTCGTGATGCTCTGCCGCCAGCCGTCTTCGAGCGTCAACGACAGGCTCGCCAGCGACTTCCAGGCCTCGTGACAGTGAACCTGGGGGCCGAGTCGGCCCACACCGGGCAAGGTGCCGGCTTGGAGCCGGACAGCCTCGGAGAGCTGCTCACAGGCTCGCTCGAGATGTTCGCGAACGATGTGCGCAAGGCTCTCACTAACCCGATCGCACAGCGCTCCCGGCTCGTGATCGAGCACAAATCGCAGCCAGTGACCGCGTTTGTGCAGCATGTTCGCGAGCAGCGTTTCCACATTGCGCCAGCGGTTGTCGAGGCGCTTGAAGAGCGAGTCGGAGTCGCGCTGTTGCTCCTCGTCCGCTTCGGCGTCGATCAGCGTTTGTCTTGCCGCCCGCACGTACAGCTCGTGCGGGCGCTCGGCGATGGTCAACGAGCCGCCGGCACGCGCTGTGATGGGAAGCTGGCTGGCGAGGCGGAAGTTGAAGGAATCGATGGTCTGAATGCGCAGCCGGTTGGGATCCTCGGCGAGCTTCCAGCCCCGCGACGTGGACCTTGCGAGCGCCGCGTTGGCCAGGGACTTCAGGCGCACGCCCTGCGGGGTGCTCGTATCGATCTCGCCGCGCAGTGCTTTCAGCACCCGCGCACGCATTTCGGCTGCGGCCTTGCGCGTAAAGGTGATCGCCAGGATCTCTTCGGGCTCATTCACGGTGGCGAGCAGGCGAAGGAGCCGTTGAGTCAGAACGGTCGTCTTGCCCGAGCCTGCCGGCGCTTGCAGGAGCACCGACCGTTGCGGGTCGGTAGCGAGCTCGCGAGCCAACTCATCCGTCTGCGGCTCAGAATTCATCGGACTCCCGCTGATCGTTCTTGGAAATCCGACACACGCTGCCGACGGGACAGTACTCGCAGGCGCCCGGCTTGGGATCCACGGCGGCCTGGCCTGCCAGAAAGCCCTGCGCGAGTCTTTCCAGCCGGCCCAGCCACTCCCCGCGGCGAACGTCCCAGTCGCCCTGGACCCCTCTCACCTTGGGCAACAGGTTCGGCTCGTTGGCGATCCCGTCGAACCGCACTTCCCGAGCCGTCACGTTCGCGGTGGCCAGGGCGATGACGTCCGGCCCCAGCGCGGCCAGATACGCCAGCAGCTGGATATGCGTCGGACGTTCGCCATACCAGTCGGCGCTCTTGCGACGACCGGTCTTGTAGTCGATGACGGCCCGGCCCCCGCCTGCCAACTCGTCGACCCGATCGATCCGAATGCGCAGCTCGCCACCGGCGATACCGAGTACCGAATCGAACTCGGTGCCCTGTACTCGAAACGGCCTGCGCGTTCGTTCGAGCTCGCACAGCTGAGCAATGAGTTGGACCGTGCGCCGAATCTCGCGCTCGAGACCGGGTGGAGCGGACGACTCGAAGGTCTCGGCGGCCGCCTTTCGGACGCACTCGGTGATGTCCTGCTCGAGCGCTTCTGCAGACCGCGCCGTCAACGCGCTGGAGTCGACCAGGTGTTGCCAGAGTCTGCTCAGCGCGGCGTGCATGAGATTGCCACGCTCCTTCGTATCGATTCCCGGCTCCGGAATGTCGAGCGGCGCGCTTCCGAGCCTGAGCTCGGCGAAGGCCCTGAACGGACACTCGTTCTGCAGCTCGAGGCTGCGGGTACCTCCGGGCATCTGGACCGACCCGGGCCAGGCGGGCCCGACGCAATCCTCGACCGCCTCGAGTTGGCCGTCGCGGTGGATCCGCGCGGGCAGCCACAGAGGACTCGCCGGGGGCGCCGGTGGCGTCTCCTCAACAGCCGGGCTATCGAAGAGCGTCAGCTGCCCTTTCGCCACCGGCTTCTCGGTCTTGCGTTTGAGCCACGCAGTCAATAAGGGGCTCGGGAGCAACTCCAGATCTTCAGAACGCGAGGCAGTGCTCAGGACAACTTCGTTGGCGCTGGCGCGCCACGCCTGGATGAGGGAGCGCGCCTCCTGTAGTCGCCCCTCGGCGCTGGCTGCGGGGATACCCGCTGCGACCTGCACACCCAGCGGCAGGAACGGGTCAGGCTGGACCGGTTGTGGGAGGGCTTCGGCGTGTTGTGCCGCTATCCATAGGGCGTCGTATTGCACGACCGGGTCGGCGGGGGCGGCCGAGATCGTGACCGTTGGATCCTCGTCCGCCGGTTGAAATGGAGTGCGTCCCGCCAGCTCCGTGAGGTACTGGATCGCGTCGTTGCGCGACAGGGAGCCGAATGAGGAGGCAAGTTGACCAAACTCGTCGAGCAGCTCGTGGAAACGCCTGACGTTCTGCTGATCCTCGCTGGTCCGCGTTCGATCTCCTGGCCACCCGACTAACTTCAAGGCCTCGCCGAAGCGCTGCGACCAGTCGCGCGGCGACCCTCCCCCCTCGCCCAGCACCTTCATCGCTGATACAGCCCGCTCGAGAAGGTCGAGCGCGACTCGCCGGCAGGAAGGCTCGGAAACGTCGCGAAGTGAAGATCCGAGATCACGCAGATGAATCTGCATGTGTCCCCGTTCACGAAGCCACGCGTCCAGCCGAGCGCGAGCGGACGCAGACTCCGCGGTCCAGTACGGTGCCCGCAGCCACTCGCTGAAGTCGTTGAATTCAGCGGGGCGACCACCGAGCCAGGTCAGCGTTGAGAGAGCCTGTTTGATCGCGGGAACCTGCGTGAGCGGCCTCCCGCCCTCGACGACGACCAGCGACTCAGGCTCCTGTGGATCGAGCCACGATCGCGGCTGAATCGCCTGACGAATCAGCGCCGCGAGGCGCTCCCGGGAGCCTGGTGAGCCGGGAAGGATCACCAGCAGTCGCGCGTCCGGGACGCGCTGCACCTGTCTCCGGCACCAATCGGCGATGGCCTCCATCTCCTCCCACTCGTCCGCGGCGATGTGAACCCGCGTTTGGGTGCCGGGACGTCCGGGGCCATCCCAAGCCAGTCGGACAACTGGCGGCGTCGCGGCCATGCTGTTGGCGAGACGGGCCAGCCGCGGTGGGATCGATGTGAAGCCGACGAAACGCAGGGGCGCATTCGCCGAGGCCGAGGTGCTCGTGAGTGTGCGGCTCAACTCCCCAACGGTCGCTGCCCCGATCGATCGGCAGCGATCCTGGAATGCTTGCTGGACATCGCGCAGCAGGCCCGGCTCGGCGCAGCCACTGTCGACGAGCTTCCGTACGTCGATGTTGTAGTCCGCCGCGAGGCCGCTGGCGCGGCGCAGGTTTTCAGACAGCGCGCCTCGGTTGACGAGGCTCAGGTCTCTGGCGGCCTCATCGGTGCAGCGGTGCCACAGAAACCATTCTTCGGCCGGTCCGAGCAGACGCGGCAGGTAGCGGTTGCCGAACGGCGTTTCGTGAACTCCGGCGTCGGCGAGCGCGAGCGCCTCGATCTCTCGAATGAGCCAAGCTTCCGTGGTGAGGATGTCGGGCGACTTCCATACCCGCTGTCCGCGTTTCAACTCGGCGGCGGCGTGGGCGAGCCGCGCGGCGTGCGCACGTTGGCGTGAGGGGACGACGACCGTCCCGCCCTTGCGAATCGTCTCTTCTAGCTCAGATGGAAGCCTAATCAAAACAAGCTATTGTGGGCACTTCCTCATTTACTCCATGAAGTGCTCGTGAAGTGTCCCCCGGGCTACTTGAAGCGCCCGCGGGCCTCGACCACGTTGGCCGGCGCGGCCGCGGTTTCGGTGGGCTTGCGCGGAGCGTTCGCATACTCGCTGAGGAGGTCCTCGATACGCCCGAACACGTCACGCAGCGTGACGGAGTCTGGCAGAGACGTCACACGGAAGTGATCGTGATATGGAACGTTGAAGCTGACACCGGGGACGATCAGTACGTGCTTCTGTTCGAGCAGGTCGAGCGCGAATTGCTGGTCGTCGAAGTTTGGCAGTTCCGTCTTGTCCACGCCGATGAAGGCATACATGGAGCCCGCGGGTGGCTTCAGTTTCAGGTAGCGGCTGGACTGGACGGCATTCAGGATGGCGCGCCGCGATTCGTACAGGCGCCCGCCCGGGGAAATCAGATCCTTGATGCTCTGGTAGCCGCCGAGAGCCGTTTGCACGGCCCATTGACCCACCGCATTGCTGCAGAGGCGCAAGGAGCTGAGGAGCTCCAATGCGTTGAAGTAGTCGCCTGCCCCGTGCGTCCGACCTGAGAAGACGGCCCAGCCGACCCGGTATCCGCAGGCCCGGTAGACCTTCGACAGACCCGACAATGTGGCGCAAAGCGTGTCGTGAACCAACGTGGCCATCGGAACGTGCTCGACGCCGTCGTAAGTCATGCCGTCGTAAATTTCGTCGGCGAGCACGATCAAACCGTGCTTCTCGGCGACTCGCACCAGGCCTTCGAGGACGTGCCGCGGGTACACCGCGCCAGTCGGATTGTTCGGGTTGATGACGACGATGGCACGCGTGCGCGACGTCACCAGCCGCTCGATCTCCTCCGGGTCCGGAATGAATCCGTTCTCGGGCCGGCACGGGTAGTGAACTGGACGCCCCCGGTTCAGGGTCACCGCGGCGGTCCAGAGCGGATAGTCGGGGCTCGGGACCAGGACCTCGTCGCCGTCGTTCAGCAGGGCACGCAGCACCAGGTCAATGAGCTCGCTGACGCCGTTGCCCAGGAAGACTTCTTCTGCCGTGACGCCCGTGACCCCACGGCTTTGCTGCTGCATCACGATGGCTTCGCGAGCCGGGAAGATGCCCTTCTGATGGCAGTACCCCTCGGCCTCGGCCAGGTTCTCGATCATGGCCAGCCGCATGGTCTCCGGGGTCCGGAAGCCGAAGGCTTTCGGATTGCCGATATTCAGCAGGACGATCTCGTAGCCCTGCCGCTCGAGCTCATGCGCGCGCCGGGCAAGGCGACCGCGGATCTCATAGCGGACATGGCGAAGACTTTCGCTGGGGCGAACAGCAGGCTCGTTTTTCATAGCGGAATCATCAACCCGGCCCGACAGGGCCAAACCACACACGTTGCGGGGCAACCGCCGGCTAAGGATAGCAGCCCGGCAAGCGATCGGCTCCGTGCGCAGGCGGCAAAAGGGCCGAAAGGCCGGGATGCGTCCGCAGCCCCCTTTTGCCGCCGGCAACGAAGCTGATGTCCGCGACAAACGCGCCGGGAGCGCGTTTGGTCGACCGGAGGTCGCCCCGAAGGGTGCCGTCCAGGGACGGACAGGCACAGCGCGCCGCAGGCGACTTTTCGCCAATCAGATCAGTTTCCAGCGGTGGCAGGCCACGTAGCCCCCGTCCGGGGTCGCCTCCCAGGCTGGCCGGCGGTCCCGGCAGATGTCTGCGGCATGGGGGCACCGTGTGCGGTACACACAGCCGCTCGGAGGCGACAATGGGGACGGCGGCTCCCCGAGGACGGAGCGAGCCAATCGTCCCGGCTGAACCTCAGGATCGGCCACAGGGACAGCATCCAGGAGCGAGTGCGTGTACGGGTGGCGGGGCCGCCCGTAGAGACTCTCGGCACTCGCCAGCTCCATCATCCGTCCCAAGTACATCACCATGACGCGTTCGCACAGTCGTTTGACGACCGCCAGGTTGTGGCTGACGAACAGCATCGAGATCCCGTGCTCTCGCTTGAGACTCGCGAGCAGGTTGACGACTTGAGCTTGCACCGACACGTCCAGAGCACTGACCGGCTCATCGCACACGAGCACTCGCGGCTTCAGCACCATGGCCCGCGCGATCCCGACGCGCTGACACTGGCCGCCGCTGAGCTGATGCGGATAGCGATTCGCGATCTCGGGTTCGAGCCCCACATGCGCCAGGGCGTCGAGGACGGCCTGCTCACGGGCGGCGCTGTTGAGTTCGTGGCGATGCTCCCGCAGCGGCTCCATCAGGATGCGGTTGACCGTCATGCGGGGATCGAGACTGGCCAACGGATCCTGAAAGACGATCTGGATGTCGCGGCGCAGGGACTTGAGCCGTCGTTCCGGGAGTCCTTCGATGGGACGTCCCATCCAGACGACCCGCCCCCGGGAAGGACGCATCAAATGCAAGGCCACGCGAGCCAAGGTCGACTTTCCCGACCCGGACTCGCCCACCAGTCCGACCGCCTCCCCAGGTAGAAGTCGCAGCGAGACGTCATCGACGGCAACGAGTTTGGAGCGGGAGCCGAACACACCCTCGCGCACCGGGAAGCTGACGCTGACCGACGCAACCTCCAGTGGAGGTGGCCCCTGTTGCGGACGACGTTCACCCGCGTGGTCGGGCCGGGCCACGGCGGCAAGTGACACGGCGTTCGGGCCGTCGACCGGCGGCAGCGGCGGATCGTCCAGCCTCGGCATCGCTGCAAGCAACTCCTGGGTGTACGTCTCGCGAGGCGCACTGAAGAGTCCACTGACAGTGTTCTCCTCCACTATCCGCCCTCCTCGCATCACGACGACACGGTCGGCGAGTCCTGCGATGACACCCAGGTCGTGCGTGATGAGCACCATCGACATCGCCCGCTCACGCTTCAAGTCGGCCAGCAGAGAGAGAATCTGCGCCTGAACGGTCACATCGAGGGCAGTGGTCGGCTCATCAGCAATCAGCAACCGAGGCTGGCAAGCCAGCGCGATGGCGATCATGACTCGCTGACGCGTGCCACCCGACAGCTCATGCGGATATTGCTGCAGTCGTCGTTCGGGATCGTTGACCCGGACCAGGCGCAGTAGAGCCAGGGCGCGCAGGCGCGCTTCCCTCCACGGCAAGCCGACATGAACGACCAGTGGCTCGGCGATCTGGTCACCGACGACGACGTGCGGTGTCAGCGACGTCAGCGGGTCCTGAAACACCATTCCGATGCTGAGGCCCCGCACGGTATCCAGCTGCGCGGGCGCCTGATCGAGAAGCGACATCGACCCGAACATCGCCCGGCCGCGTACCGTGCCGTTCGCGGCGAGCAGACCCATCGCGGCCAGGAATGCCTGACTCTTGCCGGCACCGGACTCGCCGACCACCCCGAGACATTCGCCAGGATTCACTTTGAGGGAGAGGCCCCGCACAGCCTCGACCGTGCCGAAGGCGGTCGCGAAGTCGACGTAGACGTCCTCCAGGCGGAGGATTGCTTCAGGCTCGCTCACGCGGATCCAGTGCGTCGCGCAGCCCGTCGCCGATCAGATTGAATGCGAGCAGGAGAATCACCAACACGCCGGCCGGCACCAGCAACATCCAGGGAGCCGACTGCATCTCCTGAGCGCCGCCGTTGATCAGGCTTCCCAGGCTGGCAAGCGGCTCCTGCACGCCCACGCCCAGGAAGCTCAGGAAACTCTCGAACAGAATCATCTGCGGGATGGTGAGCGTCGCATAGACGGCAACCGGGCCGATCAGGTTCGGGATCACGTGCCGCAGCAGAATGCCCGTCGTGCTCACACCCGTAGCGCGCGCCGCCTCGATGAACTCGCGATTCTTCAAGCTCAGGGTTTGTCCGCGCACGATGCGCGCCGTCGTCAGCCAACCGACGGCGCCGATGGCGACGAAGAGACCCGCCAGGCTGCCGCGGCCGAAGATCGCAGAGAAGATGATCACGATGAA